>OGFM01000004.1_pt1 | contig 181110 bp, 156 predicted proteins | sample 1570871 | NCBI WGS metagenome assembly OGFM01 (sample SAMEA2581957, study PRJEB24529) | metagenome | biome: Human gut stool | place: China | collected 2011
CCATGATATCAAACTCATGAGTGACAATGACCTTTTGGATATGGACTATTTTCTTCATGAATTTGATGATGATGACGATTTTAGTGAAGAAGGATTTTATCTTTTCTAACAATCGTCTATTTCCTATGCCTCCTTTTTATGAGGCATTTTTTTACTTCTGCTTTAAACACGAACTTTCCTAATATATGAAAAAAGCACCAACCATTTCTGATTGATGCTTTCAAATTATTTTGTTTTTGTAAATCTGTTTAATTGCGTATCCACATCTCGTCCACCGTACATAACACGGATAATCGTAACCACTTGTGTATCATCATCCGGAATATATAGAACAAGATAATTGTCTACTGGCGCTGCGCGTAGCCCTCGACTTTTCCATGGTTCCAATTCATATTGTCGATATCTCTTCGGCATATGATCAAGATCCATAATACATGCTTCAAGCCTATCAAGCTGACCACTTGCATTTTCTGGTGCCTGCAGTTCAAAAGCAATGTATTCGAAGATTCCACGAAGGTCTATCTCGGCCTGATCTGAAATCACGATATCATAAATCATAAATTGTAATCCTTGCGGATATCAGCAAAAACAGATTTTGCTGATCTAGTACGACCAGCCTGCATATCCGCATATCCTTTCTCTAGTTCTGCATTCATCTGTGCTTCTGATAATGCACTAACGTCTACAGGACGAGCGGATGGCATTTTCACTTCAAAAGGAAGTCCTCTTTGAAGAATAATTTGTTTGTAAAACATATTTATTGCATTGGATGCAGGAATTCCTAATGCTGCTAAGATTCCTTCTGCCTGTTCTTTTACATCAGGCTCAATGCGTGCGTATAAATTTGCTGATTTTGTTGCCATAGTAAACACTCCTTTCGAGTTTTTTCTAACTATATTATATCCATTTGTCCTGACAAAAGCAATACAAAATCAATATTTTACAAATTGCTCATACTCCAAAATCTACCAGTTGGTTAAAATTTGTCGAAGCCCTCCTGAGTCGCCACTTCCTTATATCCTTTATAATCATCGTTGCTGTTTTCAGCATACATATCATTCACGAGGCCAATGGTAAGCAAATCCAGGTCTCGAATACTAATACCCAGCTGTACGCAACGAAGCAAAAACAAAGGTGTTGTCATCGGGCGATCTGTTGGACGAAGTTTTTTTTAGCACTTACATCCGTCTGAACATTTAGCCCCCAGAGCTCGATGAGCTGTGGAAGAACCTGATAGATTGAGAACGTATTAAATCCATCCAACCATTCTTCCGGTGTATCCGGAATATTGGTATCTGCATGCTTTGCCATCACATAAGCGATGTTCTCAAACATAAGAACATTCCCGTCTTCTTCGAAAAGGAAGCCATCAACACGATGGATGCTAAGGGTGAGGTCCTTATTACAATTATGGCTTCCCTGGCTCAGCAGGAATCACAATCCCTCAGCCAGAATGTGAAGCTGGGACTCCAGTTTCGCTACCAGAATGGCCAGGTACAGGTAAATCACAATCACTTCCTCGGCTATAAACTGCTTTTTATTCTCATCCACTTCTCTGATTTTCATATCCATCACTCCGTCAATTTGGAAGTTAATTTATAAACAATAAATTCTAATCAAACCTAATATTAGAAGATGCACAGGATAAAATAAATAGAAAAACCACTTGGAGAATACTTTCCCCTTTTCCATTCGCTTGCCATTATAGAAATATAAAATTACAATTCCCGCAAGAGCAATTCCTGACATACTTCCTAATGCATAAGCAATATTTGTACCAAGCGAAAATCTTCCAATACCACCTGCAAAATTAAAAAGTCCAAATAACAACATTGAAATAATGAATGTATATTTTATCTTATTTCTTAATCCTCTACTCCATATAAACAACAGTGTAAATATTGGTGCCAATAATGCCCAGTCGCAGAATAAAGAAATTACTATCAATCCCAAGATACATATATCTTTTAAAAATTTATTTGATACTTTATCATTCACAATCAGAATCATAAAACATATCAGCAATGTAAATAACATATTCAAACCTTGAAATTCTAACACTCCATCTGTTGTAAACGCCATACAATATGGGATTTCAGAAATCAAGGCAAATATTAGCAGTCTAATAGCATAATTCTTTTTTGAATGAGTATATTGAAAGCCCTCTACAAGAAAGTAACACATTGTAATTGCTGTAAAGTACCCTATGTCCAGAAATAGCTCCGACAGAAAATATCCTGATTTCATAAAGACTTGTGAAATATGATTCAACAACATAGTCAACATGGCTATATATTTAATAACATCTCTGTTTAATTTTGAGTTACCATACGCCATTTTTGTTTCCATTTTTACCACCTCAAATTTCGATTGAGATTTCACCTGTCACAAACTATTGAAAACACTACGTTTGTGACAAGTGAGCTTTCCCTTATATATTCCCTTGTGTTATATCGTCCCACCAGTGTTTACAAACTCTGATAAGGGAAAATACAAGGGCAAAAAAATCTGATAACATATTATAACACAAAATGAAAATCCTGTTCCATCAGGCAAGTTGCAGTCAAGAAAGATGATATCAAAACAGCCTTTTGCTATTTTTCGTAAACCATCTTTTTTATACGCCGTGTATATTCTCTGATATAATTTCATATAATGTGCGAATTGATTTCATAATTGTATGCCCATACCTCGATTGTGCGATCTTCAAGCATAAGATTAAAGTTGTACTTGATTTCTCTTGGTGTAATGATATCTCCTGTAGAAATATCAATCTTTAATGGGGTAATTACTCCATCAAATTTTGTTTCCATGCTTACACGAACACCCGGATAATCTGCTTCTTCCATGATTTCTGATATCCGTTTGATCCGAAACGAAACGCCATCGTTCAGGGGATTGATATAATTTGGGATATAATCATCTCTACATCCTCCACACTGACATTAGTGCCTTTTATGGTAGCATCCAGATCCATAGTAGCTCTGGCATCCAGACCAACCATTGCCGCCACCAGCATCCCACCTTTTAATATAAACTGATTTTTATACTCTGATAAAGAAATTCGTTCTAAAAAACGTTCCATCATATAATTCCGCATCAAAATCTGTGCATCTGCGGATTTTTTCTTTGACAGATTACGAATCAAATCCTTTAATTGTCTTGCCGTTGTTATCATCTAAAGTAACACCTCCAAATATGGTCTTAGTATCTTTTCAACATGAAACATAGCTGCGTATTTCATAAGCATCCGTAAGTTTTTATCCTTACGCTTCGCATATTGCTTTAATGCCTCTTGGAATACCTGCATTTCAATATTTTTCCTGCTGCGAAGCAGATCGCAAATCGTTCTCTCCATATCATAAACCGGAACTGAATGTCCAAATGATGTCGGCATAGTTGTGATCCCTATTTCATGTAAATCCTTTTTTACTGTATACACTTGAAAACCGTCTTTCTGCAAACGGCTCGGATTATATCCACTTCTTACTGTTATGGTGTATTTCAAAGGCTCTCTGTCCGTTAAATCATGAAAAAACAATGCAGTTTCGTGAGAAAATACAGCTTGACCACAACGCAAATGCAAAAGGAACATCGCATCTGTCCACGTATCAGGTGATACATACACACCATGAGAAGCTTGCTCTAATCCTCGTTCCTTCACATAGGCATAAAACACCGACTTACTAATTCCATTATTTAGGACTTGAAATGTCTGAATTGTCCCTCCACATTCACGCAACAACAAATCTAATTTTTCAAATTGAGTCATTTAGAACATCCTTTCATGCTAATATGATAATATATATTAGCATGAAAGTAAATATAAATAGCACCAATGAACAAATTAGATTTTAAAAATATCCCCGTTCTCCCCGCCAGTCTTTCACATAACACCGGATTCCGATATAGATCACCTACACCGGAAGCAACAGTACAATAAGGTTTATCGGAAAGACAGATTTTATCCATTCTCCAAAGTAAATTGTGATAGCTGTACTCATTATTACCACCATAATGCTAAGGATATCCCTGCAATATTTCCGGTAGATTTTTCCCATCTAATAGCCGATCCTGATTATCAGAAATCAGCAGGAACATAAGACTTTCATAACCTGCCGTCATATTTTTATATTTTTTCTCCAACTGGATTTTGCTGTTATCACATTTTGCTTTTGCTTTCTGGTAATCGGTACGGTCACAGTTCCCTTATTTCCCTTGCAGATTCTGTGGTGCTTTTATAGGTTGTGAAGGGCAGATATAAGCGCCCAATCTACGCTATGAATTGCACCACAGAATCTGCAATTTACGTTATGGAACTCACGGTTATGGAATGAGTGCCTATAAAGGAGGTAGCGACAAAATGCAGTCGTTTTCAATGTCTTGTGATTCGTCGATGATAAAGGGCACTCCTCACGGAGTTTAAGCTTTGATTACTGCCGCTCGTAACATGGATTGACGGATTTTCACAACCTGAATGTTGCATGCCACACAGCCTTGGACAAATAAAAAATAGAACTGATTTGTTTTCAGGATTTTGGGAGCGGCCGGTCCTTAGAAAGCAGACATTGCGATTTCAAAAGCCAATGTAATTGGATTTTGAAATCACGATGGATGCTTTCTTAGTACCGCTGCCAGCGACAACAAGCGGAAGCGCTCCTGAAAACAAACAGTTCTATTTTTTATATTTCTATACATTTTGTTGGCATGCAATTAACATAACCTGCAAAAATCCGTGCCACCACCTACAGGCGGCAGTTCATAAGTTAAACTCCGGTTTTAGAATGGAAGTCCCCCTAAACCACCCATACCTCCGGTGATTTTTGCCATAGAACTCTGGCTTTCCTCATCAAGTTTACGGAATGCTTCATTGGTAGCTGCCATGATAAGATCCTCTAACATCTCGATATCATCCGGATCAACAACTTCCTCGGATAATTTGATCTTTGTCACTTCATGTTTTCCAGAAACTGTTACCTCAACTGCTCCGCCGCCTGCTGTTGCAGTTACTTCTTTTTCTTCTAACTCTTTCTGAGCTTCCTCCATCTGACGCTGCATTCTCTGTGCCTGTTTCATCAGATTATTCATATTTCCAGGCATACCACCTGGGAATCCACCTCTTTTTGCCATTGTAATTCCTCCATAATTGTTTTCAACTCATGATATATAAAGACTGTCGAGCAAGGCTCGTATAGATAGCGATCATGAAGCTATGCTACATGATAATATAATTTTCCAGATTCGTCCAGCTGGAAATTAGAAATCATCTTCTTCAATCTCAAAATTGATAAGTTGTCTGAGATCCGGATAAATCTCCTCACTCGCGTGTCCGGTGTCATTTTGTTTCACCTGAAGTTCCACTTCTTTTCCAATCCGCTCTGCAATCATCATTTTCAGACTGTCTTGACATTCTGAACGATTTTCCGAAATGTACTCATACGCATTCGGATCTTCAAATACCAGAAGCAGACAGTTATTTGGTCCAAGTGTTGGAACTGCCTTATTCAGATATGTTTTGGTAATTCCGGTAAGCTGGGACAGGATTCCCTTCCAGTTTCCAATAATCTGTTTGATGTCCTCCGGGATTGCTTTCGGAAGCTCCATTTTTGCAATTTCTTCCGATGCAGTTACCTCACTGCCCTGCCTGGGGCTTTGGGATTGTGCAACAACAACACCTTTTTCCAGCTTTTTTTCCAGACTGTCCACACGGTCTATGAGTGATGTATAATCTTTTTCCATTTCTGGTTTACATAACTTTATTACATTTATTTCAATCAAAATACGCTTCTGCGTTGCATATTTGATCTGATTGCTGAGTTCTGAAAAAATACGAATGTATCTCATTAAGATTTCCGGATCGACCATTTCCGCTTCTTCTTTTAACAATGCAAGGTTATCCGCAGAAATGTCAAGTACATCTTCCATATTATCTGAGCTCTGGACAAGAAGAAGATTTCGCAGATACCATGTAAAATCTGTGACAAACTGCCCCATCTCGCGTCCTTCAATGACCATCCCGTCAATCACCTGAATTGCCCCGGTCACGTTTTTATCCAAAATCTGTCTGAGCAAGCGGCTGAACACTTCCGTATCTACTGCGCCAAGCGTCTCAAGCACTTTTTCATATGTCAGTTCCTGCCCCAGATAGAATGCAATGCACTGATCCAAAAGGCTCAATGCATCCCGCATGGAACCATCTGCTGCCTTGGCAATGTAACGGATTGCCCGCTCCTCCACATTTACCTGCTCTTTTTCCATAAGATCCGTCAGGCGTCCTGCAATCGTATCAATGGAAATTCTCCGGAAATCGTATCGCTGGCAACGGGATAAAATCGTAATCGGAATCTTGTGTGCTTCCGTTGTGGCAAGAATAAAAATAACGTATGACGGTGGCTCCTCCAACGTTTTTAACAGTGCGTTGAACGCTCCTATGGAAAGCATATGAACCTCATCGATAATGTATACTTTGTATTTTCCTTCGGTCGGACGGTATTCCACTTCCTCACGGATCTGACGGATATTGTCCACGCCATTGTTGGACGCCGCATCGATCTCGATCACATTCATGGAACTGCCCGCCGCAATCGCTTTACAGGTCGGACATTCCCCACAAGGGCTGCCGTCCACCGGATGCTCACAGTTGACTGCTTTTGCAAAAATTTTTGCGATCGTCGTTTTACCGGTTCCTCTTGTTCCGCAAAATAAGTAGGCATGTCCGATACGATCTGCTTTTATCTGGTTTTTCAAAGTTGTTACGATATGATCCTGTCCTTTTACATCTTCAAATTCCTGTGGACGGAATTTCCGGTACAACGCCGTATATGACATGCTGTTTTTCCTCTCTTAGTTATGCCCGGCTCTGACGATGCAGTTTGCCGGGCATTCATTTTTTATGTTTTTAATCACCAAAACTGATTCCGATACGTTTTGCTTCCTGAATCATCTGGCAGTCCGGATCAACGGTTTTCAATTTGCCGGAAACCTCTGCCAATGGCACACGTTTTGTCTCTCCATTGATCATTGCAATCATGCAGCCGTAATCTTCCTCAATGATTGCCTGTGCTGCTGCAGAGCCAAGTCTGGTACAGAGCACTCTGTCATATGGACATGGGCTTCCGCCCCGCTGTGTATGTCCCGGAACCGTAACACGGACCTCAACGCCTGCTGCTTCATAAATCTGATCCGCAATCTCATAGGAAACGGACGGATATTTGCGGTCGGCCACTTTTGCCTTGTATGCTTTCTTTGTCAGGGATGAATCCTCCTTGGAAATCGCACCTTCCGCAACTGCAAGAATTGTAAATCCTTTTCCTGCTTTTGTTCTCTTGTTGATAGCTCCTATCACTTTATTGATATCATATGGAATCTCCGGAAGCAGGATAATGTCCGCACCACCGGCAATTCCTGCATATAACGTCAGCCAGCCGACTTTGTGTCCCATAACTTCCACGATAAATACACGGTTGTGAGAAGCTGCTGTCGTATGAATGCAGTCGATTGCCTCTGTCGCAATGTTGATCGCGCTCTGGAAACCAAAGGTAACATCGGTTCCATAAATATCATTATCGATTGTCTTTGGAAGATGGACCACATTTAAGCCCTCTTCCCGGAGAAGGTTTGCCGTTTTCTGCGTTCCATTGCCGCCAAGGATCACAAGACAGTCCAGATTTAATTTATGATAAGTCTGCTTCATTGCCTCTACTTTATCGAGACCATTCTCATCCGGCACACGCATCTGTTTGAATGGCTGACGGGAAGATCCTAAGATTGTTCCACCTTTCGTGAGGATTCCGGAAAAATCTGCTGAAGTCAAAAGACGGTAATCTCCATAGATCAGCCCTTTGTATCCATTGTGAAATCCGTATATCTCAAGTTCATCAACATTTTCACTCAAACCTTTTACCACACCACGCATAGCAGCATTCAGTGCCTGACAGTCACCGCCGCTTGTCAACATTCCGATTCTTTTCATACGTAAACAGTCCTTTCTCATTACTATATTAAATGATTCCATTGCTAATCTAGATTATAATATATTTTTTTAACAGGTACAACTATTTCAAAGCTTGCAGATTATAGAAAATATGGTATACTAAACAAGTATTTTTATACAAAAAGAAAAGCGTATCACGTTTTTCTATGGAGATATACCCAAGTGGCTGAAGGGTCCGCACTCGAAATGCGGTAGGTCGGTAAATGTTCCGGCGCGCGAGTTCAAATCCCGCTATCTCCGCTAAAAAAGGATATCGCATGGTAATTCCATGCGATATCCTTTTTATATTAAAATTTGCTTTCGAAAATGCTTTATTTCACATCTGTCACTTCGTAACCTGCATCTACAACTGCCTGTTTTAATGTTTCTACAGAAGCATCGCCTGTTACGACTGCATTTTTGTTTTCAAGGCTTACGGTAACTTCTGTTACGCCTGCGACCTCTTTTAATGCTTTCTCTACATGTGCCTGGCAATGGGCACACATCATGCCTTCGATTGAAATTGTTGTTGTCATAGCTGATTCTCCTTTATCATTGTTTGTTGATTTTATATTATTATCCAGTGCATTGTGCTGGTTAATATCTGCAATTGTACTTGCAGCGACATCCTGATACGGTTCACTTTGTGTCTTTTTCGCATCGTGCAGTTTTACCCATCTTAACCGGAGTGCATTACTTACCACACATACGCTGCTCAGACTCATGGCTGCTGCACCGAACATCGGGTTCAATTTTATCTGGAAAAGCGGATACAAAACACCAGCTGCAAGCGGGATTCCGATACTGTTGTAAAAGAATGCCCAGAATAAATTTTCTTTGATGTTGCGGATCACGGCTTTACTTAATTTTACTGCACCTACAGCGTCAAGTAAATCGTTTTTCATCAGTACGATATCAGCGCTCTCGATCGCTACGTCTGTTCCTGCCCCGATCGCAATTCCCACATCTGCGGAGGCAAGTGCCGGCGCATCGTTGACGCCGTCACCGATCATCGCTACTTTATGTCCTGCCTGTTTTAAGGCTGAGATTTTCTCCTCTTTCTGTGTTGGCAGAACCCCGGCGATCACCTCATCGATACCAACCTGCTCTTTGATCGCCTGTGCGGTCACTTCGTTGTCACCGGTTAACATAATGACATGTATGCCGTAATCACGGAATTTCTGTACCGCCTCTTTACTGGTCGGTTTTACCACATCTGCAACTGCCACAATTCCAAGGAACTGTTTTTCATCTGCAAAAAGAAGTGGTGTCCTGCCCTGTTTGGCAAGTGCCTGGATCTGGTTTTTCTGTTCTGTGGAAAGGCTGATTCCTTTCTCTTCCATCATCTTCTCATTTCCGGCATAGTAGTGTGTACCGGACACTGTACCTTCGATTCCTTTTCCAAATAAAGCGTTGAAATCTGTTACTTTTTCCAGAGAAATATTGTTTGTCACACAATAGTTTACAATCGCCTCTGCAAGCGGATGTTCGCTGCCTTTTTCAAGACTTCCTGCAATCTGAAGAAGCTGCGTTTTATCTGCATTCTTTCCGGCAGCACAGATAATATCTGTCACGACAGGTTTTCCCTGCGTGATAGTTCCCGTCTTATCTAACACAACGGTGTCGATCTGATGTGCCGTCTCTAATGCGTCACCGGATTTGATGAGGATCCCGTTCTCTGCACCTTTTCCGGTTCCAACCATGATTGCTACCGGTGTTGCAAGACCAAGTGCGCACGGACACGAGATCACAAGCACTGCGATCGCAGTTGACATGGCAAACTCAAACGTTGCGCCGGAGATCAGCCAGATAACTCCTGTGATCAGTGCAATGGTAATAACGGCCGGCACAAAGACTCCGGCAATTTTATCTGCCATTTTTGCAATCGGGGTTTTGCTTGAGGAAGCTTCCTCAACCAGCCTTATGATCTGCGCAATTGTAGTGTCTTCACCGACTTTTGTTGCTTTTGCACGGATGAGTCCGGATTTATTTATGGATGCAGAGACAATGGTATCTCCCTCCTGTTTTGGCACCGGAATGCTCTCACCTGTGATCGCAGATTCGTCAAAAGAGGATTTTCCCTCCAGCACGATACCGTCCACTGCAACCGATTCACCCGGTTTTATAAGGAAGATTTCTCCTTTTTCCACATCTGCTGCATCCACGACCTGCTCCACACCATCTCTTACAGCCGTCACGGTCTTTGGTGCGAGATTCAGAAGTTTTGTGATTGCCTCGCTTGTTTTTCCCTTGGACTTCGTCTCAAGATATTTTCCAATGGTGATCAGTGTCAGGATCGTTCCGGCTGACTCAAAATATAAGTCATGGGCATACTGATGTACGACCATCATATCGCCGTGTCCCATCGCATACCCGATACGATAAATCGCAAAAATACCATAGAGGATTGCCGCACCCGCACCGATCGCGATCAGGCTGTCCATGTTCGGGCTTCTGTGCCATAATGTTTTAAATCCGTTTTTAAAATATTTCTGATTTGCGATCAAAATTGGCAGCAATAGCAGAAACTGCGTAAACGCATAGGTGATTGCATTCTCATTTCCATGCAGAAAGTTCATGGTAAACGGCGGCATCGGAATGTTGAGCCACTGATAAATCATATGTCCCATGGACACATACATCAGTGGTATCCAGAAAATCAGCGAAACGATCAGCCGTTTTTTCATGTTTTTCACATTCTGCTCTACGGCTGAAAGTCCGCTGTTTTCCTGACTGTCCGACTGTCCGGACGTTTTTGTCCCGGATTTTGCGTGCTCGTCTTTCACCGCCGCACCGTATCCGGCATCCTCCACTGCCTTGATAATTCCTGCTGTATCAAGTTTATTCTCATCAAATTCGACCTGCATACTGTTTGTCAGCAGATTCACGCTGACATTTTCCACCCCGGTAAGCTTTCCCACACTTTTCTCCACATGGGATGAGCAGGCGGAACAGGTCATGCCTGTAACATCAAATCTCTCTTTCATGTATGTCGTCCTTTCCTGTTATGTTCTGCTTTTGAATATCAGAGTTCACTATTTCATCAGTTTCTTCAAAAGTTCGCACAATTCATCGACTGCCTCTTCATTTCCTTCGCGGATATCCTCCGAAACACAGGTTTTGATATGTCTTGCCAGAAGTTCTTTGTTAAACCCATTCAAAGCCGCCTGGATTGCTGACACCTGTGTGAGAATATCCACGCAATAACGATCGTCCTCCACCATCGCCCTGATCCCACGCACCTGTCCTTCAATACGGCTCAAGCGTGTCATGAGCGCTTTCTTCTCCTGCTCATCACGCTGTTTATGTTTTACATTGCCATCCTCATTGCCTTTACAACAACATGTCATAACCTCCACATCCTTTCTGTCCATCGCACCCTCATTTTGTTATCTGAGTATTATTTTCTACCACTTATGATATTGTCATTCATTATATTCAATATACCCCTGTGGGGTATATTGAATATAGTACAGGATAACAGAAAAGTCAAGCATCATTATTTACTATTTTTCTCAATAACAAAATTTCTATTACCGTTCACTTGTCTTTCGTTCCCATAACAATTCCTAACTTAACAATGCAAACAATATAAATTCATGATATAATGAGCGCAAGTGAGAAGAATGCATTTATGCATTCGACAAACGGCGAATGTCGATCATGTGCTGCTTTTGCACATGATATAATAAAGAAAGATTATAACGGATAATTGCGAAACTCATCAAAGCATAAATAAAATTGTGAAAAATCAACAAAAGACATGAAAGACATTGGGGAACCGCCGGTTCTTAGAAGGTAGGTACAACTGCAAGTTGTGCCTAGCTTCTTAGCACCGTTGCGAGTGACACATAGCGAGAGCGTGTCTTGAATGTTTTTGTTGGTTTTGAACAATTTAAAGCAACTTTGCCAGAGTTTTGCAAACACTCCAACCCCCAGAGAAAGGACTTCCCTATGCTTTTGAAAAAAGAAAAACCCGCCCAGATCGATTACCTCGAAAACTGGCCGGAACATTATTATGAGATAGAAAATGCCAAAGAAAGAAAAGAGATTCTCGCTCAGGCGATCAGCCGGGGGCTGGATCTTCCAAATGATAATTACCGTATGAAATTGTTGGAAAAACGTTATGGAAAAGACGGCAAGAACGATGCCTTCATGAAAGCATGGATGATGATCAAAGCATCCGGTGCTGCCGGAATTTCTTTTTTCAACAAGCGGCATCTGCAAAAAGAATTAAAACAATATATGAAAGATCTCTGTCTGCTCGAATACGCACCTGAGAATGAAACAGAACAGGCAGTTCTGCTGACAGAGTGGGAAAATTTTGCGAAAGTTCTGCTTGCCTCCTGCACGGGAAGCAAAACTTATTGCTCCACTCTTTTTGGCATTGTGCCGATCAAAGATGCATCCGTTGCAAGAAAAATCGCGGAAGAGATCGACTTCGTCACAAGAACTTACCCACAAAAGCTCGAACTTGCTGACGAATTCGCTCCGTTCCGCGAAGTGATGGTCAACACCTACTGTAACATGATAGAAAATGGTTCTTCCTACTGGTACGAAGTTGTAAACTCCTGATCAGAGTAATCCCTGATGAGAATCAATAAAATCAGATTAATCCCTGGATTAGGATAAATAAAATCAATACCGGAAGCACAAACTGGAAATATGGTTTTAATCCTTTTGCGATCTTAAGACCTTTTCCAGTATTTGCTTCTTCCAGATAGTTATCAAATCCCCATCCCCATTTTGTGACGCAGAATAACAGGTAAATAAGGGAACCACCCGGAAGCAACAGATTGCTCACAATGAAATCCTCACTGTCTAACACATCTCTGCCACCGATCAGGTGCAGATCACTCCACACATTATATCCGAGTACACATGGCATGCTGGCGATCAGTATGATCACACAGTTGACCAGTGCCGCTTTTTTTCGATTCCAGCCAAACATATCCATACAAAATGACATGATGTTTTCAAATACCGCAATAATCGTGGAAAAGCTTGCAAATGTCATAAACAAAAAGAACAGTGTTCCCCATATACGACCGCCTTCCATATTTACAAATACGTTTGGAAGCGTGATGAAAATGAGTTTTGGTCCTGCCCCGACTTCCACGCCGTAGCTGAAACATGCCGGGAAAATGATCAGTCCTGCCATGATCGCCACAAATGTATCCAGTGCACAGATTCTGGCACCTTCTCCTGCAAGACTGTTATCACGACCCATATAGCTTCCGAAGATCTCCATGGCTGCAACTCCGAGACTTAAGGTAAAGAACGCCTGATTCATTGCCGCTGAAACGACATTTCCAATGCCCACTTCCCTCACCGTTTCCATATTTGGGATCAGATAAAAACGTACACCCTCGCCCGCACCGGATAAAGTAAAGCTGTGTACCGCAAGGATCACGATCAGGCCAAGCAAGGCACTCATCATGACTTTGCTTATTTTTTCCAGACCATTCTGCAATCCTCTGCTGCACACAAAAAAGCCAAGAATGACCGTGAGTATCATCCAGAAGCTCATCTGCAACGGGTCTGCAAGCAGGTTGGAAAATACTGCTCCGGCAGCCTCCGCATCCATGCCAGCCTGAAATTCACCCGTCAGGAATTTGTAAAAATAAGTTACCATCCACCCGGAAACTGTCGTGTAATACATCATCAGCATATAACAGCCGAATATCGCTGCCCAGCCGTGAAGATGCCACTTGCTTCCCGGTTTTTCTAATGCCTTGTAACCTAACACGGCACTCTTACGGCTTGCACGTCCCACGGCAAGTTCCATCGTCAGAACCGGCAGTCCCATGGCAATCAGAAACACGAGATAAAGGATTACAAACAATCCTCCGCCGTTTTCTCCTACGACATAAGGAAACCTCCATACATTTCCAATTCCAATGGCACATCCGGCACTTACCAGAATAAATCCCAGACGTGATTTAAAAGATTCTCTTTTCATAATCTGATCCCTGACTAGATGTTTAACAGATCACTATAAACTTTTAATGCTCCGTCTGTGTCATGTGCAAGAACACGTTTTGCAAGAACTTTTCCAAGCTGAACGCCTTCCTGGTCAAAGCTGTTGATGTTCCATAAGAATCCCTGGAACATTACTTTGTTCTCGAAGTGAGCAAGTAAAGCGCCAAGTGTCTTAGGATTTAATTCTTCTCCGATGATGATAGAAGAAGGACGTCCTCCCTCGAAATTCTTGTTGCGGTCGTCGTCTGCCTTACCACATGCAAATGCTACGATCTGGGCTGCAACGTTTGCGCAGAGTTTCTGCTGGCTTGTGCTGTCCTGTATCACAACATCCGTTCCGATCTGGCTGTTCTTAAATCCGATGAACTGAAGCGGAACAATATCTGTTCCCTGATGTAATAACTGATAGAAGGAATGCTGTCCATTTGTACCAGGCTCACCGAAGATCACCGGTCCTGTCACGTAATTTACAGGCTCACCAAAACGATTTACAGATTTACCGTTAGACTCCATGTCTAACTGCTGTAAATGTGCAGGGAAACGGCTCAAAGCCTGGGAGTATGGTAAAACGGCTGTAGCCGGGTAGCCGAGTACATTACGCTCATAAACTCCGATCAATGCGTCGAGCATTTCCGGATTCTCTAACATATTTTTATTTAAAGAAAGTTTGTCTTCTTCTGCTGCACCGTCTAAGAACTGTGCAAACACCTCCGGTCCAAATGCCAGGGATAATACAGCCCCGCCAACTGCTGATGTAGAAGAGAAACGTCCTCCGATATAATCATCCATGAAAAATGCTGCCAGATAATCATCACTCTTTGCCAGAGGAGATGTCTCACTTGTAACAGCGATCATATGCTTAGAAGCATCCAGTCCTGCATTGTTCAATGCATCTTTTACGAAAGACTCATTCGTCAATGTCTCTAATGTTGTACCTGATTTTGATACAAGTACGAAAATGGAATGTGCAACATCAATAGAAGCTAATACTGCGGCTGCATCATCCGGGTCTACATTGCTGATGAATTTTGCTTCCATCTTGAATGTGTTGTTTTTCTTTGCCCAGTTCTCCAGTGCAAGATACATTGCACGTGGTCCAAGGTCACTTCCGCCAATACCGATCTGAACTACAGTTGTAAACTTTTCACCTGCTGCATTTGTGATCTCTCCGGCATGTACCTTGTTTGCAAAATCAGCAATTCTATTCTGCTGTTCTACATAAAAAGAACGCTTGTCAACGCCATCTGCCTCGACTGCATCCCCTAACTGTCCGCGTGTCATATGATGAAGTACAAGACGTTTCTCGCCTGTATTCACAACTTCACCATTATAAAGAGCTGCAAATTTTTCAGAAAGCTGTGCTTCCTCTGCTAATTTTGCAAGTGCTGCAAGTGTGTTATCATCCACTTTTTTTGCAGCATAATTATATGCAAGTCCCTCTGCCATCGGTGTGCTGTATTTCTTCACACGCTCTGCGCCGTTTTCTCCGGACATTACTTTTGTCAGGTCAACCTCTGCAACCTTTGACAATTCTTCAAAAGAAGTAAGGGTATCTAAATTCTTCCACTCCATGGTGTTATCCTCCTTAATTTGCCTTTTATTTATACAACCGTGAAAAATTATACTATTAAATGTAATCGAATTCAAGTAGCGCAATACACCAAAAAAAGAGTCTCTTTCGAAATTTTGCTTAAAAATTTCACAAAAGAGACTCCCTTTTTATTATCTATTTCTGATTTGCCGGTTCCATATTCACGGAACGTCCTTTGATCTTCACATTTTTCATGGCTTCTAATACTTCTTTGCCATACTCTCTCGGCACTTCCACGAAGGTGTATTTGTCGTACATATCGATCGCACCGACGAGTTTTCCAGGCATTCCTGACTCACCTGCGATGGCACCTAAGATATCGCCCGGTTTCACGCGGTCTTTTTTACCGATGTTAATGAAGAGACGAACCATACCTTCTTCGGCTCCGGTGTTATCCCAGTCGATCTCGCCATTCTCTCTGTCGTTTTCCAGATTCACCTGACCGAGTGCCTGTTTTAAGAAGGCTGCTGCGATATCCATTGCGGTGTAATCGGAATCATTGACCTGCTTTTCGATGATCTCGATCATCTCTTTTAAATCTTCATTCTCAATGATCTCACCGATTCCCTGCATCACTTTCTCTGCCTTGATCTGTGCCACATCATCGGAAGATGGGATTGGCATTGCAAGGATCTTGGTCTTGCAGTAACGCATGATATCTTTTAACTTGTAAACCTCTTTTCCTTTTACAAAAGTGAACGCACGTCCGGTACGTCCTGCACGTCCGGTACGTCCGATACGGTGTACATAATACTCGTCATCCTGTGGAATATCATAATTGAATACTGCTTCCACATCATCAACGTCAATTCCTCTCGCAGCAACATCTGTTGCGATCAGGATCTCCACACGTCCGGAGCGGAATGCTTTCATGACACGGTCACGCTGTGCCTGCTTCATATCGCCGTGAAGCCCCTCTGCCATATAACCGCGGCTCTTTAACTCCTCGGAAAGCTCGTCCACCATTTTCTTGGTATTACAGAATACGAGGGAAAGCTTTGGATTGTAGTAATCTAACAGTCTTGTCAGGACTTCGGTCTTGTCCTTGCGTTTGACATCATAATAATACTGCTCGATGCTTGGCACGGTCAGTTCTTTTTTTACCACCTTAATGGTCACTGCATCATGCTGATATTTCTTTGTGATGTCTAAAATCGGCTTTGGCATGGTCGCAGAAAACAGAACCGTCTGTCTTCCCTCTTCCGGGATATATTCCAAAATCGTCTCGATATCCTCACGGAATCCCATGTTCAGCATCTCGTCCGCCTCGTCTAAAACAATCGTATTGACTGCCTCGCAGCGGATTGTTTTTCTGCGGAGATGATCCATGACACGTCCCGGTGTACCGATAATGATCTGTGCACCGCCTTTTAATGCCTTGATCTGACGGTTGATATCCTGTCCGCCGTATACCGGAAGGATTTTCACGCCATGCATATATTTGCTTAATTTACGGATTTCTTCCGACACCTGGATTGCAAGCTCTCTGGTTGGTGAGAGGATGATCACCTGTGTCTTTTTATTATTTGGGTCTACTTTGTGAAGCACCGGGATTCCAAAAGATGCTGTCTTTCCGGTTCCTGTCTGTGCCTGTCCGATTACATCGACTCCTGACATCACAACCGGGATCGCCTGACTCTGGATCGGAGTCGCCTCTTCAAATCCCATCTCTTTGATAGCACGGAGTACCTGTGGATATAAATCTAATTCATCAAATCTTACTGTTTCCATATATTTTCCTTTCGTGCGAATGCGCAGTCGTATACGTTAGCATATTGTCGCCATTTTGTCAACTATTTTGTCAGAATACCCGTATCACATCCGGCACGATCTATGTACCCCGGCTTCCATGAAAAAGAAAGCTGGGTTAATATGAAAAGCAATCGAATACTCCCTGTTTTTCATCCATATCCAAGCAAAATCCAGTCGTCGTACACTCCACATGTATTTCTGTTTTTCCCCTGTAAAAATGTGATATGCCCGTCACCTCTAAAAAAAGCTGCCGTAGCAATAGTTCGATTGCGGATTGCTCATTATAACTTATGCCAATTTTCCTCTAAGGTTCCACTTTTTCCTGTTTTGAGGATAAATCCAGCTCCTGCCCACGGATATCCGCAATACAGATATCATTTCTGCTTCTCTTCTTTACCTGATATAACAGCATATCTGCAGTATGTAGAAAATCCCAGCTCCTGTTTCCGTTCTCCGGAACTCCATACGAAATTCCCTGGGAGATCGTCACGATCGGCAAAGCCTTGGAATATAAATGCTCCAGTTTCAGATCCATAATATTCTGCCGGAGTGCAGCTGCCTTCGCGTACACTTCCTCCGCACTTGCACCTGCATAAATGATAATAAATTCATCTCCGCCATATCTCGCACAGAACGTCTGTCTGTCTTCCATTTTTTTCAGCTCATCTGCAATTGCTATAATGCACTCGTCGCCTTGCTGATGTCCATAATTGTCATTATACTGCTTGAAAAAGTCAATATCTAAAATCTCCATTGCAAGTGGAAGTCGGTGCTCATAACAGTAATCTAATACTTTTTCCGAATAAGCATTCAGGCGGTAACGGTTTGCCAGTCCGGTCATCTGATCTGTCTCCGACTGTTTCAGCAGCTTCACATTGACTGCTTCCATCTCCCTGCGGCTCTCATTTGCACGTTCGAGAGAACTTCTGACATAAAGCATGTTGACGATCATATCTTTGTTCTCGCGCTCCATGATCTCGGAAAGCTCATAATACAGACCAGCCGCCTGCAGATAACCTGCATTGTCCTGATTCTTGCGGTAGCCTTTGATCTTAATGGAAATGACTCTGCGCTGCAGATTGATCACACCTGAATCTTTCACGATCTGATCCAGCTTCTCAACGATCATCCACAACACATCATCCCGGCCGATCTCCAGCATCAGCCCGCAAAAATCACAAAGATCGTCAAATACCTCCATGATCGGCACATTTTTATTGATTATTTCTACAATCTCCTGGATCTGTGCATCGCGTCTCACATAATTATGGGTCAGATGATAATATCTTGCCTTCAGGCAGTCCACATATAAAATGTCAATATCCTCATAATAAGACGCACATTCCGCATCCAGTTTTTCTATATAAACATGTGTCTTATCTAACATCCCCTGCAGCATATAGCAGCGTGCCAGATTCACGTAACTGGCCATCAGTCCGACATAATTTTCTTTTACATCCGGATTACTTTTGCAGTATGAATGAGCCTTTTCGAAATAACTTTGTGCCTCGTGATACACACCATTTTCCATGTACAGATTACCAAGATTCTGCATGATGCTGATCTCCATCTTAGTAATCCCATATTTGCGGCAGTAATTCAATCCTGTCAGATAGTAATCCATCGCTGCAGACACATTTCCCTTGTTGACAGAAGAGATTGCCATCAGGTTGTAAGACCTTGCGATCAGCTCCCACTGTCCGGTCTGTCCTAACAGATGGATTGCCTGCGCAATGTTGTGGAACATGTGTTCCACATCATTCAGCAGATAGTAAGTTTCCCCACTGTAAAAATATGCAAAACCAAGAAGTGCCGCATCTTTATGCTCCTTTGCATACCGTTCTATCTCAAGACAGCATTTGAGTGTATGCTCTGCGTCCTTTCCTCTGCTGTTCAAAACTTCCTGTTTCCATGCGTTTACCACGTCATTTGATCCATGAACTCCCATGCAGTCTGTTCCTTTCTGCCTGTTTTCAGTATCTCACTAAATTTTATTATAATCCAGAAATACCGTGTGTTCAAGAAAAAGGAAATTTTTGCTATTCAAAGAATTCGATTGGATCGACCGGTACCCCATCTTTTCGAAGTTCAAAATACAGGTTACTGCCCTCAACAGAATAATATTTTGTCGGTTCCGTCACATAACCGATCACATGACCTGCCTCCACATAGTCTCCCACTGCAAACTCCGGTTCCTTAAGCTGTCCGTAGACTGCGAGATACCCATCTCCCAAATCCTCTGTCACGGTACATCCTGTCACTTCATTTGTCTCAATACTCTGGATTTTTCCTTTTGCGACCGCATAAACTTTGCTGTTGACATCCCCGGCAATGATGACCGCCGGATTGTATTTGTACTGGTCTAACGTCGCAAAATACACCGTCGAGTCCATGCTGTAATCTAAGATCACATTTCCTTCCATCGGCCATAAGATGCCATCTTCCGCAGCGAAATGGAGTGCCTGGGAAGTGTTTCCTGTCGGTGCTACCTCTTCCTGTCCACTGTCTGCTTCCTCACTCTCCTTTTCTACCTCTGCTGTCTCTGTGCTCTGTGTCTGCGGTTTTAAAATAGAAGCAACCTGATCTGCTTCTGTCTCTTCCTCCATTGCCACATTCTGGTTCTCCGTGTCCATCTCTGCTGCAATTTCCTGTTCTAACTGCTTTCTCTCCTGTTCCTGTCCTCTGCTATATAAAACAGTCATGCCGACTGCTGCAAGGATTACCAGCGTGCCTGCAATGATATACTGTTTTTTCTGCCAGAAGGCTGCCCATCCGTGATTCTTTCTCATATTTTTCACCGTCCATTGTTTATTTAGCAGAATACATTTCCTGCTATTAACAATAGTGTTGCCACATTCAGACGGTTTATTCACAGTAATTGGAATCGTTTTTCATTCCACAGATTTCACCTCTGCGCCGGGGAAAAAATACTGTAAAATGTTTCTGTAATCCTCCCCTTTTTCAGCCATTTTCTGTGCCGTATACTGGCTCAGTCCAAATCCGTGTCCATGTCCTTTCGTTACGATCCGGATCTTGCCCGGCTCCAGTTCTGTCACCGTAAAATTCGCGGATTTCAACCCAAGTTCCCCACGCAGTTCCTCTCCTGTGTAGGATTTCCCATTCATCTGCGCCTTTGTGACATACCCGGCACTATCCTCCGCTTCGATCGTGATCTCCTGATCCAGATACAACACCGAAAGATAATCCGGCGACTGTGCATCCTCATAACATGCCACACCTGAAAGATATGGCATATCCGAATCCGGATATAATTCTTCCATATTTCTTGTATTGCCCGCACTCACTGCATGGTATGCAGCATATATGTAATGGTTCCGGTACTGCAGCGTCTCTCCGTCTGTCTCCTGTATCGCCTCCTTTATCTTCCCTTCCGCCTCGGAAAAATAGTCGCCCCACAGTTCCTGTAATTCGCCCATTGTCATACTCCCCGGAAGTTCTGTCCCCATCTCCTCTGCTGCTTTAAGGTTTGTACGGGCGATCACACACTGGGCTTTGATACATTCCTCCGGTGCATCTGCGCTTATCTCCTTTGCGACAATGCAAAAAAGCATGTCCGCATCCTCCTCTGTTTCCGCTGTCCGGTTTACATTTCCCAGCAATTCTTCCAGCTGCATTTTCTGGCAAAAAATGGTGAGGAAAAGTGGTATGAGAAGCAATAGCAGAAGTATGGTCAGCATCGTGTTTATTCTTTTTGCCAAGTTTTTTCTGTGCATAAAAAATCTCCATCCCATATACAAGTATATGAGACGGAGTCAGCTTTTATGAATCAAATTTTATCCGAAGTTCCTGTGGAAAGTTTATGCCTGACCTCAGGGATTCTGTTGTCTGCAAAAAGTTATGATACACCGATACGAATATGGCAGGTACTTTCGAATGAAAATGCTCGGCTTGTTGATTTGTCTGATGTCATGTTTGGACTTTCTGATTATTTATGTTCATTCAGAGCTGGACACTTCACGCCAAATGTGCGCCCGGGACAAACTCATTGCGAAAGAATCGTGCAGGAGTTAATACAGCAATATCAGCAGTTGTCCAGTCAAAAATTATCTGAACAGCTTAATTTTTGACTGGTTATAAACAATGCTGATAGCTGTATTTACTCCTGCCAGATTCTTGAGTTGAGTTTGTCCCGGGCGCACATTTGACGCGGAGTGTTCAGCTATGAATGTACATAAACCGTCAGTCCAAACATGGCATCGGACAAATTTACACAATCCTCACGAATTTTCATTCGAAAGCACCTGCCATATTCGTATTGGTGTATTTTTACGTTATGATCAGACAACAGAATCTTTGAGGCCAGTCATAAACTTTCCACAGGAACTCCAGACTTCTATTATATTTTGCTGCCGATGATGTTGCTGAGCTGTGCGAACTGCTGAAGCGTCAGTGCTTCGCCACGGATGGTGACCGGAACGCCAAGTTCCTCAATGCTTTCCTGGATCACTTCTTTGGAAAGATGAATGTCCGGCGCATTATTCAAGCCATTGGCAAGTGTCTTTCTGCGCTGATTGAAGGATGCACGGATAATCTTAAACATTAATTTTTCGTCATTCACCTGCACCGGTACTTCTTTATGTCTTGTGAGACGGATCACTGCACTTCCTACATTTGGGCGGGGCATAAAACAGTTCGGCGGAACGATCGCAACAATCTCGGGTTTCGCATAATACTGCACTGCAAGGGAGAGTGCCCCATATTCTTTCGTTCCCGGTCCCACCTGCATACGGTCTGCCACTTCTTTCTGCACCATGATCGTAATGCTGTCGATCGGCACATGGCTTTCAAATAATCCCATAATGATCGGTGTCGTGATATAATATGGAAGATTCGCCACAACTTTGATCGGCTTTCCTCCGTTTTTTTCCTCTGCCAGCTTATTAATATCTACTTTTAAAATATCATCATTGATGACTTCCACATTGTCGTATGCGCTGAGTGTGTCTGCCAGGATCGGGATCAGATTTTTATCAATCTCCACTGCCGCCACTTCTCTTGCATTCTCGCAGAGATACTGCGTCATTGTGCCGATTCCAGGTCCGATCTCCAAAACAAAATCATCCTTTGTGATTCCGGACTCCTCAATAATCTTCTCAAGTACATGCGTATCGATCAGAAAGTTCTGTCCAAACTTCTTCTGAAAATTAAAATTATATTTCTGTAAAACCTCTATGGTATTCTGTGGAATTCCTAACGTTGCCATATACTGCCTTTCTCTTCAAATAAACGATCTAAAAACTCTGCATACAGGCGGTTAAATGTTTCATGAAACGTAACTGCCACATTTACATCCTGATTTCCAGACATCTGTGCCTCCTCAAAAATAGCAAAGGCTGTCTCATATAAATCCGGGTTTTTGTCATAAAATACTTCCGTCAGACCATCCTGAAAGGCAAACTGCGCCTCCTGTGAAAGATTGTCCTTAAAATCCTCTTTGGAAATGCATCCACCCTCCTCGTAATCGGACAAAAAGATGTGTCCGCCTGCGGAGGTCACGAAATCTTCAAATGCCTCTTTTACATCCTCATAGGTTACCGGAACATAATTTTCCTCCCAGTAACGGTCAAATGTTTCTCTATCCGGAAATGCTGCTAAAATATCTTCCATACCTGCGCTCCTTTGTGTTTTCTGCTCCATTTATACTATCATACTTTGCAATCGTTCCGCAATAATGTATACAGGGTTGGCTCTAAGTGAAATTCCCTGCACATGTTTTCCACTTCCGCTAAATATTTTTTCTTCGCAGAGGACGGTAAGACCGGGCGGCGGACCGCACGGATCAAAATATTTTTCGGTGTGTGTTCAAAGTCAATAAATTCCAGCAGCTGGGTTTTGTATCCGCAGCACTCCAAAAGATTCGCCCGGATCGCATCTGTTGTCAGCGCTGAAAAACGCTCTTTGATAATGCCGTATCTTGTGAGCAGGGAATAATCCTCACTCTGGATCTGCTTATTCACCTCATGCTGACAGCATGGTACGGAAAAAATCATTTTTGCATTCCATGTGATTGCATTGTAGAGTGCAAAATCAGTCGCAGTATCACAAGCATGGAGCGTCACGACCATATCCACGTCAAACGGCGTCTGAAATCCATTGATGTCACCAAGCTCAAAGCGCAGATCGTCATAGCCATATTTCTCCGCCGCCCGGTTGCATTTTTCGATGACATCTTTTTTCAGGTCGAGTCCAAGCATCTGCACTTTCATATGCCGGATCTCTGTAAAATAATAATACATGATAAAAGTCAGGTAAGACTTTCCGCATCCAAAATCAATGATGTGTATTTCCTCGCCTTTATATTCCCGGATCGCATCATCGATCATCTCGATAAAACGGTTGATCTGACGGAACTTATCATACATGGACTTTACCACTTTTCCCTCTCCGTTAAAAATACCCATGTCCACCAGCGGCGGGATCACCTGTCCCTCCTCCAAAATGTAATTTTTCTTCCGGTTATGCTCTGTGACTGTGTCTGGTGCTTCTTTTGAAACTTTCGCCCTGAGTGTCACCGCACCTTTCTTTGAGATCAGAAGACTGTATTCTTTTGTCTCATCCCATGCATTTACCTGCAGGAATGTATCATGTATGGCTTCCATCAAATAGCCCTGCAGATCTTCTACGCCAAAATTATCGTGAAACACCTGTTTCTCTGTATACTTTGCCGCCTGATAGCCATCGCCTTTCTTCTCCACCACGATCTTTTTGTACTGGCAGTCTTTCGCCATCGGCTTACTGATAATTATTTTCATGAGCGGATTTGCTGACAGCTTTTCGATTGCCGCAATCCAGTCCTCATTCGCCTCAAATGTCTTTTCTTCTCCCTCTTCATTTGCGAGAATCACAAGACATTTTTCTTTTTCTCCCGGCTGCCGCTCTTCGCAGCCGTATTCTCCATCAAAAATCTGTTTTAGTTTCCACATGATCTATGCTCCTTACTGGGATTCGGAAATACATTCCTGTTCCAGCTTTATTCCTTTTTGTAACATATAAGTGATGAGTTTTCTCTCTTCGTCCGGCAGTTCCATTTTTTCTAACTGCATCAACCGCTTTTTGTCATTCTCTGTCAATGGTTTCGCATAATCCTCATACTTTTTCAATATTTCAATGTCCATTTGAAACATTTGAAATGGGATCCCTGTTTTTCTTTTCAAGTGTTCTAAAATATAAAATCCGCCTGCATCCAGATCTCCAAAATGATAATATTGTGCATCCGGCAATTTCTGATAAATCTGCATCAACAGATTTCGTCTGCTGTGGTTATGATAACCGCCAAGATAGATCACCAGACTGTGTTCCTGTTTAAAACGGTAAAAAGAAGTCAGATTTTCAATTGTGAATACCTTATCAATCGTCTGATCCGGACAGATATCCGGCGTATCCTCCTCACTCCCCACCGCAACAGCGATTCCTTCCGGGAAAGCATTGATATCTGCAGCCTGCTTTCCGGCACTGTAAATCTGTACGTTTCCCTTCATATACACATAGCCCGGTGTTTTATAAATCTGATACTCCGCAAGAATTTCTTCATTTTCAAATCCTGTCAGTTCTTCATTTTCCTCCCGGAATATTTTACAGATTTTTGGGATCAGTGTCTCGAATACTTTGCTGTCATGAAAATGTTCTATGGAAAATTCCCTGATATAACATTCTTTCCTGTTCTGCTCTACTTTATCTAAGGTGTCGATCAGTTGTTCTGTTTTCCTGTGATCCATGATATCGAGATATTCTTTTACTGACTGTTCTCTTTCCAGCCGCATTATCATGTGGGACAAAAAGCTTCTTGTTATCTCCCCCTGCGTTTTCTGATAAAACTGCTCCAAAATCTGTTTTGTACGTGCCTCGGCTTCCCTCTTCGGCTTCCTGCCAAGCCTCTCATATGCCTCTTCCACATGATCCTCACAGAGTACAAGCTTCTCGATAATATATCCGGGCTTCTGGTTTTTCCATGCGATTGCGACCAGTCCCTCACGCTCCATCTGTTCTGCGGCTGCGTGAATGGTTTCTATCTCAAGCGAGCTCTCATCGAAATACTTTGGCATCGTCTTCTTATTGAACGGAAATGCAATATGGATCGCTCTCTGGTTTTCTCCTCTGGAGAGCTTACTGTTTTCGTATTTGTCCAATAGATCATTCAATATCTTATTTTCGACCGGATGCATAACGATACTCCTCCACGAAGCTTACTTTATCGTCTGTCAGTACTAATAATGTCTCCTGCATTTTCGGACCGATATACTGGATTTTATCCGGCGGCGCTGCGATCACGATCTGAAGCGGCAGTCTGTTCATAAACTCAAGAACTGCCACGATCCTCTCATCATCCATATTGTTAAATGCCTCATCAAACATCACCAGCCCGATTGCCTCTCCGCCGATATTATTATTGTACAACTGGACAAAGGATGCGGCTACCGTCACATAGAACGGGGTCTGTGTCTCGCCTCCGCTCTTTTCCTCACAAACCTTAGAGTAAAGAGAATAGCTGCCATCCTCATGTGTGATCTTAATATCATAATCCATATAGGTGCGGTAATCCGTAAATTCATCTAATGCCTTGATCCCATTGTCCTGATCCAGTGCGAGCTTTGAAAATAGTTCATCAATGACTTCCTTATGATTCTCATGAAACAGACCGCTGAAAATGGACTCTCCCTGCACTACATTGAAATCATCCATGATCATATCGTAATATTTTCCATAGCTTTTGCTCGGCAAATATAAAAATTCATATCTTTCATTGCTGAAGGTGATATCTTTCAATGCCTTATTGAGTTCTTTAAACTCTCCCTGTGCCTGCTTCATATTTTCCTGAAGCTTGGATAAAAACTGTTCCCGGAATTCTTCCTCTGCCGATAATTTTGCTTTTCTTACTTTTTCTTCATAATTCAGAAGCTCGGAGTTCACCAGTCTCTCCTGGACTGCCGCATACTCCGGATATGCTTCTAACGTAGCTGCTGCACCAAAATCAAATGCCGTTTTGTAATCGTACATTGCACTTGTCATTTTCTTATCCGCATTCTCTTTTGTTGTATTATTCGCCTTACGTCTCCGGTCAAAATTCTGCCGGAACTGCTCTAATGTCTTATCACCGGTCTGTTTTTCGTATTCTTTCTTCCAGAGCACGATCTCGTTTTCTGCTTTCTGGGCAATGTCTGTGATCAGTTCATTCTTGTGTATGCACTCATCCTCGCACTCCACAAGCCTGTCTTTTGCATTGCTTATTTTCAGTTCGCAGGCTCCGCTTTCCCTGTCACTTTTGGAAATGTGGCTTTTCAGTTCCTCACACTCTTTCCGCATTTCATCCGCACGGATCTGCTTTTCGATCATGGTCGTATTCTGCTGCAGATTACGGATCTCCGTCTCACATTTTTCAATCTCAAGTCCTGTCCTTTTCAGTTCTGATACAATTGTAATCCTATATTTCACATCTGTATCATCATCCCACTCGAGCCATTGCAGCGTCACTTCCATATGTGTCATACGGTCTTTGCATTCTATTTTCTGCCGGTTTAAATCCTCCTTTTTCTGCAGTGCCTGCTCATACTGGACTTTAAATGCATTCTTGCCGATAAATGGAGTTGTATAGATTTCCGGTCTGATCGCAGATGCGACATGATTCTGATAGCGCATACAATTTGGTGTGATAGAAACCGGATACTGTTTTAATTCATCCACTCTCTTACACATATGTACCTTGCCAAGAACCATATTCACATACCGCTTCGCATAAATACTCTTCGACTCCACAACTGTTGCCAGACTTCCTGCCGGAGCAATGTCATATTCCTCGAGTTTGCCGGAATTGATCAGTCCCACACCGTATGCTTTCTTTTCTCTTCTCAATCTTTCGTAAATACCAAGGGCAATGTCAAAATGTTCCGGCTCTACCAACACATAAAATCGCTGTGTATTCAGATAGCCCTCCACTGCATTTCTCCATGTCTCATCCGTGATTTCTAACATTTCACACAAAATCCTCGGCTTTGCCGTCCTTCCGATCTTGAGCAATTCCTGCTCCACACGCGACATCAGAAGCTCGACTGCCGAGGGATAGGAAAACCGGTGCTGTTTCAGATTACTGATCCGCTGCTCTGTCTCCTGCAGGTCTGCTGCGATCTCATTCAGCCGGCTTTGGATCTCTAAATTTTTCCTCTGCAGTTTTGTACTCATATGCTTCTTGTAAGCGATTGCCCGGTCAATCAGTTCCTGTGCACTAACAACGTCCTCCGTATCCTTCAGCCGGTGCAGCAGCTCATCATACTGCTTCATGCATTCATCCACATCCGGTATTTCAAGCAGTCTTTTTACTTTCTGTCCTGCTTTTTTTCCGCTCTCTAACAGTCTTTTCTTTTCCTGATATTGTATTTCTTCTTTTTCCTGTAATTCTTTCAGATATTTTTTCTGCTTTTCCAACGTCTGGAAATCTGAGTTGGCGTTCAGTTCCGCTAAAAGCAGTGTGCGGACTTCCTCCTTATTCTCCAGTTCCTTTTTCATGCTGCTGCACTTTGCATTCAGCTGTTCCAGACGGTAACTTTCGCGCCTGATCTCATCCTGCAGAACGCTGATCTGTTCTTTGGTCAGATCCAGATCCGACTGTGCCATAAAATATTCATACATCCGGTCAGATTGTATACAATCCACCACTGCTTTGTGGTGGCATTCGATCTCTGACAGTTTTTCAATTCTGTTTTTCACACCCTCCAGCGTTTTTTCCAGCTCCTGATAGCTTCTTACATTTTCGCGCAGATTGTCAATATTGACTTCTTTTTCATCCAGCACATAGGAATAGACAAAGTCCTTGATATCATCAATTGGTTTAAACGCCAGCGCCTTTGGGATCAGCTGGAAGAACTTATCCTCGATTCTTCCAAAACGCTGTTTGATCATTTTTTTGCCTTCTGCGTTCGTCTTTGCAAATAATTTGATGTTTTTATTGTTAAACGACCTGAATTCTGTGATGGTCCGTGGTCTGTTTCCGATCTTAAACATCTCATCCTCTAACATCACATTGTCCATGAGATAACGCACGACTGTCTCCTGTCCCTCAGTCGCCGAATCGATCACTGCCCCGATGACAAAATACTTTTCCTTGCTCTCCTCATAAAATTCCAATGCGACATGCGCACTGATCTCTCCGGTTCTCTCATAAGGATGATTTTCACGTCCGGTCTTACACCGGATATAACCGGTCAGCTTTCTCTTGCCGTTCTCATGGGCAGCCTTATTAAAATGATTTGTGGAGCAGGTCACAACAAATTGGATCGCATCTAAAAGTGTGGATTTTCCGGCTCCATTTTCGCCGGAAATCAGAGTTGAGTCCCCAAAATCTATCGTGACATCCGAGAAACGATGCCAATTAATCAGCTTCAGTCTGGTCAGTTTCTTCATCTTTTAATTTTCCTTTCCTATAACTGTCCACTTTGTCGTATACACTCTTGATATCCTCTACCCTCACTGCCATCAGGATGGAATTATAGATCAAAACTCTGGACTCCTCATTTTTCAGATCCGAATCCAGCAGCTCAATCAGCTGATATCTCCGGAACAGACGGAGTGCATTTCCCATCGTCGTCTTATCGATCATTTTGTCACGGATCTTCAGGCTTAAAAACTTGTCCTGAATATCGCCCAGATTCACGATGACTTCATCGCTCACAGACAATTCTCTTTTCTTCTCGTCAAACAGAATACGCAATATGAGTAAAATAACGGACTCATATAATTTTAAATTCTGCCGGTTTGTATTCAGGGCGTTTGTAAGCTGCACAACGCCATATTCTTCGTTTATTTCTAATCTGTAGCCGAGTACTCCAAGTAATTCTTCAAACTTTTCTTTGTACTTTTGTATAAAATAGAAGTCACTTCTTGTTGCCTGATTCTGTCTGCATATAAAACATACATTAATCAGTTTATTACATATTCTGCGGAATTCATCCTGATCCTTCTGCAGCATGCCATTTAATAAATCCATTCTGCTCTCCCTCTGCTATGCGCTGTCAGCGTTTTATGATCGCAAAATCCGGGAAATCAAACTCTCCACTGATTTTATTCGCACCTTCTGCCTTTTCAATCCGATATCGCATCTTTTTTCTGGAGCCATACAGTCTGACATAGATCAGCCTGATAAAATCATCCATTGTTTCCATCGGAAGCTCAGACGCATAGATTTTTGCCCTGTCTCCTAATTGTTCTTCTACAAACCGCTCTATCCGTTCCGGGCTTAAAATACGCTGCATCTTTTCGGTCATCTTCCGCAGTTTTTCCTGCCTGAATTCCACATCCGGCATGGTCTCTATCAGTTCCTGCGGATGAAACTCTTTCTTTCCCTCAATTGGGCTGTAAAACGATTTTTCATCAATAAAACTGCTTCCAAACAACCGTACCAGATTCTCCAGATACTCAATCTCATAGATTCCATTCAGATCCAGCTGGCTCTGTTCCATCTGCTCTCCAATATATAAGAGAATCTCTTTCATCTGTCCTCTGACATCTTCCGTTCCTGCCAGCAAAAACTTTGCACGGTTTACTGCTGCTCTCTGGTATTGTGTGTTTTTCCGGTTGATCTCTGCCAGAATATCATCCATATTCCGGAATGCTTCCACAATCTCATGCAATGTCTGATATACCAGTTCTTCTGCCTGCCCGACCGGTATCTCCCGGATCGCTGCCAACTCTTCCGACGTCTTTGTGATATAACGTGAGCTATGTCCATGTGCTTCCAGCCGCTCTATGATCTCCGGCCGGAACTTCGAGACATTGTCTGATGTTAGCAGGCGGTGATACGCTTTATCTACAATATTCGTAATATAATCGTTAAACAGTGCATTCATAATCTCTGCTACGGTCTTATGCTTTGTCAGTTCATCAATGTAATGTTTGATATTTGAATTGAGATTCTTTAATCCTGTGATCAGCATATCCGTATTATCCCGGATCTGCTGTAACACAACCGCCGGATGATCCGTATTGGTCCGCACAAGGCTGTAAATGGTATAAATATAGCCCTGATATTCCACCTTTCGTCCGTCTGAAATCTCAAGAAGCGTTTTCATGACTTTTACGGCATAATCATAAAAATTGACTCTCTGCACATAACTCTTATCTGTCTCAACCTCAAGCCAGCCGTACTTCTCCAATAAGCGCAGCATCTCATTTGCCTTTTTTCTGGAATCCATGCCATTTATGTCATCTTCCTCAAATTCCGCTGCCTGATTCTGTTCAAAATAAAACTGTAATTCATCCACAAGGATTTCTCTCTCGATCCCAAAGGAAAGCTGTGCACTCATTGCCTGAAACAACCGGCACAGACAGTCCCAATATACAAGTCTGTTCGGCGATGCCAGCGGTGTGAAAAATTCTTTTGGAATAATACCAAATAATGGATTGGTCTGCTGTGCCTGTGCGTCATCCATATCTGAAACTCCTGTCCTTCCCTCTATTATGCCATGGTGATCCGCTCAATTTTGCAGGAATGTTTTTTATAATCGTCCTTCTTTAACTCTTTGCTCTCATAATTGATCCCAACAAGTATCACTTCGCCCCTGTAATCCTTCAGGCTTTCGACATACTGTTTTCTTTTGATTTGTGTGATCGCTGCTTCCGCTGTCTGATTCCATTTCAGCTCTACAACGATTGCCGGTGTCTGTGTCGTTTTTCTTGGAACAAACACCATATCTGCAAATCCTTTTCCTCCGGCAAGTTCCCGGTATACTACATAATTCTTCTTCGCTGAATAATACGCAAGTGCGATCACACATGCCAATGAATTTTCATCATTATAGGCAAGTATGGATGTATTCTCCTGATGTGCATTCTCTATCATCCGGGCAACCGTTTCTTCCTCACCGCGGATTGTGGCTGCAAGCAGCTCTTCGGATTTCCGGATTGCGTCCATAACCGGTTCCCAGCCACCATCTTCAATACAATTAATAAATTCCTTCTGTACTTCCTGATTCGGGATATGAACGGTACATGTATCAAAATCATAAGTCAGATATCCCAGATGTACCAGAAGTGTCAAGACATCATCTGCACTTGCAAATGTAGTCATATCATTCTGAAATTTATCTGGATTTATCTCAATAGAACTTCCCGCAATCAGTCTCGTTACAAGTTCTTTCAAATTATACATATCCATCTGGATATACTTTTTTAATGCCTCATAAGTCTCTGTTTTGGTCCAATAGCTGTCAAAATCATGTCCTGAAAGTGACATTACGACTGATCTCGGATTATAAATCTGTATCCCTTTTAAATCATAACCGTCATACCACTGTTTCATTTTATCATATGACATGTCATACTGCGGGCACAATTCCTGCACTTCCTGCTCCGTAAATCCTGTAAATTCTGCCAGCTCACGCTGATTGGTCATGGAATATTCATCAAACATATTAAGGGCAGAATGTTCTCCATATTTTTTAATCGGAAGGATTCCGGTCATATAAGCCAAAATGCAATAAGGCTGGTTCTTTAACAAATCTCTCAGGAAATTCAGATACAATTTTTGTGCTTCTGTATCTTCCCCTTTTACACGGAAAATGCAATCCCACTCATCAATAATAAAAACAAAAAAGCTGTGTGTCTGTGCATAAATCTCTTCTATCACAGACACTAAGTCTTCTTCGTAGTACGTCACATCTGCAAATTCCCGCTTCAATTCGCGTGTTACTTTTCGTGAAAGCAATTCCAACATCTCATGTATTGTCTCTGTCCGCCCCAAAAACTGCTGGATGTTTAAATGAATGACATTATATTTATTTAAATGTTCTTTAAAACTGCTGTCATCTGCTATTTTAAAATTTTCAAACAATTCCTTCGAATCGCAGCCTTTGCTGTAATATGCCACCAGCATATTGGCTGCCATTGATTTTCCAAAACGCCGTGGTCTGCTGACACAGATGTTTTTATGTTCACCAAAAAGTTGTGAATTTGTAAATTTAATCATCTCAGTTTTATCAACATATATTTTAGAATGAATCGCTGCATTTCGAAATTCTTCATTCCCCGGATTCAAATAAAGTCCCATTTTGACCTCCTTTGCTGTGACGATCAGTCCACGATCAACACGGTCTTTCCTTCAAATGCAAAACCGTACTCTTTAATCTGGTTTACTGTAATTCCTTTCATTTTCAGTTCTTCGCTGTATTTTCTTTCCCGGATCTGTGTGATCGCAGACTGCGCTGTCTCTTCCAGACTTTTTTCTTTTCTTGTGCTGCGCACTTTAAATTCCAGAATCACTGCGTTATCCTTTCCCGGATTCTTTGGTTCAAGCATGACATCATATCTTCCAAAACCACTTTCCCGGTTCGATTTCAGATAATATCTGTCCTGCAGATCAACAAGCAATCCTAACACAAATCCATGATAAAACCGTTCCGGTTCTGCTCCCGATGCTCTGTCTCCGGTATCAAAATAACTGAATGTCTGCAAGGCCACCCGGTTCATATATTCATTCATCGCATCCACATCACCGGCAAACATTGCTTTAATAAAGTCGTTGTAATCCGGTCTCGCCATTGCGAACCAGTCATGAATCATTCGATGGAACATCAGTTTCACTTCCAGATTCGTAAGTGCCAGCTGATACTTTGGCTCAGTTCCCTCCGGAATATCCTTGTACTTTTCATAAGAGAGGACTTTTAAGTAACCACTTGCCAGCAGAAGACTCCACACCGCCTGTTCATTACCGTTGAGCTGATCATAAACAATCTGTTCATCAATTTCTGACCATATACACTCTCCGCAAAGCAGCTTTTCGAATTTACTTTTGATATTGCGGTTTCCCTCACGGACTAATTTTGCCACCAGACTGTTTGCGCTTGTATTTGCCCAATATGTTGTGTACTGCTGTGAATCAAGATAATTTAAAATTGACCACGGATTATAAATATCTTTATATTCTCCGAAAATAAAACCATCATACCATCTTTTCACTTCGCTCTTTTCACTGTCTAATCCGCACTTTCCCAATGCTTCAAAGACCTCTGGCTCTGTGAAACCAAATGTTGTGGCATATTCATCAGATGTCGTTGTAACTACTTTCAGATTATTCAAATCGGAAAAAATAGACTCCTTACTCACCCGTGTGATGCCTGTCATAATGCCACGTTCCAATGCCGGATTTGTCTTGAAAGTTGAATTAAAAAGACTTCTTGTAAATGTCACCAGTTCGTCCCAGTAACCATCTACAAAAGCTTCCTGCATTGGAGTATCATATTCATCCAATAAAATGATCACTTTTTTCCCATAATATTTATATAAAAATCCTGATAAATAGTTTAACGAAAGCGTAGCATCTACATAGTCCATATGATTCATGATTTTCTTATACAGATTCACTTCTTCCTTAATCAAAGCATTGCTCTCTGTTATAAAATCAAATTTGAAATATAATTGTGCAATAAGGTCGCAGATTTTCTTTTGTGTCAATTCATAGGTTGGTTCTTTTATATTTGCAAATGAAAGACTAATGACCGGATATGTTCCCTGCAAATTGCGGTATTTCTCGTCATTCCAGATTTCCAGCTCCTCAAACAGATCAGATCGTCCCTCATATTCCATTGAGAAAAACTGCTCCGTCATGCTCATGGTCAACGTCTTTCCAAAACGTCTTGGTCTCGTGATCAGTGTAACACTGTCACCACTATCCCACCATTCCTTTAAAAAGGCTGTTTTATCCACATAAAAATAATGGTTTTCTATCAATGTTGAAAAATCCTGCACTCCAATCGCAACATTCACTGACATATTCTGCCTCCTTTTTGCTATCTTTGAAGAAAGCCTTTAGACTTATTATAATCTAAAGGCCTTGTGATCATCCTATGATATTTACTTTAAAACAATCGAAAGGCTCTCGCATATGCCATATGAAATGAATATTCGCCGCCCTTCTTTACTTCAGGCTGCATGTTTGCATAATTACGTTCCTTATATGACCAAAACATTTTATTCTTCCGCTTGCCATTTGGCAAAGTTTCATATATTTTATAACAAATGATATTCGTATCATATAAAAGCTGTAAGGCTTCACTCGCAGTCTCCATAAACGGTGGAATCTTCCGTCCTAATTCTCTTAAATACTTTATATATTCTAAATGTTTTTCCTCAAAAAATTTATAATTGAAATTTCTATGCCCCTGAAAATAATCAAAGAATATACTAAAATTATTATAATCTGAATCATCCATATAAATTAACATATAATCTTTCAATTCGCCTTTTAAATATGTCGAATAATTGGATAAAATACCTTCAAAATCAGAATGTTTAAACTGCGTACCACTTGTTGCATCAACCATCTCGTTTAACATGGTTAAAATATCTCTTGGTTTGTATAAGGAATACCTCAAGAATTCAACAAACGGATTATCTGGTGCTTTCCGTTTTTCCTGATATTCCACCTTGTATGGAAAATAATAATTCCAACATTCTCCCAGTTCATATGAATAATCCTGCTGCTTCATAAAATAATCGTCTGCAATCTTAAATAACTTTGAATCAATATATTTGCGATAAGAAGTTACCCAATTTAACAACACCGAATTATTTCTAAGCTTCTGATTCATATTATGAACTGGCATTTTATACATAATGTCCGGTCGGATCAGCAACATAATTTTGATCTGTTTCTCTTTCAGGAATGATTGATTCATTTCTAAAACTGCATTTACCAGTCCAACCAAACACTCAAAATACTGCTCATTATCAATATCTCTTGGTCTTGCATCAATGCCATCCACAAACAAAATCGTTGGTTTTTTCAAATTAACACTCATAAATGCTTTTTCAAAACCATCTCTTATCTTCAAAAGACTAATCTGAAAACTCTGTTCCACATACTTCTGGGACGTTTCCGCAGATGCCTTAGTTCCAGTTGAAAACAGCCCCTGTTTCATCATCGAATTAATAGATGCAGAGGCATTGTCAACAAATTCAAAGGCATTCACAAATTCCGGTTTAAAAGCATCACTATAAAAAACATCTATTGCCTTCGATAATTGTTTATACTTAATGCTGCTGAAAAAAGTCTCACCATATTCTTTTCTGATCTTTTCTGCAAGAATCAAATAAATCAAATTAATCCATACATCTTTGAAACTTGAAAGTTCCAATGCTTTCTGTCTTTTCATATTAAGAAATCTCTGATACAGCGTATTTTCCACAAGTGAAATGGAACAAAAACTATTTATCTTATCAGATTTCGACATATACACCGAATATGCTGTTTTTCCAGATCCTTTTTCTCCAATCAAAAAATATTTATCCGGTTTGCAAATTTCTTCTACAATATCGTCTACCAAAAATATTTTTTCAAACAGATCTGTATCTTCATTTCCGGCAATGTAGTAATCGTATGCATCACCTTTTACCTGTTGTAATTCCTGAATTTTTTTCATAGTATTTCTTTCTGGCAAATCAAAACTCCTCCAACATAAAACTGTCGTTACTCCATACCTTTTTAGTTAATTATCGTTTATAGTAGTATAACCCATCTTATTCGCAAATGAAATAGTTCCCATAAAACTTTCTATTTTTATCTGCCTCTGAAAGAACGTCAAGCTCTGCTGCTCATGCCCTTTTCATTTCCAATGGCTCTCTCATCGCCCGCTCCCTACTTACTGTCTGAATCTTCATGGAGTGCGGATGATGTGAAGAAAATCTATACTGTCAGGGCATGTAGGCATTGTGGAAATGCTTTTATTGCTGGCAGACCAAACAGCGTATTCTGCTGTAGCAGATTCAAGAGCCACTATAAGCTTAATCACTGTACATTGTTTTAACCTCTTTATCCTTAAAATCTGTAAGAAAAATGCATGTATTTCAGCATAGTAAAATCGACCGCCATTTAGCAAAGATTTTTGAAACCGGTAAGCAGACTATTCCTACCAATTACTACAATTTGGACGCCATTATTTCTGTAGGTTGCAGAGTAAACTCCATTCAGACAACCAAGTTCTTATTGTATACAAAAATGGCTCATTCTATCTTGACTCTAAATAAATCTACAAATTTATTTCTTCATACCCATTCTCAAACATAATTTCGCATTCTATTTCATCAAACATTTTTTTACACTTATCATAATCAAAATTAAATAAATAAACATTTTTTCTTATTATCGCATTTATGTACCCAAAATTGTTTCCTAGATTTAAGAGGTTTTCTTTTTCCATATTAATTTCATAATATCTATTTGGTATGTCTAAAAATTCCGTTTCAATTGTTCTATACTTGATCTTATGCTCAAATATGTCCACTTTTTTGTCTTTTAACAACATAATAATATTTATAATATCCGCATCCTCTTTAGATATTAGAATTGCATTTTTGGTTTTAAGTTTTGATATAATTTTGCACTTTGTGTTTTCAAATTTCTTTTGTAAAACTAGTGTTTCATTTCTTTTATTAATTTCGTCTACTAGTTGAATCCCTTCTTGATATCCCACTAACAAACTTTTTCTTAAATTAAAATCTTCTTTTCGTACTCCTTGTGCCTCTAACATTTCATACTGTTCTTCATAATTATATAAATACTGTTTTAATAAAGGGTATATAATATGTATTCTAAATGCACGTATATCCATTTCAAAGCAAAAGTCCAAAACATTATAATATAATCCACTCTTCTTTGCTAACTGTTCAAATACACTAGATTTTAATTCTCTCAAATCATTACATATATATGCTGCTGCAAAATATTCCATGAAAGACTTATGAAACCATACATAATAATTATTCATAACGCGAAAATATGGTACTGCATATGTTACATCATCAAGATAATCCGCTGTTTTTGTTTTTATCCATTTCATTTCATTCAACGCATTATTAACAATTAATTCTAATTCTAATCTTGAATAAATTACTTTGCAATTTTTTTGTAAACATTTAAACCCTACCTTCCGCAATAACGTATAAAAATCACTAATATCTAGCATTGATTTTTTCTGATGTTCATATGCCCCATCTTTCATCTTATCATGCCGTTTATATAATGCCTGAAATATTTGTTCATAAAAATCAGACTTTTTGCATGGAATATCAAAGCACTCCCCACATTCAAATGTACTATATAAAATCATTACAAGCAAAGGATTTCCTAGTAAGTCCCTTACATTCTGGTAATTATTCCCTTTACTTTTTAATAAATGGATTAAGTTGTTTGAAATTTCTCCATCATTGTCTAATTTTCGTATTAATTCACAGGCTTCATCAAAAGTTAAATCACGTATAGAAAAAGCCATAAAACTCTCAAAAGTTCCTATCCCTTCTATTTGCCTAGACGATAACATATAATAATTTTCGCTATATTTTTCTACAAATCTTTTAATTTTATTTGAAACACTTGTTTTATATCTATCATCTACTTCATCAAATCCATCAAAAAAAATTATAAATTTACCTTGTCTTAGAAGTTTCTCAACGTCTTTTGTTAAAATATTTTTTTCTTGCATTCTTATTTCATTTTTTATATATTCAATAATTTCTTCGCCTTCAATATTCCTTAACTCCAAAATATATGGTACATATTCACCATTTTCTAGTATACTTAAGCTCATATATTTTATAAGTGTACTTTTTCCCATACCTGCATTGTCCATTAATAATATATTTCTATGTTTATAAAATATCTCCATTTCTAATTTATTAATATAATACCGTTCACTTGTATTAACCCTATTATATATTTCTAAAGGTTGGTATATCTTATATATTATTTGTTTACAATTCTGTTTAGCTAATGATCGCGTATATATATTTTTCTTATAGAAATAATATAAATATTCTTCCATTGCCACGCTTAAATTCCATTTTGCTACAGCATCATCAATCGTTTCAAGCAGTTTATCAATTGCCTTATCAATTCCTGCGTTTACTAATGTACATCCTATATTTAACGACTGTAATTCTTCTTTCATGTAACTGTTCCTCATCCTTAAATTATATATTCATTTAGAAATACTCTGCCATATCCAACCCATTACGTAAATTTGTCTTCGAAAATAATAGAGCATCGTTCACCCACAACATGCTGCTAAAACATTAAACAACGATTCTTATATGGGGATTCCCCCATACCCCTCATTCAAACCATACGTATCCTATTAAGGCATGCGGCTTAACCTTATACCTTAACTTCAACCATTGCACTAATTGGCTCTCTTATTCCTTTGATTGTACATCATACCTCTTACTTCATTTGAGGAGATAATAGAATCTCAGCTGTTCCGATAATATGCTTATCATCAACCTCGCCAAGATCTCAGATCGGTGGATGTTTCTGTTTCCTCGCCATAGCTGTCACGGAAATGTTGTCTGCTGTGAGCATAAACACATCGACCATTTCCAAGAACTCGGTACAGGCGGTTGACCAGACCTTACCCTATAAGATTTTTCCTACTGTATTATTATCAGTTTACCAAAGCTTGCTAAATAATTTCCACTCGCTAGAGGTAATCAGCTATGCTAATTTCTCAGCTCGCACTATGTTTATATTAATCACACATCTCTGTTTCAATGTACACCATTACTTTTTTTGTATCTTGAAGAACCATATTGGGAAATATAATGTTTCCATTTATTCACAGTTTCTCTTACTTACTATTTTTCTATACCCAACAATACATCCTTGATCTGTTCCACAACATAAACAATATCATCTTCTGTGATCTGTGTGCTGCTTGGGAAATTCAAGATGCATTTACTATAATAAGGCGCTTTCTCCATCTCATATGTTATCGCATTCTGATACGGCAGCTGTTCATGGATCAATCCCCAGATTGCCCTTGTCTGTACACCTCTCTCCTGCAGCTTTGTGATGATATCCCTTAAAGAACCATTCACTCTTTCCATTGGAATCTCAAGTGAATAAAACCACTGATTCGAATATGTTCCTTCTCGAAAGCCAAGTAATTTTCCGAGTTCAAATCCATCGAATAGTTTTTGGTACAACTCATAATTACTGTGTTTTCTCTTTATAAACTCAGGCAGTTCTTCCATCTGCGCCACACCAAGCGCTGCCTGTAAATTTGTCATGCGATAATTATATCCGACTTCATTATGAATATAATAATGTGGATCATCCTTTGCCTGTGTGGAAATATACTGCATATGTGCAACCGTTTTTGCATCTTTTGCTGTCACTGCACCGCCACCGCCGGTTGTAATGATCTTATTCCCATTAAATGAGTATGCTCCAAAATCTCCGATCGTTCCCGCATACTTTCCGGCAAAACGTCCCTCTGTGTAATGTGAGCCCAGCGCCTCTGTGGCATCTTCTATCACCTTTAAATGATACTCTTCCGCTATATCCATAATGCTTTCCATATCTGCCAGATTTCCAAACACATGCACTACAATAACCGCTTTTATTTTCTTGCCAGAAGCCGTGTGAATTAATTGTTTTTGTTCTACATGGCACTCTTTTTCGCAAAACTTCCGAAGCTTGACCGGATCCATGCATAAGCTGTCATCACAATCCATAAATACAGGCTCTGCAAACTGATAATGTACCGGATTCACTGCTGCAATAAAAGTCAATGTCGGCACGATCACCATATCTCCCGGCTGTACATTACATTCCAATAATGACAAATGTAATGCAGATGTGCCACTCTGGCAGGCAGCCACTTTCTCTACATGAAGAAATCCTGCCATCTGTTCTTCTAGTTTTGTAATATAGGCTCCGCCTGTAGATACCCAGCCCTGATCTATTGCATCATCTACGTATTTTCTCTCATTTCCCTCAAAATTCGGAATTGACAATGGGATAAATCGACTCACTTTCTTCTTCCTTCTTTCCTTTGTTAAAACAATAACTCTGTCAATCTTGCACACAGATCCCGTTTACATCATCTTTATTTCTACACATTATAAATATCTGTCTTATATGCATCCATATTCTGTCTGATCCATGCGATCGTCTCTGTAATCCCCTGTTCAAAGGTGTATTGCTGCTTCCAGTCTGTCAGTTCTTTTATCTTCGCATTTGCCCCAAGCAGACGATTTACCTCACTCTTTTCCGGGCGTAGCCGCTGCTCATCACATACAATTTTTGCATCCGGGTTAATCTGTGCAATAATTTCTTTCGCCAGATCTCCAATGGAAATCTCACGCTGTGTTGCTATATTAATCTCCTGTCCGATGGTCTTATCCGACTCCGCGATTGCTATAAATCCTGCTGCTGTATCTTTCACATAATTAAAATCTCTTGTCGGAGTCAAAGAACCAAGTTTTATCTCTTCCCTGCCAGCCAAAAGCTGTGTAATAATCGTCGGGATTACCGCTCTTGCCGATTGTCTTGGTCCAAACGTATTAAACGGACGGACAATTGCAACCGGAAGATTAAAGCTGCGGTAAAAGCTCTCTGCCAGACGGTCTGCACCAATTTTCGTTGCAGAATACGGTGACTGCCCCTGAAATGGATGCTTTTCATCGATCGGTACATATTGTGCCGTTCCGTATACCTCAGAAGTAGATGTCACCATAATTTTCTCTGTTCCCAAATCCCTTGCTGCCTGTAAAACATTCAATGTACCCTTAATATTGGTATCCACATAAGAATCCGGTGAGTGATAACTAAATGGAATAGCGATCAGTGCCGCAAGATGAAACACCTGATCCACACCTTTCATTGCTTCACGCACACCATTGGGATCTCTGATATCCCCACTAAATACTTCAATCTGATCTAATTTTTCTTTTGGTAATGTATCTAACCATCCCCATGTATTAAAAGAATTATAATAGGTAAAGGCTTTTACATCATAACCTTTTTCTAATAAGCTTTCTGTCAGATGGCTTCCGATAAATCCATCTGCTCCTGTTACAAGTACTTTCTTCATTCTATATTCCTCGTTCTTTCGTCTAATTTTTTAAAATACTATTATCAATTTTAATTTATTATGTAAACCCATTATTACTTGTAATTTACTCTGCCTACTCTGACTTCAAATCCAATTTTTTCTCCATCCGATGCATCTCTTCAAATTCACCCATATCCAGAAACGAATCTTCACTGATCGGATACATACCAACCTTTCGGTTTTCCTTCAACAACTTATCTGTCAGATCTGTCATATGATAAAAGGTATCTTCTGGAATTTCCTTCTTTAATTCCGGATTCAGTATATACATACCAGTATTTACAAAATAAGACAGCTTCGGTTTTTCCTCCATGGACTGCACTGCACCATTTTCACTGGAATGGATAACACCATAGGGTACTACAATATTCTTTAGTGCAGAAACGATTGTCAGTTCATTGCCGCTTTCCCTGTGATACCGGTAAACATCTTCGTAATCTGCGTGAATCAGTATATCACAATTCGTCACGATAAAAGGCTGTTCAAATTCTTCCTCTATCAGCCGCAGGCTTCCTGCTGTTCCTAGTGGCTGATTTTCTTCTACATACTTTATTTCATAATCTTTTACCATATCAGTGAAATAAGATTTGATCATATTCTTGCGGTAATTGACAGTCGCATAAAAATCCGTCACGCCAACATCCCTGAATTTATCAATAATCCGTTCCATAATCGGAATATCCCCAATCGGAATCAGCGGTTTGGGCAAAATCTTGGTATAAGGATATAACCTGGTTCCTTTTCCTCCTGCCATAATGACTACCGGCACTTTATCTAAAGAGAGACTTCCTTCCCTCACCTCGATTTTCTGCTCCTGTTCAAAAAGAATGTCAATCACGATTCCCTTTGAATTGAGCACAGGCAATGCCGTGATCGAATATCGTCTCATCACATCCTGCGCAGACGCCACTTCCCTTCGATACACGGACTTAGGATTGCGGTTCATAAGGCGGCTTATCTGTTCCTGCAGATTTCCTGTCTTAATCAGCCAGCGGCGGATATCTCCATCGGTGATCGCCCCTATTAATTTTCTATCTGTATTGGTAATAAAAAGAATCCCCTTCGCATTCGCATCTATCTTCTGCATTGCTTCTACGATTGTCTGCTCCGGGGAAATCAGAAATGTTACTAGTTGTTCTGTTCTCATAGATAAACCTCCATGTTCTATACCCATCGTCCATGATAGATGCTATATACTGCTTGTTTGCTATCTATATTTAATCTAACACAACTGATTTTAATGATATGTCTTTCATAACAAGCAGATTCTCTTTGTAATCATCGTATTCCGGCTCAACATCTTTACCTTCTAATAGTTTTATAAGGATAGATAATAAATTTACCCCTGAAAGATGTGTTGCCGGATATCCGCCCCCAAAACGTGGATTAAGATCAATCACATACACGTTTTCACCTTCCTCGATCATATCACAGTCAAGATTTGCAATATGTCCCAATTTTTTGCCCAAATATAAAGCAACTTTTTTTACATTCTCATTTTTTACTGTAATTGATTTATCCGTTTCTCCACTGCGCATTGCAATTTTCTTTTTTATCACACACCGGATTGTTTTTCCTTCAAATGTATTAAAAATATCACAACCATATTCTATACCAGATATTCTCTGTTGAATAATCATTCCGTCATGAAACAATAATTCTAACTGTCTTATATCTTTAACAATACAGGTTTCAATGCTTCCACTTCCATATATCGGCTTTAAAATAACCGGAAATTCAATTACCCCCTGTTCTAACGCACTTTTAAAATTCTGAATAGTATCATACGTTTTCGGATATAATACACCTATGTGTTCTAAAAATTCATTCATCTTAATTTTATTAAAACATATATCTAACACTCTTCTGTCAGATACAATCACTTTTATTCCCTCTTCTGAAAAATTGCTTCTATAATTAGATAAAATATATATTTCAGGATCTATAACCGGTAACACCGCATCTATATTATTTTGTTTACAAACATTAATTAATGATTTCACATATAATATTTCATTCTCCACCGGCTTTGGCAAAATAAAAAATCCATCATTTGTTCCATACAGGCCACTTGCCGTATTGTCACAATCTGAAACAAACACTTTACCCTTAAAGTCTGCATTTTCTTTTATAAAGTCTACCAAATAACCTCTCCGCCCAATATTGGTAATTAATATGTTCATAGCATCCTCTTTTCTATCAGTCTGCAAATAAATTAGGACTTCCACCTGTATTCAAGAACAATACATTTTGATAATTCTTATTTTCTTCCAAAAATGATATCATTCCGCAAAATGCCTTTGCATTATAAATTGGATCTAAAAAAATTCCATCTGCAAAAGCAATTTCTTCTATGATTTGAGTAATTTTACCATCAACCATTCCATATGATTGTTCAGCATTATCTAACACATGAATTTTATTATTAAAAATCTTTTCTTCTTTATTTTCTAATTTGCTCATTTCTTCTAACATTTTTTCTATTTCAAGACAACAACGTTCTTTTGTTCTAGCTACAGTTACCCCATATATATCACAATTTGTATCATATGCACCATAAATCATTCCCGCCTGAGTTGTACCAGTTCCAGTTGGTAAAAAGATAGCATCAAATGTTACTTTCAGCTTCTCCATCTGCTCCCTTATCTCATTAAAGGCATCAACATAACCAAATCCTGCTTCTGCCATATGTCCTCCACCCGGTATCCAAAAATAATTAATTTGTTTTTTTGTCTCATGCTCTAAATACTCATCAATAAACTCATGCGCATTTTCCTCAGCACAATATATCACATTTGCACCATAATAACTTATTAGTTTTCCATTGCCGTTACTAATTTTATTATTTTTATTAGTAGTCAATACAATTAAATCGCATTTAACTTTTAATTTAGCGGCAACTGCTGCCGCCACTCTTATGTGATTTGAATAAACGCTGCCAAATGTAATTATCTTGTCGGCATTCTTCTTCTTGACCATTGCACCTATATACTCAAATAACCGAACCTTATTACCTCCGAAAGCAAAATCTAACAGATCATCTCTCTTCATATATATATTGATATTTCCAATTGAATAATTAAGTCTATATAATCCTGTTGTTCCATGTATTAATTCGATTTTTTCCATTTACTCCACCAAATTTGTATCAACTTTTAAATCATAAAACTTCTTCTCTATATTAACCCTATTGTTTTTCAAATAGTCTTTTAAGGATTGAACTATCCTTTCACTCGTATACCCATCTCCATTCGGATTTATTACCGTTTTACATTTTTCCCGAAATCTCTTTTCTTCTGCCTGCCTCACACACTTTAATATTTCATTACTTTCCGGAGTGCAATTAAGCACACTATCTGCCTGAACTCTTCCCTTCTGCCGATTACCAATATTAATAGTTGGTATTCCAAAGGAAGGTGCCTCAATTAACCCACTTGAAGAATTCCCCATAACAAACGAACAATATCGCAATGCCGACAAGTATCTGACAGCCCCTAATGAAGAAACACATATTGCTCTCGCTGTATGCTTTTCAGCATAAGTTTCCAACATATTATTTATTATATTTCCATCACAATCTGCATTTGCTTTCGTGAATATAAACTTATACTCTGGCATTCTATCGCAAGCCAGTAACAGCTGTCTGACCTGTTCTTGTGCAGTATTCTTCTCCAAAGTTACAGGATGAAATGTAATAACACAATATGGAAGATCAAGTTTAAAACCTAACTCGTTCTCCAATGCATCTTTAGATAATAATTTCGTTTTTCTAATATTCTCAATTCCAAGAGAACCAACTGCAAATACACGCTCTGGGCTTTCTCCCATTTGAATAATTCTGTTTCTATATACATCCATACTGGTAAAATGCAAGTAACTCATCTTGGTTATTGCATGCCTATAGCACTCATCTGCTGCACCTTCTGTTGTTGCACCTCCATACAAATGTATAATAGGAACATTAGAATTAACAGCTGCCACACATACCGCTAAAGTCTCGTACCTATCGCCATCAACCATTAAGAAATCAGGCTTATTCCTTTGAAAATATTCTGTAAACTTAACCAACGCATTCGCCATTGTTTCTGATACTGCTAACGCCCCTTCTTTTTCACTCAAAACAGGGATTTTCTCAGCTATTTTATTTCCATCATTTTCAATTTCCCTAATAGTCATGCCATATTGCTCAGCCAGATGTGTACCAGTAACCACAAGTTGTAAATCAATTTCACTATCTTGATTCATTCTGTCTATCAATGGTCTCATTAATCCATATTCTGCGCGGGTTGCTGTTAAAAGAGCTATTTTTATCATAATTCTATCATCTCATCTTCTATAAAATCCCGGATAGCCACTTTACCCAATACATCATTCCATTTTGCCGGAGAAATTCCTCTTCCTGCATGCCGCGGTACAATGTTATCTTCTGTAAATGTTTCACCTTTTTTTATATCTCTTTTTGCAACAATACTTTTTCTTGCTGCATATAAATTTTCTAATTCATCTGCACATGGTTTCTTATCGGCATTGCCCAATGCTGCTTCTATATGCCTAATAGATTTAACCATGGCCTTTAATTCATCCGGTTCAAGACTTGCCTTATGATCTGGTCCAATTTGATTTCTGTCGAGCGTGAAATGTTTTTCTATCACCGTTGCCCCTAAAGCAACTGCTGCAATTGGCACTTCAATTCCTCTTGTATGGTCTGACAGACCAACCTCCACACGAAATGTATCTGCTAACGTTTTCATTGCACGCAAATTTACATGCTCATAAGCTGCAGGATATTCTGTCGTACACTGCAAAAGTTTTATTTCTCTGCATCCGTTTTCCCTTAATAAATCAATGGCATATCCAATTTCTTTCATAGTTGCCATTCCAGTTGACATAATTACTGGTTTACATGTTTTACCTATTCTTTCCAAATAAGGAATATTAACAATTTCGCCAGATGGCACTTTCCAGAAGTCCATTCCTAAACCATTCAAGAATTCAATACTTTCAAAATCAAAAGGCGTTGACAAATATTTAATTCCTATTCTATCGCAATATTCTTTTAATTGAACATGCTGAGCAAATGAAAATCGAAGTTTTTTTATCATCTCCAATTGCGTTTCTTCTGCTCCTGTTTCTCTCTTCTGATACTCAGCCTTTTCTGAAAATTTTGAAGTCGATGTTACTGAAGTTTGAAATTTAACAATATCCACTCCTGCTTCTTTCGCAACGTCAATCATCTTGTAAGCAGTTTCTAAATTGCCATTATGATTAACACCTGCTTCTGCAATAATCAATGTTCCCATTTCAAGATTCCTTCTCCTTTAAATATAATTCCGCAATTTTAAAATCCATTTCTGTATCAATATCAATTGATCTCTCTTCCGGCATAATATGTGCATAACACTTATCAGCAAACATTTTTTGTTTGTGTAATTCCTCTGTTTTCAGCAAATAAATTGCCCCATTCAGTCTATAATATTTTGGAAGCATCTGTCTTGGATACTTAGCATACTTTTCATTACGAAAATGATCCATGCATAAGTCTTCTTCTATTGTATTGCACCACAATGGTGAATGCTCTGCCTCCGTAATAGATAAAATTGCATTGGCATTCTTTAATGTCATTAAATCAAAACTACTAATGATATCCTGCTCCGTTCGTAATGGAGACGTCGGTTGCAGCAGCATGATATTATCATATCTTTTTCCCTGTATTTTCAATCGATCTATTACTTCCCGCACCACACTCCAGCTATCTGCCGTATCACTTGAAGTTTCTTCGGATCTGAGAAACGATGCATCCGCTCCATATTTTTCAGCTATTAATGCATATCTCTCATTATCTGTAGATACAAATATGTTATCAAAACATCCACTTTTCTCAGCAGCCTCTATGGAATATGCTAAAAGCGGCTTTCCCAATAACTCTCTTATATTCTTGTCTTTTACTCCTTTTGATCCACTTCTTGCCGGGATAATTGCTATATTTCTTATCATTTTTCTACCTTTGCTATCAATAACTCAATCTTATTTCCTTGTTCTGTATAAAAAATTGTATCTATTTTAACATTTCTAAATCCACACTCATCCAACAATTTTGACAAACTGTTAACATCAAAAAATGTATTTTCGTTCGCCCCTTTAATGTTCCACATTTCAGATTTGAGTAGGTATCTTCTTCTAACTTTTTCCCTGTTCCAAATCCATCTGTTCTTTTTCCAAATACTGCCGTCAACAACTTTCCGTCAGGTTTAATAATTGTGTGCATCTCCTCATACATACTGCTTACAATTCCTAGCAAATTATTAAATGCGCAAAAGTTATCGACAATAGCGTCAAAATATTCATTTGGATAATCCAATAACAGAGCGTCTCTAACCCTCAAATCTGCCTTTAAATGTTCTCTCTGTAACCGAGCATCTAATTTACATATGGCTCTCTCAGAACCATCAAATGCATATACATCAAAACCTTCTCTCGCTAATTACCATGTATGTGCACCTCCTCCACAACCAAAGTCTAATATTCTGGTATTCATCCTCTCTCTGTTATAATAATTCCTTGCAATAAACCGAATGACATGTTCAGTTGGATATTGCCCCCACTCTGTTTTACTGTTCACTTCTTCCCAATATTCATCAAATGATTTTTTATGTTATCATTCATTTTGATTTTCCTTTCACGTTAAATGTATTCTTTCATTGCATCCTCTTAAATACCTAATGTTTATATATTCCCCTAGTACTTCTATAGATAATGTCTGCAGAAATATGTTTGTGGAACAGAACCAGTGTGCTTGCATCATACGGAGATTCTTCCTAAAAACCCGATAAAGTATTGTAGATGCGGATCCCCCAGCAATCTGATCCACGAGTTCACGGTCTGAATACCGAAATCTGATCTGGATGATCATAGCTCTCAATGCCGTACGGAGAAACTTGGCAACATTACCCGTATCGCTTGGAAACAGTCTGACATATTTTTCTTCAAACTCATCCCACGGTATCCAATCAGCCAATTTTACCCAGTGGTTATCTTAATTCATGTGAAATCCCATAGGCTGATTGAATTCATGGAATGAATGCAGTAACCTGCCAATCGATCTGTACATTGTTTTAGCCCCTTTATACTTAAAATTTGTAATAAAATGCAAGAAAACTGATTTGATTTCGTCAAAATCCAAATTATTATTATAGCAGAAAATAGGTTAATAGTCAGTAAAATCAAATGTTTTCATTTGCTCAGTAGACACTAATTGCCAATTATTTTCATCTGTTAATTTGCTTTGCAAGATTTAAACTGCCATTATGGTTCACACTTGCTTCAATGATTATTGTTGTGGTCATTCAACTCTCCCTTATATTTTCCTATATCATATTCAACATTTGCCCAATTCTTGTATCTAATGAATACTCACTCTTTGCTCGTTCATAACCATTAGATGCAATCTGTTTTCGTTCTTCCTCATGCTCAAGGTAATATGTGATCTTATCCAATAGTTCTTCTTGACTTGAAAATGTTTCTATCTCTTTTCCAATTTCAAAATATTCCGGGATTTCTATCTGGAAATTAGTTAATACAAAACCACCTGCACTCATAATATCCCATATACGCAATGGCAACCCACTTCTAATAGGTTTTGACGTGAAATTCAAATTAATTTTTGATAGGTGGAAGATTTTGGGCATTTCCGTCATTGATTTTGCCAATCCTCTCGCATTTACATTAGGTAATGATGCTATATCACTCCCTGTATACAAATCAAGTTTAAAATACGTTGAGACCAAACCAAGCAAACGCAGCCGCTCCTGTTCTGTCACTTTATTTCCAAGATACAAATGCGCCATTGCCGCCTTATCATTATGATTCGATTTCTCCGGGAACTGATAAAATGGTATCTTATTCTTAAATTCAGTGACAATCTGATCTGTCAGACATTCCTCCAGAAAATTATATCCATATACTTTTAACTGCGCCTCAATCAATCCATCCAAATATCCCTTTAAATAAGAGCCATCTTCCTTCAAATGATTGTATGGACATTTCTCCGTATAAAGTGATCCCACGAAAGAGATATCTGCTGAAAATCTAGTTTTGTCTTCTTTCGTAATTGTACTTATAAGGTTATCTATCCGGTGATAATTTGATCCTAAAGGCAAATAGTAAATACATGCTGGATTTTCCTGATAAAACTCCTCATATAATGCATAGTCAAAAAGAAAGATTCTATTACATGAGTTTCGAATCGAGTGGGAATATAATTCCATAACCGGACTATCAACAATCCAACAAACATACCGTATTTTAAATATATTACAAACCTCCGAAATGACAGGAAAGAAATTTATACTAAAAACAACATCATAATTTTTTTGTTGTAACGCACTACTTAATGCACAAAGGCATTCCTTAGACGAAATGTTTTTATCATCCATTTCAATTGTTATTTCGTCGATGCTATTTGAATATCTTCCTAATACCTCAATCATATCCGGTTCGCATATACTGTTGTACCGATAAAATAAAATATTCATATAAAGTGCCTATCCTTTTATGAAAAATCTGCTATAATTTGTGACTGATATTGTTTATCCTGAATTTCTACTGGCTTGTCTCCCCCTGCCAGTTCATTATTATATTTACCAACAATTTCAGTCCGGCATCCCTGTCCTTTTAAAAACCACTCATATTCCAAATCTATATGACCTATATCTACCGCCTGATATCCCATCTTACACAAATCATATGCTAATACTGTAGCTGTTGGACCAAGTGCCAGTAAAAATAATTTATCTTTCGCTTGATCCTTGCAGCATTCTAATATTTTGTCGTATGCGTGAAAAGCATTTTCTGCCGGACCAATGATTCTCTGTATAGACTCTGCCCCTGAAAACAAATCATTTCCTACTCCAAGTGCTGTATATTTTCCCTCTATAAATACACATGTTCTATTTGCCCAGATTTTTTTTAAATTTTCAAATCTTTTTTGTGAGCAATCCGTTTTTGAATCATTATACATAACATATGGTCTTGTAACATATGCATTATAATATTTTCTATCTCTTTTCAATATCTGTAAATGCTCTTTTCTGACCTGCCTTGTCAAATAAAAACGAATCTCTCTTTTTGCCTGTTCACTATAGCGTTCCAGATTACCATAATTATCTGCAATTGCAACCATTAATCTGTCATCTTCCGATGCAAGAACGTCCAACAGCCGTGCAGCAAGCCTGTCATCCTGTTCCGTTTGGAACTTGTGACGTACCCGCCCATAAATTGTGGCAAATTCACCATCTCCAAATCTTGCAATAGACTTTCCATGATTAACAATTTCATCCAAGGTTTCTTCTACTGATGCAATATCCGGATACCAATATTCTGTTACTTCTTCCTTCAACCTCGGGTCAGAAATCTCAAAAAAATAGTTTTCCCTAAAATGCTCTTGATCTTTGACAATATCATCAACCCAATCTATTATTTGTTTATTTGACCTTAACAGAATTTGAATGGTTTTTTCCTGTAATTCCATATGTTCCTGCATTTGTTGTGTTTTTTCTAAAAGCTCTGTTATTATTTTATCTTTATTACTCATTTTTCTTCTGCTCTACATTAATCTATATTCAGTAAAATTAAATTTTTCATAACATCCGATACATAATTGCAAGTCAAATATTGTTTTGCCAAATGATTTAGACTTCCTTCCTTTTTATAATTTGTTAATATTGTTTTTGTTTTTCTGAAATGTATGATTAGTTCCGGCAGTTCGTGTGATACTTTGTACATTCCATTAATTCCCTCTTCTTTTTCCTTTTCTAAAATAAAAAGAATCAGCTCAATATCCGGTATTTCATTTTTTATATCTGACAATTCTAATTGTACATCAGGTCTTAATTTTAGAAAATCATAAAACAACTTTCTTGCTTCCGTAAATTGTCCGGTTCTGACTAATTGTACCATTGCAAGCTTAAATTCAACCGTTTCCGCCTTCTCTGCTGTAATGCCGACATGTCCTTCTATGATTTTCAATTTCTTAGATGTTATGTAAACCATCAGAAGTTCCTCTGATAGAAACCCAAATATCCTTTTATGATAATCATCATAACTGCTTACATCTATATATTTTTCCATTTCAAAAAAAATCGTAAAAAGCCAATCACAGTATGCATCAAACAAACTCTTTCTCATAACACATAAATTTCCAAAATAATACTTATCTTGATGCATTACTTCTTCAAATGCCTGTGTGTCCTCAGGAAAAAGTATCTTGATTATATCTCCTGCAAGAAGCATATCCTTAACATTATGGGAATTTCCAAAATATTCCAAATAAGATGTTGGTGCATGTATGCAATTTGAAACCATTACATCTGCATCCTGCAATGCCGTTTCATATTCTTCCTGCGTCATAAGTGTCCCTCTTTCATTAAAAAAGAAACGCCTATAATGGCATATTCCTATCAAATCTGCATCATGATAGTTTTTCCATAACCAATACATTCCTGTGAGTTCTCCATAATAGGGATTCAACGCTGATATAGAATCTCCAACATCATCTCTCATATATCCCAGATCAAGATTCAAAGCAGCTCCTACTTGAAGCGGTATATATATCGGATTATTAGGAGGATTAAATTTTTTGTGAGTCATAACAAAAATTCTTGTCTTCATCATCTTTTCCTTGCAATTATTCGAATTAAAACCGGATCAGATACTGTTGTCTTCGAAAGACCTTTATCTTCTTTTTCATATATTATTTCGAACTCTAGTTTCTCCAACTTTTCCTCTAGTTCCTTCTTTACAATAAAACGTCTGAAATGGTCATTATATGAATACGTATTTTTTGCAATTTTTGTCCCTTTTCCATACAAATCATCTTTAATACTTCTGACTTCAATAAAAAATAATCCTTTTTTCTTAATTGCCGATGATACATTTTTTAATAGTTCCCATTCCTGTTTTTCAGATACTGCATGAATTGTCCATCTACTATAGAAATAATCATACTGAACCTGATATAATGCTTTACATGTTACAAAATCATCACATACGAACATACTGTTTTTCATATTGTATTGATTTAGATGAGATATAGCCTCTTCTGATGCATCTACCCCTGTAACTTCTAATCCATTTTGTGAAAAATAGATACTGTCTCTACCATTTCCGCAACCAATATCCATAATTTTTTTGTGTGTTTCCATATATGGCAAAACAAATTTTGCAAAATCGCTTGGTTCCTGTATCTCTTTTTCTTTCCTTAGATAATATTGATTCCAATAATTTACATCCCTATCAAATGTGTCCTTCACATTCACTTTATATTCCATGATTTTATTCACACAATCTGAAATTGTAATAGTTCCATCATTTTCAATAATAATGTCCGGATTTTTTGGAAATTCCACATCCTGATCCATTCCTGCAACATTCTCTATTTTTCCTGCCGATTGTCCAGAATATAATCCTTTGCGATCCCGTTTCATCAATATATCTTTGTTAACATTCAAAAAAATTTCAACATATTTCTCTATATTGGCTCTATTCCAATCTCTGACTTCATCATACATGGCGATTGTACAGATAACAACTGATATGCCTTGATCGGTTAATGTTTTGCACAGATTAGAATAATAATAGGCACGTTTCTTACGATCGCTCTGTGAATATCCCAACGAATTACCGACTAATTTTTTAAAATATCTCCATCTAAAATAATGAGGTTATCCTGCTTTTTCTTTAGTTCATAATATAGCGCATTTCCAATTGTTGTTTTTCCGGCTCCAGATAAGCCTGTGATCCAATATAATGTACCTTTGCCCATTACGTATTGCTCCTCATGTTAATTATTATATATTCTGCACGAACCTATATGATCCAAACACCATTTGGTGTAATAATTTATTTTGTCTTTATCATGAAGTATATTGCCATTTTTATCTGATAATTTCACTTCATATGTATCGAGTGGAACTCTACATTCTGATGTGACTTTTTCTATTCCCTTCAGATAAAAAGTAAAATCTCTTCCATTAAGCAAGATCTGATACGGATCTCCTACATGTATGCTTTCTGTTACAGTAAACTCTCTTTCTTTTTCACCCCCATACACTACAGGCAGTGAGGCATCTGTATTCTTGTAATTATATTCTATTCCTGCCAATTTACATATAATTGGTGTATAATCACATGCTGAGATTAATTCCTCTGTTTTTCCACTTACCCCACCGCCTTTGGTCATAAATGCAATCTTTGTTCTTTCATCGCACAAAAATTCCTCTTCCGGGCGAACTAAATAACCCTGCCCATGATCTGCAAATAAAGTGATTACAATTTCATTTTCTTCAAAATTATTTTCAATATATTGATATAATCCAGCTAATTTTCGATCCACATATTCGATCTGTTTTAAATAATACTTTCTTTTTGTCTCATCGTATTCCTGCTTAACAGAGTTAATTTTTCCCTTTGTGTTATCATTTTCCCATATCATAAATTGCCCCTGAAGAGGTGCAACATTATATTCATCTGCTATTAAATGTAATTCTCCGATTTCCATCCATATAAACTGATCTGTCTCTCGCATTGTATGAATTTGCTCTTCAACTTCTGAGACTACCTTCTCTATCAGAAATCCTTCATACATATGCTGGTAATGCACACGATTCATTCCTCTTGCATACCCATAATTTGGCGCAATTCTCCAATTTCCCCCTATTTTTGTGGTATTATAACCAGCGTTTTTAAAATATTCAAAAAGAATTGGTGTCTCAGCATCTATTTTTCTCAATAACTTTGAATGAAGCATCTTATGATTTGCCATCGTCTGTCCAGTTACAATGGAAGCAATAGACGGAAATGTCCAGTCTCCAGCTGTATGTGCATTTGTACATATCATTCCTTCCCTAAAAAAACGATATGTATTTGGCATTAACATTTCCATATGGTTTTCTAAAACAGTTTGCGATAATCCATCAACAAAAATATTCAAAATCAAAGGTTTTCTTTTTCTATCATGAATAATTGGAATCACTTCGCCAAGCCGGAACTCTCTATCTTCAGAAGAAATCAATACTTTTCCTTTTGGAACTCGGTAATTAATATACTGTAACGGAGAATTATATTCTATTTCTGCCTGTTTTTTTTCTGTCTGCACGCATAATCGTCCCGGTCCATCCATAATTAACGGAACAAAACATTCTGTTTCTGACTCAATAGTAACACTACATCCTTCTGCATATGTTCTTTGAATGTCCGCTTCTTCCATTCTTGTATCCATATACAATCTTCTGCAAATCAAATGGTATGCGCTCTGCATTCCAGTAATGCCAACATATAATTCAGGTAAGTCGTAATAATCATTGTATTTCTGTGCCACCATATTGGTGCCATCATGAAAGATTTGCTTTCTCACTCCCCAACTGATTCTATCCATATTAGCAATATACCCAATCCATATTTTATCTGACTCAATGTCATCTACATCCCCAGCTGTGGTTGCTGCCATAACAGCATTTAACACTTGCTGCATGGCTGACTCAATCTTCTCCAGGCTCACAGTTAGCTGATTTCCACCTAATGCCAATTCCTTTGCAATCGCATACTGTTCATATGCCTGAAAATATTGTCCGCACAATTGGTATGCATATGCACAATTATAATGTACATCCGCAACATAAGGCTGCTTTTGCATTGCCGCATACGCATATTGTAGTGCCATCTGCGGTTCATCCGCATTGCTTAAGCAAATAAATTTATAAGTATCAATATCTGAATCCTGCGGACAATTTTTTTCATATGCAGCTATTGCGAACCATGCTTCCTCATATTGTTCGTTTATAATCAATTGTTCTATCTTACCGTTCATTGAATTACCTCTTCATATTCTATTTTTCTTTCTATTTTCCTTATTAAAAGTGTAGAAAAAGGATATCATTCTCTGATATAATAAATTCTATCTATATAGAAAGGATGTGATTTTATGAATATTTTATTTCTTGACTGGCCATGCTTTGGTCGCACAGACTTTTTAAATTTTTTTAGTGAGCGACATGATTCTGTCACTCTATTTTCGCACGCTGACTATGAACTTCGGAAAAGCGACTCCTTTTTGGCTGCATTATATTCTGTATTAGAAAATCAGCAGTTTGATTTTTGCTTTTCCTATAATTTTTTTCCACTGATGGCTACTGCCTGTTACAAATGTAACATAAAATACGTTTCTTTTGTCTATGACAGTCCACAAGTTAAATTATATTCTTATACTGTCACATACCCTACTAATTATATTTTTTTATTTGACAGTTCTCTGGTAACACAATTTCAAAAAGAAGGTGTATCTACATTTTACTATATGCCGCTTCCGGTAAATGCTAACCGTATCCATTCACTCCTGCAAAAGCCCTATGATTCTGCCCGCTTATCAGCAGACGTTTCCTTTGTAGGTTCCTTATATAATGAAACTCATAACCTTTATGATTCCTTACAAGGTATTTCTTCATACACTAAAGGATACTTGGATGCAATCATGAAAGCTCAATCTCATGTGTATGGTTATAATTTTCTTGAGGAATGCCTTACCACTCCTATTATCACAGAATTGCAAAATACAACTCATTACCAAAAAAATCCCGATGGTGTTGAGTCTCTTAGTTTTATTTTTTCTGACTATTACCTTTGCCGTAAATTAACTTCTATGGAGCGAATCAACATTCTTACTGATGTTGCTTCACATTTTCCACTAAAAATATTTACACCGAATAAAAACTACGTTATTCCCAATGCATCTAATATGGGTGTCGCTGATTATCTTACAGAAACACCCTACATTTTTCATGACAGCAAAATAAATTTAAATATAACGCTTCGCAGCATCAAGAGTGGGATTCCGCTTCGCTGCATGGAAATCATGTCCTGTGGCGGTTTTCTACTCACAAATTTTCAATCAGATTTTTTTAAACATTTCGTTGCCGGAGAAGATTTTGTTTATTTCGAAAGCAATGATGATATGCTGCAGAAAATTGATTACTATTTAACTCACGAAAAAGAACGAACTTCCATCGCAGAATCCGGTTATCAGAAAGTAATAAAAAACCATAGCTATGAGACTATTTTTCAACAAATTTTCAACATTATTGGCTAGGCATTTTTTAACTCTGCAAATATCTTTTCAGCTTCCCCCTTGAGCAGTTCAGCACCTTCGGCAACTAAATTCGTATATAATTTTCCTTTTCTGGCAAGTTCTTTGCCCTCCTCCTGCAATGTGTCAAGTTGTACAAATTCTTCATCCCTTAGTATTTTTGTGGCAGATGGCATTGTCATCGTTACAAGCTGATATGTATCTTCACTTTCAATTTTATTAATGAGATTTTTTATCTTCTTTAACAATTTTAAATACTGCTGTGAATCCACCTGTTTTGTTTTACAAAGACGTTCCAGATTGCAATAACATTTATGTAATTTTTGTGTTTCCTTCTTTAATGTCTCAAACTGTTTCGGAATACTTAACAGATATTCAATTGCCCATGTTCTGTTGCATTCATTCAGCATCGGCTGAATGTTGTCTAAACAGGATGCAATATCAACCTCCTTGGTGCATGTTTCCGCAATTGCCTCTCTTAATGTCATGATTTCTGTGCCTTCGATTTTAGCTCCCCCCTCTGTTGCATTTATCACACGAAAATCTTTGACATATTCTTTACACTCGCTTATTGTTTTCTCATACCAAGTCAAAAATGTATAAAAATCAACTCTTGTAGGTACTTTTTCTTCATAATTACCTTCCACCCATTTGTAATTTGTTGTATCGACTTCTGGCATTTTTTCCTCAAATGTACCATCTGCATGACTTTTATTTCCCGTTAACGCCAAATCCTGTCCCACTAATATAATCGTTTTTAACCCAATTTTATATAGTAATGAAAACACATTCGTTGCAACAGATCCTCCTGTTGCAACATCTCCCCATCGTAATCCGCTTTTCATAATGATTTTTTCTGCAAAACGATAACCTTCATCATAAAAAAACTTCTTTCCAATATGAAACTTCAAAATTTCTGGTGCGGCATTTAATGTTGTTACGATCGGTATCTTTTCTGCTCCCTCTATTTGCACTAGTCCGGTTGGTTTTAATGCATCTACTATAAAATACATATCTGGTATAATTCCTGCTCTCAAAAGCGGTTTTATTGCCGTATCCACTGCGATAATAAAAGATTTTCCTTTTGCATTTTTTAATTCTTTGATATTTTTATTTAATGATGGTCCTGCCGCTACAACGATTCCTGTTGTGTCGAACGGAATTGTCTTATATAACTGTATTGTTTTATATGCAGTACACAAATATTTAGCATTTTTCATTACATTTATAGAATCTATATTTGAGAAAAAAACAGCTGTATTGTAATTTACTCTATTTTCGAGTGCTATATCTTCACATTTTTTTACTAAGCTTTCACATTTTTTTTCAAAAAGGATATCATAATTGGGTAAGATAAATAATTGTACCTTATTTAAATTTTCTAACCTCATCACTTTATCAAGAACACTACCTATCCTATCTAACGTCATCAACCCTATGCCTTCCACCCAGAAGATAATGAGATGCTTTTCCATACCCTTCTCTAAATCTATCCATTCTAATGACTTCAAAAAAATTTGGATAGAAGGTTCATATATAATAATATTGAGTCTGAAATCAACATGTTCAATTAATTCTCGTAAATAACCTATATTTCCTATTCCAAGCATTATATACGTATAGCCATCACATAAATCCCCTTGTGCTTCCAGCCACTCTTCTGGTGGCTTCTGTGCATTGCGTTTTCCTCCAAGATAACAGCAATGACCATCCTTTTTTACCTTTAAAACAGGCATTCCATCGTTTGATTTTTCTTCAATAATTGTATAATTTTCCTTTAATTCATGCTTTGCTTTATCAATATTATAATCCATCCCCGGATAATATCTGGATAATGTCTGGATATTTTTCTCATATATTGTCATTTATTCTTCCTCCGATATTTCTGACAGGCATCCATTCAGATATTCCATTATTCCATAGGTAATGGCATCATTCATAAGAACATAATCATTTTCCTCAATTGCAGTAACAATATCTTGCAAAATATCTAAAAGTTCGTCTTTTTTCTGTACGAACAATGATTCCTCGAGCTTCAATGGATTTTCCTGTATAAACCATAATGTAAACTCTTGTATCGTATTCAGTTGTTCTCTTATTGGCATTAAATCTTTTCTTTTTTTATAATCCAGAAAATTCTCTTGTATTTTTTTTAATGTATTGTAAAGAAACATCCATTTCTGTCGCATCTGCCCTAGCTCCTAAATTTATTAAAATAAAAGAGTTGGCAATGCCAACTCTTTTATTCATATTGTCATCCTATAATATTTCAGATTACTGTAACAGGGAAAGTACACCCTGAGTAGACTGATTAGCCTGTGCAAGCATAGACTGTCCAGCCTGTGCAAGAATGTTATTCTTGCTATACTCTACCATCTCATCAGCCATATCTGTATCACGGATACGTGATTCAGCAGAAGATGTATTCTCAGATACATTGTCCAAGTTGGCTACAGTATGCTCTAATCTGTTCTGTAAAGCACCAAGTGCAGATCTCTGGGAAGATACAGAGTTGATAGCTTTCTGTACTGCGTCAATTGTAGCATTTGCACTTGCATAATCCTTAACACTTGGATCTGTGAGCGTAGTAGCCTGTCCAACTGTCACCTTATCTGCAATGACATTCTCCACATTAGCATAAGTTGCTCCATTTTTTGTAATTCCGTCACTAACAGCCCCTTTCAATGCTGATACATCTGCATTCATAGCTGATGCTGCTGTAGTATATTTAGCATTGTTAGCATCAATATAATATGCACTACCTGTTCCAGTATTGAGCTGCTGCATATAACCTGTTGAATCTTTTGCGTTGTCGATAGCCGCCTTCAAGCTTACAATAGCTTCTTTCTTCTGTTCAGAAAATGTTTTTGTAGGATCTGTTGCTGTTGTTGCATATTTACCAAAGCTGAATCCTGTAACTTTCTTACCAGTCTGAGACTGTGTGGTTGTTCCTGCAATATTGTGTAATCCTAATGCTTTAGAGTTCATCTCTCCGATAGAGATGGAAATCTTCTGGTCAGAATTTGCTCCAACCTGTAAGTTCTTAGATGTAAAGCTTCCATCTAATAAATTCTGTTTGTTGAACTGTGTTGTAGATGCGATACGATCCAACTCAGATGTAAGAGCAGATAACTCTTCATTGATAGCATCACGATCAATGCTCTCATTGGTATCATTAGCACCCTGAACTGCTAATTCATTCATACGCTGTAAGATAGAATGTGCCTCACCTAAAGCGCCTTCAGCTGTCTGGATAAGAGAAATACCATCCTGTGCGTTTGAAGAAGCTTTGTCAAGACCACGGATCTGGCTTCTCATTTTCTCAGAAATTTTAAGACCTGCAGCGTCATCACCTGCACGGTTGATTCTGTAACCGGAAGATAATTTCTCTGAAGATTTTGCCTGAGCATTTGTTGTGATTCCTAACTGACGATTAGCGTTCATCGCTGTAAGATTGTGCTGTACTACCATATTATTTTTCCTCCTTGAATTGGGCTTCAGCTTCCATGCTGAAGTAGATTTGTTTATTTGTGAATGTTCCTACTCTGACCGTACGCTTCATTTCGGTTTTCACGAAGTAGCATTCTTTGCTTACTTGCATTGTATATCGGCATAAGTGAAAGATACTTAACCCCTTTTTTGATTTTTTTGTTTTTTTCCTTTCACTCTTTCCTTACCTTATCATCTTAATTTTTACCATGTTATAGTTCTTATTTCCGGCAATCCGTTTTCATATCCTATCTTTATACAAATATTTCCATTTCCTATTGTAAGCTCTTTTGGAAAATTTATTTCCAGCTTAGTTTGTCCTATGATATTATCTAGGGAAGGCATGAGTATTTTAAACAATTCAAAAAAATCCAATCCTAATCCATGATCAGCATTTTTACACAAAACACCATCCACCTCATCCGGATGTATCATAAGCAACTGTGCATTTTCCAAGTTTGATATCCATGCCTCTTTTTCTTCTGCCGAAACCATCCAGTCTTCTGTTCCCTGCAACGCAATTATTTTACATCTGTTCTCGATGAACTGATATAAAAAAGAAAGATCATACAATTTTTCATTGTACTGATAACTTTTATCTTTCATGATCAAATACCGATAAATATTTGTCCATTTTATTCTTTCTGCATGCAGTGTCAAGTTTCGTGCTTGCTTCATAAAATATGGCTTAATATATGACGAGACATCAATCAAACCCGTGTATAATGTCGGGCAAATTATGTTTGCCAAATGTGCTAAATAGGCACCATGTGATGTTCCAAACAATATGATTTTATTTGTATTAAAAACATATCCTTTTCTTATTATTTCATATATTGCACATATTGTGGAACTCACTATATCAATGGCCTGCATAATCCCCATATCATTAAATTCTTCTACTGTTTCAAAATCCTCCACTTTATAATAAATTTCTGCGTTAACAATATTCTCCATTGTGGCAATGAGTTTCATTTCTTCCGGTTGCTTAACATCCATAAACTTATTTCCAAAATAATCACATTGCACTGTAATAAGATTATACTGTTCTGCAAATACTTCTCTCATTTTTCTAAATACATGTGAATCAATATTCCCACCATAACCGGGTATTAAAACAAGCATACCTGTGTTTTCGTTCACACAATCCGGGAATACCATTTCGGTACGTATTTCCCTCGTTCTATAATTTTCTTCTGGTTGTTCTATGTATATATTGTTGTGAGCTTTAAAAATGTGTGTTTCTAATACTGCCATATGCATTCTCCTTTACAGGTTTATCATTCTGTAAGATCATCTAATTTTTTAAAACTATTCTGAATTTCGGCATAATCTTCCCACGGAATATTTTTCAATATATTTTGTCTTTCCACAAATTGTTCTGCCGCAGTCCGCACCGAAAAATATACATCAAATTTTGCCTTAGTTATGTATCTCCGTTTATTCAAATACTTTTTCTGGTTATCCACATTATCCACAAACTGATTGCAATCTGATATGATCTTCGCATCATAAGGATTTGCTTTTCCAATAGCATCTAATAAAAATGTTTCCATCGCTCCGGTGTCTTCGAATGGTATCACCAATAGCAATAATTTTGCATTACAGTTGTCACCTTGTCCATTTTCATAATGAAAATCAATCCATTTATCATTCGATATATCATCTTTCCATTCGATTTGCTGTTTTCCTAGCTCTGTTGCTATTATGGTTTCAAATTCCGATTCAGTTTCTACTTCATCCCTATCTGTAATGATCACAATTCTATTATATGCTTCATCTTCCGCTGACAAACTATTACTGTCTAATATAAATTGCAATCCTCCCGGTATGCGGCTACAGCCTCCGCAGCCAATAATATTAAGTTCAGAGTGGTCTTTTTTCAAAACACATTTTCTTGCTTTATATCCGTTAATCAGCACACTATCATTCTTTTTATACTCCCAACCATATACTTTTCGCATGTAATATTGAAGCAAAACAAAATCTGTTGAACCCTCGCATAAAATCACACTTCTCATTTATCTAAGCTCCAATCCCATATTATCCTGTGCCTCAATTGCCTTCCTGCCGTTCATTCTGCGAACTGCAGTCATGTTCTCTTTTTTATAAAGTGTATATAATGCCATATCATCCAAGCACTTTTCCGAACATTTCAATAATTTGTCGATTGCTTCTTTGCTATGTGATGTTACAAATACCTGCACGTTCAATTTTCTGCACGTCTCCAAAATCCACCGGAATGTATTTTTCATTGCAGAAGTATGGATTGCAGTTTCGAATTCGTCAATCAGTAAAACTCCATCCTCTGCAGCGATCACTGCACTCATTAATAAAACTGCTTTTTTCATTCCATCGCCGTAAACATTCAGCGGAAGTGCTTTTTTATGAGATTTTGAAAGAATCTTGTATACACCGCGTCTCCTGCCATTTTCTTCCGAGTTATCATAATTAATACTCATAATGTCTTCGTCATAGTCTTTTAAAATAGCTAACATCTGTTCATATAAATCCGGGGTTTCTAATACAGCATTTAAATACAATGTGCCTTCGGCATGACGAGTTGGTGATATATAAATAATATTTTTCTCTCTTGATGAGTCTTCATTGGAGTTATTACGGACATATCTGATCTGTCCCTCATAAACTGCACTGTTAGACGCAATCTGTCCATTATCTTTTATTTGCATCTGTAATTTTGAAATATTCATAATATTTTCTGCATAGTCATCCTCATACCTTACATAGGATAAACCTTGCAACTTATTGAATTGTGATTCTAATATCTCTTCGTGTAACACTGTAGCCTGCATTTCTATCACATGCTTTTCTCCATTTAAAGAAACTGCATACTCTATCTTTTTTGTGTCTTCGTTCACATCAAACAGGTCATAAAATCCATCATAATAAGTTAGTCCTCTTGACAAATTCATCCCATTATTTCTAATTAGATTTCTCCATACCCGAAAGCTTGTCGGATTTTTCACACTCTGAAGCAATTCAAGAACACTCGTTTTTCCGCTATTGTTATCCCCTGTTATGATATTAATTGGTGCAAGATTTTCCATTTTTAAGTTTTTTATTCCTCTGTAAGTTTCAATATCCAACTCGGAAATATAAACTTCCATTCATCCAGCTCCCTTCTGTCATATGATATTAAGATGCATTTCGATTATAAATTATACTCACTTGATGATCGGATGTATTTTTTCCCATAATTATCTGATATGTTTCTTCAGCCACCAGATTAAAATTCCTACATATGGTATTTTGGGATCATCCATTTCCAAAATCTTATCCAATCTCCTTCGGCAATACAATGATATATCGCCATTACCACATTTCTTTCTTACATCAAATATCAGGCTTTCCAACACCTGTTTTCGATTTTCTACCAATGAGGAGTACTCTCCGTTTAAATTCAGCCTTTGATTTAAATCCTCATCAATCATCGGATCTGATGATTTTATAACTCCATCCGAAGTATATGTGATTCCCAGCAGAGTACTTTCATCACAAGGATTTACCTTTATCACTTCGTTTTCTTTCCGTGCATCACAGGTAAGCCTGTCCTTACATCCGCATCCCCTGTTCCCAGAGCATACTGCGAACATATTTTTATAGTTTAATCCCTGTCCAACATCAATGTTATCATCAGGATTTCTCGGAAGCCAATGTTCAATGGTAACCGTTGGAACTCCAACTGGCAATTCCCTCGTTTCTGGAATTTTAGACATACAATATGCACAAAGATGTCCTTGCTCCTTCATTAATTTATCCAAAAGCTCTTCCCTGACCTCTTTGTCCATATTTTCATAGGATGCCCCTACCTGTTGCCGGTAAGAAAGTAATTTGTCAGGTTCTCTTCCTTTTTTTATTACAATCATGGCTGCTACCTCACATTTGTTCCAATGTAAGACGAACTCTGCAAGCATTTATTTCTGGATCATTTGTTCCAATTTTGTTTTCCAACCGCTGAATACTTCTCTCTGCTTTTTCCCAATCACCATTATCTAATAACCTATAAAAATCTGCAAAAAGCTGTCTGACATCATCTGGCCGCGTGGAAACCTCCATCACTTCTCTAAGTATTGTGTTTGCATCCTTGCCATACGTTTCCTCATTCGTATTAACCGCCCTGTTATCTTTCAGTATTATAATAGATTCACTTTTAATAGAATTAATTACCTCCGGAGCATGTGTGCTTACGATAAATTGAACTTTCGGAAAGGTATCCATCAGATCCTTTAAGATTCTCTTCTGCCAGCTCGGATGTAAATGTAAGTCCACTTCGTCAATCAAGACTATTCCCTCTGTTTCTGTCAAAACATTGTCCAATAACTGTGGGTTAAGGATTGCCATTCGATACGCAATATCTGCAATTAAACTTATTGTACATTTATATCCATCACTCAGCTGTGAAACAGGCATTCTGACATGCACGTTTCCGTCAAAGTATATTACATCCAGTTCGCCTGTATCTAAATTAAATTGTACTTTTACATCCGAATATCCTGTGATTGAAGTAAATATTTGTTCCAAAGCCATCGTCACAGCAGCAAATTCAGGAATCACTTCTTTTCTCTGTAATTGCTGGTAAGTCATTTTTTGAAACCATTTCATCATTAATTTATCATTTGCAGCTCCATCCAGACTGTCAATATATCCATTAGTTCTGGTGTTCTTTTCAAATGCATCATTCTTTTTCTCCCGATGCTGAACCCACAGTCGTCCTGTACCATAATACGAAATAATAGGTAATTTTAATTGTTTGTCCCCTTTTCTCATCCGCTCCTGATATTCATCAGCAATTTTGGTAAGTTCTTTGGCAGATGCGAGTCCCCCTCTTCCTTTTGCCGAATTTAAACATCTGCTCCATGCTATATCTTTTCCATCTATTTTACCAAACGCTGCAATTTCGACTGGAAATTGCGGCTGGACATCAACATTGCTTCCTAAATCATAATACTTATAGCAAGCATCATTCTTCTTTATTCCATAATTAGTCAGTCCATCCATTGCCGAAGTCAGAGTTCCTGCAGCAATTGTTGCCGCCTCAAGTATTGTGGATTTTCCAGCCCCATTATTACCCACTATAACTGTCATTCTATTAATAAAATCTACCTTGATATCAGAAAAGCATCTAAAGTTATGAAGTTCGATTGATTTTAAAAACATTCCCTTCTCCTCCCGCTTGTCTACTACCTTAAAATTGTAACTAAAAAGACCTCACAAATCAATATCTTTCTATCTGTGCGGTCTTTTATTCTCTCTATTTTTTATTATCCAAAAAATGCGGCTCATTATACGCCTTATGCATCATATTATTATAATATTCTTTGACGATCTTCTGGCTACTGCGGATTTCCTTTGCCTGCTGCCTGATATAAGCAAACTTGGCGGTTGCCTTTTCCTTATTTCTTGCCTCTGTTGCCTGAATCTGCATATTCAATTCGGTAAGTGCCCTGATCAGTTCCTGCATCTGCCTGATCTGCTCTTTATGGATGTCTCTGTTGCTCTCAAGTTCTTCCTTTACTTTGTCATATAAACTTTCGAAGCCCGTGTCAAGCTGTTCTAATTTTTCGATCAGCGCCGCTTTCCGATTCACGTTTTTTTCAAATGTGTCCGGTTCTAAATTAGGATCATCCAGCAGAAGGCTTTGTTCCTCGCTAAGTTTTAATATATCTGTCAGGACATCCTTTTTTCGCCGGAGGCTTTCGATCATGATTCCAATGTAATTATCTGTCACGATGTATTGCTTTCTCCTTCCGGTTATCTCTGGCTGGCAGCCAGTTTCATCACTTCTTTCCATGTATCGCGCATGGTTCTGAGATGTTTTAATACTTCTTCCAGGATTTCTTTATCTTTTTTCATATTTGCCTCGATCAGGCGTTCTTTCAAATAGACATATACATTATTAAAATCATCAGCTGTTGCATATTTATGATTTAATGTTGCCTGAAACTCGGAGATGATATTCTCGACTTTCCGGATGTTGTTATGTGCTTTCTCGATATTGTTTTCCTCAATCCCTGCAATTGCCATGTTACAGAATTTGATTGCTCCGTCATAGAGCATAAGTGTCAGTTCCGCAGGTGATGCGGTCATAATTTTGCTATTCGCATACGCAGCATAGCCATTATGATTAAGCATGTGAAAATACCTCCATGTGTTTTCTTTTTTCTTTATGCAGATTTAACCTGCGGCAATGCCGCAGGTTAATTGTCCTGTTATCATGATCCGAACAGACCGGATAAAGAAGATGTCTGTGAATTGAGTTTTGCCAGTGCAGTTTCCATCGCCGAGAACTTCTTGTAGTAGTAATCCTCCTGTTCAGACAGCTTATCCTCCCACTTTTTGATCGTGGTTGTATAATCGCTGTATTCCGAAGCCATCTCCTTGTCATTGTATACTTTAAATACACTGCTTAAAGTGGATGTCTTCATCTTCTTATCAATAGAATCATATAATCCTGTTGCAAGCTGCTGCATGAATCCCGCCACAGAATCCGGATCTTCTTTGATCGCTGCCAGCAGTTTGTCTTCCTTTCCGGAAGTTGCGCTGTCATCCTCATCACCATTGATATGGTATGCATACTGTTCATTCTTTGCAGAATTCATATAACCAAGTGTTGAAATTCCAAAAGAAGTAAGATAGTATGTCTTTCCATTGACTTCATATCCCTTGGACATCGCCGTTGTCATGGACGAGATCAGGCTCTCTAACGAATCATCTCTGCGGAGCAGGGAATCTTTGACTTTTGCTTCCCATTTCTCCACTTCCGTATCACTCATGGAATCCTTTTCATCATCTGTCAGCGGCTCATATCCTTTTGCCGAATCTGCATTGTATAACTTGTTCATCTCGTTAATAAGTGAGTTGTACTGGCTGAGCAGATCCTTGACCTGCTCATAGATTCCCTCACTGTCTGTAGCTACGGTTACAGAAATCTCTCCACTCGTCTTGGCAAGTGCTGTGACAGAAAGACCATTTACAGCGAACTCGTTGGTAGATGAAGTGTATTCTGCACCATTCAGTTTGATCTTCGCATCCGATGCCGCCGACCAGTTGTTATCGTCATTCACTTTTGCACCGGTATCTGATACGGTAGATGTCATTGCCAGTCCCAATGCCAGCAACGCCTTATCGCCGTCTGCATTCTTTGATTTCAGTTCAAAACCGTTTTCTGTACCGGTCTTTGCTGAACTTACAAATAATCTGCCGTTTTTCTCATCAAAGCTGGCTTTCACACCTGCGTCTGACAGGGATTTCACAAAGTCGCTGATCTTTGTGTCACCGGTCACGCTGATGCTTGTTGTCTTTCCGGTTTCTTTATTGGTAACTTCGATCGTACCGGTTCCGGTATATCCCAGTTCGCTTAAAGTGGATGCCGATGAAACGGTTTTTGTCTTATCTTCCGCACCGGATGCGTCTTTGATCGAAATCTTTCCGCCGGTAAGATAATCACTTTTGGCAACCTCTAAGACCTCCAGAGACTGTACGCCGTTGGTCGCCCCACTTGCTGCACTCACTTTCGCTTTTGTGCTGTCGGATACGCTTGCCGTACGCATATTGTAGGCAGATGACAGTTTTAATTTACCAACATTGTTGTAGAAACTGTACACCTTGGAGTTTAAGGTACTCCATGCCTCCTGCTTCCATGATAATTTTGTCTGTGCTTTTTTATACTTGCTCGTCTTGTAACTATAAGAAGATACAAGCGCTGAGATAATGGACTCGGTATCTAATCCTGAGTTCAAACCTGTGATTCTGATTGGCATAATCCTGCTCCTTTCAGTTTTGTAACTTGTTTATATCTTTTTCTGTTTGCATCTGTCACTTGTCTATTGCTGTTCCTGCCTTCTGGACAGTGATCTACAGTTTCTGATCCACTAATAATCCGGCCATCTCCCAGACTTTTGCGATCATGTCCAGAGTTTTCTCCGGCGGATATTCTTTCAGGACTTTCTTCGTGTCTTTGTCAACGATCTTGATAGTGACACGGTTGGTTGCATCATGGATTCCGAAGACTGCCTCGGAATTGTGCGCCTTTTTATTGATCTCGTCAACTGCTTTCTTGATCTGGGAATTCTCAGAGATCGTCTGCTTTGCCTGACTGTCGTCCCGGTTTCCGTCTTTGCCGTTTTTGTCAGTCTCTTTCGTGTCGATCTGAATGGTTTTCTTCATGAGATCGTCAGAAGCTGCTGCGTTGGATGCAGTTTCCACTTTTGCCTGACTCTCTGCTTTTACATCTGATGCGGATGAACTTCCCGCGTAGGACATCCCTGCCCCTTTCATAGCCTCTATTGCCATTGTTCTACACCTCCGTGTGCATAAGCCTGTGTTCTTCCATGGTTGCGGTCCGGATCTCTGCAAATGCCGGAACACTTATTTTTCTAACTCATATATCGGTAGTTTTCCTGTAAAATTAATAGCTGTCATGCAATTTCCTGCGTTGTGCCGGTGCTGTTTTCTGATCAGGGTTTCATTTTAACAAAATATAGGATATAATTCAATCGCACCGGGAATTGAGTCGGCAATGCGTTTATGATTTTTACTATTATAAGAGGAAAGGATATTGTTTATTATGTTATATATCATGAGACACGGAAAAACTGACTGGAATGCAGTCCACCGCCTGCAGGGAAGCGAAGATATTCCTTTGAATGAAGAAGGCCGCCAGATGGCGAGAGACGCGCGGAAAAAGTATGGGGATCTGCGATTTGATATCTGCTATTGTTCTCCCTTACAGCGTGCGCAGGAGACTGCTGAAATTTTTCTGGAAGGGAGCGGCACGCCGATCCTGACGGACGACCGTCTCCGCGAGATGGGATTTGGCATGTATGAAGGAACAGAACATGTCACACAGAAACCGGATTGTCCGGTATATACGTTGTTCCATGATCCTGTCCATTATCATGCTGTAGATGGTGCGGAAAGTCTTGAGCATTTGTATGCCCGCAGCGGCTCTTTTATCCACGATGTTTTAACGCCGGAAGTTGTTTCCGGAAAAAATGTACTGATCGTTGCCCATGGAGCCTTAGACTGCAGCCTGATCTGCCAGTATGAAGAGATTCCTCTTGAGCATTTCTGGGATCAGCTGCTCGGAAACTGCGAGCTTAGAAGATTAGTTTCATCAGCCAATGTGTGAAAACAGATACTGCAGAACGTCATCTGTAAATTTTATCGCATGCACACCAATGAATGTGGAGCCGTCTTCCTGCTTTTCTTCGCGGGAAACCTCCGCATACATGATCAGTGTTTCTGCCACAACGATCACCTGTTTTCCGAGAAGGCCTTCATGCCCCTCCGGCACACAGATTCCCATGCCTAACGGACTGATGTCTTTCACGTCCACGTAAATTTTTTCCTGTGTATCGCAGATTACGACAACACCATTTGTCTTGTATTCTACCCTCGATATTTCTCTTCTTTCTTCCATGAGTACCCCCTGTTTTTATCATTTCTGTCCTGACTGCCCTGTACAGGCAGAATTGTCTGTATCAGATCGTCTGCATTATTCAAAGATCTCCTGTACATCATCCAGAGTTCCGTCTCCGGTGAGAAGCAATGTCACTCCGCTCTCCGCCTGGCTGATATCCGTGGTTGCCTCAACGCAGAGTTCACCGTTCTGATTATAAAGCGCCCACTGAAAATCTGTGATCTCCACCGGCCACTCTACCGGCATGGAAACAGACTGTCCATCTGCGATTGCACTGATATTGTATTGTTCGCCGCTGATCGGATCGATCACAGAAAACATCCCAATGTCGATGCCGCACTCGTTTGTGGCTGTGATGATGATGCTTTTACGTTCTGCATATTCAGAAGATTCTGTGCTTTCCACGGCTTCTGCTGCCGCTTGGGCTGTCCCGGCTACTTCCGTTGACTCTTCCGATCCGCCGACGGTTTCCGCAGGTTCTTCTGTCGTTTGCCGGCTGTCTCCGGATGTCTGCTCCGTGGCGACTGGCGCCTGATCCTGATGATCTGTTTTTCCGCAGGAAGTCAGGAGCATTATGCCAAGAAGCATGCAGATTATGAGTGTTTTCTTTTTTTTCATAGATTTTGTTTCCTTGTATACAAATTACGGATCATATTTTTCCTGTTTTCAGAATACTCCGTATTTTATTTTTTTGCAATGGATGTTTTAGAAAAGGCGCACCTTTTGGATGCGCCTTACTGTTAAAATTTATTTCTCATCTTTCTGAGCTGCTTCTGCTTTTTTCTTTTTATTTCTGCGGTACATTTCCTCGCCGGTTACACCAAGAAGTGCAATGATGAGTAACCACCACCAGGACATTTTCTCCTGCTGCATGTTTTTCACTGCGCCAGCCTCTGCTACAAGTGGAGTTTCCTCATCGCCAATTGTGGTGCTCTCCTGCGCTCCGTCCGCTGCAAGAGGTGTCTCCTCGTCCGCAATTGTCACATCTGTGTCAGCGTCCGCATCTGTATCTACATCAGCTGCGGCATTGGCATTTGCAGCCACTGCTGTTCTCGTTGCTGCCGCCGGTATTGCAGCTGCTGCAAGCGCTACCGGTGTCTCTGCGATCTCAACCGGTGCTGCAGCTGCTGTGGCTGTTGTAACGGTTGTGACTGCACTTGCCGGAGCCGCTGCTGTAGTTACAGTGCCTGCAGGTGTTGTGGCTGCGCCGCCCGGTGTGGTCTCAGTGCCGGATGGGCTAGTTGTGCCGCCCGGTGTCGTTGTGGAACCGCCTTCGCCCGGAGCCGGTGCAGGGGTGAGTTCTGTGATCTTATCAGCCAGTGTTTCTCCTGCAATTCCTAACTTATCTGTCAGGTCTTTTGCCATGTCCTCTGCCTCTTTTAATTTTATCTCTGCCGCGCTGATCTGTCCCTCTAACTCTTTTACCTGATCTGCTGTGTAGTTCTGGCTTGCAAGAAGTGCTGTAAGCTTATCCTTTAAGCTGTCCGCATCTGCTTTTGCTTTATCAACTTTTTCCACCGCATTCTTTGCTGCGTCAATGATCGCATCCGCTTTTGCTACTTTCTCTGCTCTTTCAGCCTCCGCTTTTAATGCTGCATCTTTGAAATCATAGAAGCTCTTTAAGCTTTCATGTCCCGGGAAACGATTATCATCTTTTCCGGTGCGCCAGATTCCTTCATTGATCTCTCCTGTTTTCTTATATTCATCATAATATTTGTTGCTTGTATAAGCTGTTTTTTCCTCTGCCTTGGCAGTCTGATTGTATTTCTGTGTTTCCACGGCCTGCGCACCAAGATCTTTGGAATTTTTCTGCTGATAAGTTCCGGTGTAGGAAACGGATAAGGTTGTGGAGCTGTTCTTCTCGTCAACAACTGCCTGATCCGTTGTCTTCTCTCCCTCTGTGAATGTGTCATCGGCATAATGGATTTTGATTGCTACGTTGGAGTTATGTTTTCCATTCCAGCCTTCATAACCGTTAATATGCAGATCTCCAGTTTTCAGGTTGTCTTTAATCTTCTTATTCTGGGAAACTGCATCTCCAAGAAGTTTTTCTGCATCTGCTTTTGCAGCATCATATGCCTGATCCTTTAACTCTTCCAGATTTTTATTATCTGCTGCATTTACAGCATTTGTCTTGGATTCCACAGCGTTTGCTTTTGCAGTCACTGTCTGTGAATAAGTAATAACGATCGTGCCTGAAAATACGTTTTTATAGGCAGCAGAATCTGCACCCCAGTCTACCCATCTGCCGGAAGTATTTTTGTACTTATCTGTATCATTCACTTTTGCATTATCTGTATTAATACTTTCGATCTTATAATCGCCGCCAAGCAGGTTCTTTAACGCCTCTTCGTTGGTGAATTTAGCAAAAAGTTCCTTTGCTGCAATCTCGGCATTTTTCTTCTCGTATTTATCGTTATCATTATTGATTTTTTTCATTTCAACAACAATTTTCGATAAATCAATAGTTGTCGTAAATGTAGTTTTCTGGCTTACGGTCACATCTGCAGTCGCTGTTGCGCTCATGGACGTCTCGACATCTTTATCTCCGTCTTTCAATGCTGCTTTTTTATCGGCCAGATCCTTTTCTGCTGCCTCGACACTGTCATATGTCTTACCAGAAGATAAGTCAGCTTTCGTGTATGTGATCTCGGAAACGTTTTGTTTTACCGTTTTGACCAGTTTTCCATTTTCATCCACTGAGTAGGTGGTCTTTTTCTCACCGGAAGTTTCATATTGTTCACTGTTATAGTTATTGTTCACCTCAACGTCCTTAGAAGCTGAGTCGACCACATAGAACTGTCCACCTATATTTACGATTGTGTATACCACTCCGTTATTCTCGTAAACTGCGGTATCCTGATCATTCTGAAGCTTATCTGCCGGGAAGTTCTCTGCATTGATATTGAATGCAAGGCTTCCGTCTGTGCCCTTCACATCATAGGAAACCACTTCTTCTGCCTTCTCGAAAATAACAAGATCATCGCGGGTATCGTTGAGCTTGTAGTTCAGATATACGGTGTGTGGGGCACCTGCCACATCTTTGTATGTCACCTCACAATAGTTTTTGTTATCATTCCGATTCCAGGTCCACTTGCAGTCAACAAGTTCTCCCTTGGCAAGTTCCGGAATGTAGTAATTCTTAAGGATCACTTTGAACAGCTCATCTTCTTTTCTCCAGTTTGTGGAGGTATCCCCTGCACGTTCTTTTTCCAGAGCGATGATCTCAAGTGCTGCTTTCTGTGCATCGGTAAGCTCCGGAATTGCTGTTTTGGCTTCCTCTGCTGCCTTCTGAAGGCTCTCTGCTTTCTGCTGGACTGCTGCAAGATTTGCTGCGGCTGCCGCTGCCTCGGTACTTGCTTCGGCAACTGCTGTATCATAAGCTGCCTGTGCCGCCTTAAGCTCGTCTAACGCTGTATTGTATTCGGCTACTTTGCTGTCATAAGCTGCTTTGGCAGTCTCATACGCTTTCTGTGCATCGCCTACAATACCAGCTGCCTGATTGTAAGCATTCTTCGCCTCCTCAATGTCTGTTGCAGAATCAATTCCGGCTTGTGCTTTATCAAATGCGTCTTGTGCTTCCTGCTGCTCTTTCTTTGCATCATCCGCAATTGTATTTGCCTCATCTGCTTTTTTATCTGCCTTATCAAGAGCTGCGTCGGTATCTGCTGCGGCATCTGACGCATCTTTTATGCGATCCATTGTTTTGTCAACTATTTCTTCTGCCACATTCACATCTGTACCGCCTTCGAATGTTCTGTTTGCGGTAGCATCCAATACGCCTGCTGCATCTTTTGTTGTCTGGTCTGCGCCACTGTCATCCGCAATTGTTGTATCAACTGCTGCATTTACCGCATCCTTTGCTGCTTCTGTTGTTTTGCTCGTTTCTTCAGCGGCTTTCTGAACTTCTCCCACCTGTTCCGCTGCAGATTTCTGTGTTGTTACAGTTGTTGTACTCTCTTCCGGTGTTGTTTCACTGCTATTCTGTCCATCTGCATCCTCAGCAAATGCTGCAATCGGAGTAGATAATGCCATCATTGCTGCCAGTCCGACCGATAATGATCTGATCACGTTTTTGCTGGCTTTTTTGGTTAATTTACGCCTGTAGCGTTTTCCATCATTTCCTTTTTCATCTGTATAAACCTCTTCCTTCCATTTTAATGTTTATCTCGCTGCACTTTTGCCAAGGCTGCAAAAAAACATATTTATCCTTTTTGTTATACTAACTATAACATTCAGGGCGTTACATAAAGTGTTATAAAAAGAACTAATTTTTGAAAAATCAGAGGTTTTATAGTAGTTCTTCTAATAAACGACGCAGCATTTATAATTTAGCAACGCTGCTCGGTCTCTTTTGTGTAAGTTGCAAGATATTCCTGGGCTTGCTGCGGAGTTATTGCAAGTTTTTTCTGTAAACGTTCTAAAATGGTTTTCTCTGAAAGACCAAATTCATATCCTGCCGCAATGATTTCTTCCGCTCTTCCTTCCGCTCTTCCTGCCTGTTCTCCCTCTTTCCATGTCTCTTCAAATACGGTAAACATTTCATTTTCTCCTTTCCGCTCCAATAATTGATAATCCAGTTTACTGTTCATTACACTTGTCACTGTCCTGATCACAGTTGTATCGACATGATTCTTTTTAACATAATGAATCGCCTGCTCTTTTCTTTTTCCAGGTGTCTCCCTTTTATTGATCAACATTCCCACTAAATTGAACAAGTCTCTGTTGTTGACATTATGTAACTTTAAATTATTATTTCCAGCCTCGATCAATATCATTTTATAATCATTTACATAACGACTGAATTGCTTGGGAATATCTAACATCCCATGTAATGATACTGCGCCATCCCACGGTCGTTCACCATAATAAATAACAGCCGTGATCACTGGTATAAATTTGTCTGTTTTTCTCATTTTAGACAAAAATTCATCCGAAGATAATCCCTTGCCATTCTTATACTTTACTGCATTATTATCATACTGCTTTTTGTATGCTCCATAGTCATAACCCATTATTCTCATAGGCATTGCGTAATGAATATGTTCCTGACTCTCCATCCCAAGCATCACAAAATTGATCCCATATCTGGTAGATTTCTTGCAAATTGCAATATTATCCCGTGAAGCTTTCAGTGTTTCTGCATAATTTTTATGCTCCAATATAGAAGATTCATCTGTATCTAAATCTTCTAATTCTTCCGGTCTGATAACCGTTTTTCCATCAAACAGAACCGCATTAAAAAAATCTGAAAACCGTTCCTTGTTTTCCCAATACTTTTTTAATACTACATCTGGTTTGTTATTTCTTTTTTCTTCTAACAATAATATTCTCCTTCTATTATACTATGTACTGCATTTTTCTTTCAATAATAAACTCATGTTCACTTACCATTTGCTATATAGTTGTGGATATTGGGAATCCATGCCGATCCAGCATATATGATTTCACTCATTTGATAAAAAAAGATTTTTGCTTTACGCATTTTTAGAGTAACGGATTGCTTATATTCTGTCAAGGGATTTAAAAAAATTAAGCCAGAGGAATTTTCATGTTTTTCCTCTGGCTTAGTTTTTGATTTGTTTAATCTGTCAGATTTTCTTTCAAAGTCTTGCGCACTGCGCCCGGGCCTGCGATTTCTTTTACAAATAATTCTTCAATTTTCTCTCCGATACCGGCTTTGTAAAGATCGATGCCGAAAATATTTTCATTGGATAAAATACTCTTTAACTGTCCTGTATAGGATTCTTTCTCACCAAATTTTACATCTTTTAAGGCAGCTGTTAATTCTGCAAGCATTGGATCAGAAGATAATTCAAACTTTTCTCCCTTATCATCGACGCCAAGCAGATATCTGCACCATCCTGCAATTGCAAGTGGAATTGCTTTTAGCTTCTTCGCATCCCCATACTGAGCCACATAGGCTTTGATCGTTTCGCCGTAGCGAATGCCCACTTTCTGGGAGGTATCTGTTGCGATACGCTGCGGCGTATCAGGCATAAACGGGTTTGGAATACGCACATTGATAACTTCATCCACAAAAGCTTCCGGCGATAAGATACCCGGATCTGTAACTACCGGCATTCCCTCTACAGGACCGATTTCATGGACAAGCCTGTTCAGTTCCTCATCTTTCATTTCGTCTGCGATCAGGGTATAACCTAAAACGCATCCGTAGACTGCAAGTGCTGTATGCAGTGGATTTAAGCAGGTTGTAACTTTCATGCGCTCTACTTTATTTACAGTATCCCGGTCTGTCATATAGACGCCTGCCTTTTCTAATGCAGGTCTGCCATTCGGAAAATGATCTTCGATCACAAGATACTGTGGTCCCTCTGCGTTTACAAACGGCGCTATGTATGTATTTTTTGAAGTGATGACCGGTGCAATATCCTCAATGCCAAGTTCCTCCAAAGATCTGCAGACGGATTCTGCCGGTCTTGGGGTGATCTTATCGATCATTGACCATGGGAATGACACCTGATCTTCATCTGAAATGTAATTTACAAACTCGCCTGTTACATATCCTTTTTTCTCCCACTCTTTTGCCATAGTCAGAATGGAATTTCTTAATTTTTCTCCATTGTGAGAGCAGTTATCCATGGAAACTACTGCAAGAGGAGCCTTTCCTGCCTGAAAACGCTCGTACAGCAATGCGCAGACAACCGCCATTGCAGACACCGGTTTTTCAGGTCCGTTGTCAATATCTTTCTGAATAAATGGAAAATAATTTCCATCCACTCCCTTCAACGCATATCCTTTCTCCGTGATGGTAAATGAGATCATCTGGAGATTTTTATCGGAAAAGATTTCTTTTAACCGATCCCACTCCTCCGGCACTTCTGACTGCGCTTTGATTGCCTCTGCCAGAGAACCTAGCACCTTTTTATCCGTTGAGCCGTCGGCTTTTAATGTCACAGCTAAAACGAGGTTATCATACGGTCTGTATATTTTATCTACCACATCGAAATCAAACGTTTCCACACAGGTAATCCCTTTTTTCATCTCTCCGGAAGATATCAGTGTATCTGCGATCCCTCCGATAAAAATACGGAAAATATTTCCGGCTCCAAAATGTACCCACACCGGGTTTTTCTTTGTCTCTTCTGCCACTTTTTCAATATCATAAGAAGGAAGTCCGATTCCTGCGTTTTTCCACTGTTCTTTTTCCTGCAAACCCTGTAATGTCAGTTTCATCTCTGCTCTCCTTCCTTTTTTGCAGCTTCCCACAGTCCGCGAAGATATGCTGCGCCTAATGCACGGTCATAAAGTCCATACCCCGGCATTGCTTTTTCTCCCCAGATCATTCTTCCGTGATCCGGACGGATTGGGCCATCAAACCCATCTTCATAAAGCGCTTTGATAATGGCATACATATCAAATGTGCCATCCTCGCTGAGATGTGCGCTCTCCTCAAAGTCTCTCATTCCATCGTTAAATCTCAGGTTTCTGATATGTGCAAAATGGATTCTGCCTTTTAACATATGAATGGTTGCGATCAGGTCGTTATTTAAGTTTGTTCCATACGAGCCCATGCAGAATGTCACACCGTTATGTTTATTTGGCACCATATCCATCATTCGTTTTAATTTTTCCTGTGATGAAATGATTCTCGGCAGACCGAACACACTCCAGCCCGGATCATCCGGGTGAATTGCCATATTTATATCATATTTGTCGCAGACCGGCATGATTGCTTCCAGAAAATATTTCAGATCCTCAAAAAGCTGATCCTCATCGATTCCTTTATATAATGCAAATAAATCCTTGATTTTTGCCATTCGCTCCGGCTCCCAGCCCGGCATGACTGTTCCATTCATGTCATCTTTGATTGCATCAAACATTTTCTCCGGGTCCATTTTATCAATTGCATCCTGATTATATGCCATTACCGTAGAACCATCTTCTCTCACACGGTCAAGTTCTGTTCTTGTCCAGTCAAATACCGGCATGAAGTTATAGCAGACCATATGGATATCTGCTTTTCCGAGATTTTCCAATGTCTCAATATATGCCTGGATATCATGGTCTCTGCCCGCTCCGCCTGTCTTGATCGCATCGCTGACATTGACACTCTCAATTCCTGCCAGATGAAGGCCTGCGTCCTCAACCTCTTTTTTCATTGCAAGAATTTCATCCAGATTCCACACTTCTCCCGGCATTTTATTATATAATGTAGTAATGATCCCGGTTGCATAGCGTGTCTGTTTTATCTGTTCCAAGGTGACGGTATCATAATCTTTTCCGAACCATCTCATTGTCATTTCCATTTTTCTGATCTCCATTTCTATCTGTTATATTCAAAAACAACTGCGAAGTTTTAACCTGAATCAAAACTCCGCAATCACTGATTTATCCGAGGAAAAAGTTCATCGGAACCGTCACAAGAGACGGGAACAAAACCATAAGCAGTAATATCACTACCTCAGCCAGAAGGAACGGCCATATCGATTTTACCATTCTCTCCATGTTGATCTTTCCTGCGCCGCAGGCAACATTTAATACTGTTCCTACCGGTGGTGTAAGTAAACCTAAAACCGTCATTAAGATAAATACCACTCCAAAATATGCAACATCGATTCCTGCTGCTTTCACTGCCGGCAGTAATACAGGTGTCAGGATCATAATGGTAGGCGTTACATCCATGGAAGTTCCAACAAGGAGCACGATCAGACAGATAATTAGCATTAATGCTACTGGATGCTCAATAAATGGTGCTAAAATTCCCGTAACAATGGATGGAACATTTGCCACTGTCATCATCCAAGAAGATACCATTGCTGCTGCAGCAAGAAACATGATTACAGAAGATGACTTTGCCGCAGAAACAAGGCATTCCATCAGCATGCTGATTTTTAATTCTTTGTATACAAACAGTCCGATCACTAATGCATATACTGCTGCGATAACTCCAGCCTCTGTCGGTGTAAATTTACCACTGCGCAGTCCAACAAGAATAAACACCGGAAGAATCAATGCCCAAAGTCCGTCAAGCAATGCTTTTGCAACCTGTTTTGCAGACTGTCTCTCTGCTTTTGCGAGGTTGTCTTTTTTCGCAATAAAGAACCATAATACACACAAAGCACCTGATAAATATACAGCCGGTGCAATACCACCCATAAATAATTTTGTAACGGAAACACCTGCCTGCACGCCAAAGATAATCATTGGTACAGACGGCGGCATGATCGGCGATAAAATATTTCCTGCTGCGATCAGTCCGGTACAGGTATCACGCTTATAACCGGCACGTACCATCATAGGAATGAGGATCGCTCCAAGGAATGCAGTGGAAGCAACAGCTGATCCGATCATACTTGCAAATAAGAGAATTGCCATGATTGCAACATAGCCCAGTCCGCCGCGGACATGTCCGATAATCGCATTCGCTGCATTTACAATACGCTTTGTAATACCGCCGCGGTTCATAAATTCACCTGCCATGATAAAAAACGGAACTGCCATCATGGAAAAGGAATCTGCACCAGAAAATAAATTCTGTGATAAAATCTGGGCATTAAAGCCATTCAGATATAACATCATACAAACACCACTGAATAAAAGTGCGAAGCAGATTGGAAGTCCAATCAGCATACCACCGATCAGGGCAGCTAAAAATATTACTAATGTCATGTTATTTTCCTCCCTCTTCTCTCAGTCTTCTTGCATATTCTTCATCCGAAAGATTCTCTGCACCATCTTTTGCCTCTGCAGCGATCTCATCATCATCCGAAGTGCTCATCGTAACAATCTCTGATATTTCAGATGGATTTTTCAGCGCATGGACGATGTTTATCACCGCCATGATCGCAATTGCCACGCCTGTGATGATTCCAGCAAAATATAATACAGAATATGGGATTCCGAGTGCTGCTGTTCTTGAGGCGGTATTCTGTGCCACCATTTTTTCAGAACCCCACACTAAAATAATCATTAAGATCGCAATAATTGTCTGGGAAACAATATACATTACCATCTGCACCTGCGGCTTCATTCTGCTGATGAGTGTATCCACTCCCAGATGTGCATTAGCACGCATTGCACTGATTGCTCCGATATAGGTAACGTATACAAAAAGGTATCTTGCCAGTTCTTCTGACCATGTCAGCCCGGCATTAAAAAAGGTTCGAAGTACAACATTTAAAAATACAAAGAACACCATTAAGCCGGTAAGAATACCTGTAAAATAATCAATACCTTTAAATAGCTTATCTACTAATTTGTTCATAGTCTGCTTCTCCTTACTCTACTTTAATGTCATCTACCATTTTTCTGACATCATCTACCCAGTCATACTGTGCATTCAGATAATCGTAAACCGGCTGTATTTTCTCTTTCATCACTTCTCTGTCCTCATCGGAAAGTTCTGTAACGACCAGTCCATTATCTTTCATAAACTGCTTATCATCTGAAAGCTGCTCCTCATATAAATCCCATGCGTAATCTGACGCTGCCTGTGAAGCCTCTTCAAATGCTTTCTGATCCTCTTCACTCAAGCTGTTCCAGAACTCCTCCCCTGCAAATAATTCCAAAGATGAAATGATATGATTTGTGTCATAAACATAATCCTGAACTTCGTACCAGCCTTCTGTCTTTACCGTAGCAAGCGGATTATCCTGTCCATCTGCCACTCCCTGCTCCAATGCAGTAAACACTTCACCCATATCCATGATAACAACGTTGGCTCCAAGACTTTCGGCAAGTTTCACATGAATTGGATTATTTGGCATTCTGAGCTTCTGTCCGTTGAAATCATCAAGGCTTTCCAGCTTCTTATTAGATGTAAACTCTCTGGCTCCGTTCGGATACCAGGAAAGCAGCTTCAATGGCTGTGTACTCTCAAGGTCTTCTGCAATATATTCCCCAAGTTCTCCCTGATAGCACACTCTTGCGTGTTCTACGCTGTCAAACAGGAATGGGAAATCCGGGATAGACATTTTCGGTGTTTCAGACCACATGGTTGTTCCGACTACGCACATTTCCACGATTCCACTTTTCGTATAGTCATATGTTACCTTTTCGCTTCCAAGTACACCGGAATTATAAATCTGGATATCATAACGTCCATCGGTCGCCTCTTCCACCATCGGTTTGAACACATCTGCCAATGCCTGTGCGGCTGGTGTCTGATCTGATACACAGACCGCAATTTTTACTAATTTACCTCCACTGTTTTCACCGGTCGCTGAGCAGCCTGTAAAAAGTCCTGTCATCATTGAACCGATCAGTAATGCACTTGCGCCTCTTTTAATCGCCTTTGCAAGTCCCATAATCACTTTCCTCCTAAATGAAATGTTTGTAAGTTGTTTCTGGCGTTTTGTTTGTATGCTAGTATGGTAGTTCATTTGCTTATTTTTTTCAATATGTATATTTTAACATATTATCATCCTGTTTTTTATGCATATTGCATAATATTACTTTGTTTTTTTCTTTTTTATTGACTTCTTTTTTCTTTTATGTAGAATACTAGTATGTAAGTTGTTTTGTGGCATTCCTAAATAATCAATCATCTATTTCAAATTAAGATAAGGAGACTATTATGAAAGCCGTACAAATTGTAAAACCAAATGAATTAGAAGTAATTGACGTTGAAAAACCAGTTATTGATCCTAAAAATAATGTATTAGTAAAAATGACCGCTGCGGGAATCTGCGGATCTGATGTTGGAATTTATCATGGTACCAATGCCGCAGCTACTTATCCGCGTATTATCGGACACGAAATGGTCGGTGTCGTTGCAGAAGTTGGAGATACTGTTTCTTCTTTAAAAATAGGCGACCGTGTTATCATCAATCAGGTAACAAGCTGTGGTCACTGCTACCCATGTTCCAAAAACCGTGGAAATGTATGTGACAACCTCAAAGTAAGAGGCGTACATATTGATGGTGGCTACCGCGAATATATCGCAGTTCCAGAATCTGACTGCTATCTTCTTCCGGATTCACTCTCCGATCAGGATGCCGTTATGATCGAGCCGACTACCATCGCTATCCAGTCCTGCACCCGTGCTGAACTTGAAAAAGACGACATGCTTCTTATTTATGGTGCTGGCGCACTTGGAAGCTCAATTTTAAAAATTGCACATACAATCTGCGACCATATCATTGTAGCAGATATTATGGATGACAAACTCGCAGAAGCCAGAGAACACGGCGCACAGTTTACGATCAATGCCGCAACTGAAGATTTTCAGGCGAAGGTGTTAGAATACACACACGGCAGAGGCGCCACCGTCTCTATCGATGCCGCATGCGTGAAAAATTCCCTCTTATTACTGCTTCAGGCTACCGGTAATGCCGGACGTGTTATTACTATGGGATTTTCCACCGCTCCGACCGAAGTAAACCAGTTCCTGATCACTTCCAAAGAGCTGGATGTGAGAGGTTCCCGCCTCCAAAATAAAATGTTCGGAAAAGCAATTGATATGATTAAGGAAGGTACTCTTGACCTGAACAATTCTATTTCGCATACATTTCCGCTTACAAAAGCGCAGGAAGCTTTTGATTTTGTTGACAGCAGAGATCCTTCCATCCGCAAAATTGTTTTTACTTTTGATTTTTAAAAATTATCTGGCAAAAGTTTTTATTTGATAGTATACTAGTATATTATTAAGGAAATGGGGAGAAAAAATGGTCATTCTTCAAAAGGAACGCTCTGAAAATTCCAGATCCTATGCTGTCAGAGTGCTCTTATATAACATCATTCATCTGGAATTGCAGCCCGGAACCGCTGTCAGTGAAAATGAGCTTTCCACCACACTGTCCTTGTCAAGGACACCGGTCCGCGAAGCTTTAATTGAATTAAACCGCATCGGTCTGGTTGAAATCCTGCCACAGCGCGGCAGCTATATTTCCAAAATTGATTACAATATCGTAGAAGAATCGCGTTTTTTACGGCTTGTAACGGAAAATGCAATTTTAAAGCTTCTGTGTGATAAGATTGCAGATGCTGATATGGACGCCCTTGATTATAATATAAAAAAGCAGCAGCGCAGCCTCGAACAGAAGGATCGAGAGACTTTTCTGGAATTAGACAATGAATTTCATGAGCTGTTGTTCCGCGCTGCAGATAAAATGTGGTCTTACCATATTATCAAGGAACAGATGGTTCACTTTGACCGTCTCCGCTCCCTTTCCACAAAATCAAAGCAACACGATTATGTATTAAAAGACCACGAAGATATTTTGTATGCAATCAGACGACATGATAGTGAAATGGCAGAAATGCTTATGACCCGGCATTTAACCCGGCATTTATCGGAGAAAAAAGAATTGCTAACAATGTATCCTGATTATTTCACAAATAATTAAGACTGCCGATCATATAACCGGCAACTTTTGAAAAGACTGTCCAGAAATTGGCAGTCTTTTTCTCTTGTTAATTTCCCGTTTTTAGGGAAATTATGTTTTTATTTCTTGTTTATTTCCCAAAAATATCATATTATAGGAAATATAGAATAATTGCATATGCAATGGAGGGCATTATAATGGATAAAAAATTTTTGAAGGCAAAAGATATTGCCCAGCTTTGGGGAATTACTCCCCGGAGGGTAAACCAGCTCTGCACTGCCGGTTTTATTAACGGTGCATACAAGGAGGGAAGATACTGGTTGATCCCTTCTGATACAACAAAACCGGAAATCCTTCGAAACAAGCAAACCCCACCTTTGTCCGGCAGATTACTTCCATGTCCGGTTGGAATCACTTCGTATAAAGAAGTTTCCAAAGAATGCTATTATGTCGACAAAACGCTTCTCATAAAAGATATAATTGACGACCACAGCAAGGTTTATCTTTTCACAAGACCGCGCCGTTTTGGGAAAACACTTACCATGGACATGATCCGAACCTATTTTGAAAAAACATCCACAGATACATCCATATATTTTTCAGATAAAAAAATCTGGGATTGCGGAGATGCTTACAAGCAGCTTCAGGGGACTTATCCGGTCATTTTTCTGTCTTTTAAAGATGCACATCAGACCAACTGGGCTGATATGTACCGCAGTCTGTGTTTTACCTTAAAAGAAGAATTTCTTCGCCATATAGAACTTTTATCAAGCAAAGCAATTAATGAATACGACAAAAAATACATTCACAATCTCATAAATGATGTCGCCGATTCTACCGATTATCAGTTTGCACTTGGCAAGCTTTCTTCTTTACTTGCCACACATTATAACCAGAAAGTTATTATTATTATTGATGAGTACGACACGCCAATCCAGCAAGGACACTTATATCATTATTATAATGAAGTTGTCGGTTTTATGCGGAATCTTTTCTCCTCCGCTTTAAAAGACAATGAGAATCTGGAATTTGGCATTTTGACTGGAATACTCCGCATTGCAAAAGAAAGTTTATTCAGTGGTTTAAATAATCTTGTTGTAAACACGATTTTGGATGACAAGTACTCAGAGTATTTCGGTTTTACCGTAAACGATATATCAAATATGGCAGCTTACTATGGAATGGCAGAAAAACTTTCAGAAATTAAAGAATGGTATGACGGTTATCTCTTCGGAAATACAGAAATATATAATCCGTGGTCTGTGATTAATTATTTTAACAATAACTGTAAACCAAAGGCTTTCTGGTCCCGAACAAGCGGCAATGAAATTATTGGTGAACTGATCCGCAGTTCCGACAAAGAAGTGTACGAAAGTCTCTCACTTTTACTGCAGGGAAAAGAAGTGCAATCCATTATTAATACGGATATTATTTACCCGGAGGTAAATGCTGACTCTGACACAATCTACAGCTTTCTGCTTGTCGCCGGATATCTGCGTGCCACAAGTGTGATCAGTGAATTTAATGACAACCCGATTTGTTCTCTTAAACTGCCTAACCGCGAGATAAAAAGTGTTTTCCAAAAAGAGATTTTGGATAATTATAATACCTTATTTAACGGCTCCCTGCTCCGAGATTTCGAACTAGCTCTGCGAACAGGTGATACTGCTCTTTTCACTGACACTTTGCAAAAATATCTCTTGCAGTCTGCCAGTACTTTTGACACTACAAACGAAAATTTTTATCACGGAACTGTTTTCGGAATGTTGGCAATACTCTCAGACCGATATTATATCTCTTCCAACAGAGAATCCGGCGAAGGGCGTTTTGATATACAGCTTGAGCCAAAAGATAAATCCCAATTGGGCTATATTATTGAATTTAAAGCCGGAAAAAACCTTTCAGATACCGAACTTGCTAATTCTGCGTCAAGTGCGATACAACAGATCCAAAGCAAAAAATATTCTACCGACATGGAATATCATGGTATCAAAAAAATTGGACTTTTTGGGATTGCATTCAGTGGCAAACGTGTTGCAGCTAAATATGAAGAAATACAACTCCATTCATAAGACACATCCTCTCATAATTCTGAAAAACTAAGGAATCAGGATTATGAGAGAATTTTTTGTCCAAAAATTGGATCCAGAAATTGGCAGTCTTTTTCTCTTGCATTCTTTTTCCGAATGTGGTATTCTCATTTTATCGAACATACGTTCTATCCTATTCTTTGATTGGAGGAGATCACATCCAGATGAAAATCCAGCAAAATATGTCACTGATGGAAAAACTTACGATTCTCTCAGACGCTGCAAAATACGATGTCGCCTGCACGTCAAGCGGTGTGGACCGCGGTGGTGACGGCATCGGCCTTGGCAACTCTATTTCCTGTGGGATCTGTCATACTTTTTCCGCAGATGGACGGTGTGTTTCCCTTCTCAAGATTTTATTTACAAACGAATGTATTTTTAACTGCTCTTACTGCCAGAATAATTGTAACTCCGATGTCCGGCGGGCTGCCTTTACCCCGGAGGAAGTCTGCGAACTGACGATGGAATTTTACCGGCGGAATTATATTGAAGGTCTTTTTTTAAGTTCCGGCATTATGGTAAGCCCCAACTATACGATGGAACTTTTATACCAGACCCTTTATAAATTGCGCACAGTGCACCATTTTAACGGTTACATCCATGTGAAAGCGATTCCCGGCGCTGATCCTCTGCTGATTGAAAAAACTGGTTTTCTGGCTGACCGCATGAGTATTAATCTGGAACTGCCTACCGCAGACAGCCTGAAAAAGCTTGCGCCCTGCAAGTCGAGAAATACCATCCTGAAGCCAATGCGCATGGTTCAGAATGGTATTACAGAAAATAAGAATGAAGTCGCTCTTTACCGACACGCCCCGAAGTTCGTACCCGCAGGACAGAGCACACAGATGATCATCGGCGCAACCCCGGAGAACGATTATCAGATTGTGAGCATTGCCGAGAATCTGTATCAGAAATTTGATCTAAAGAGAGTGTTCTATTCTGCCTTTGTGAATGTCACCCACAACAGCAATCTTCCTGCACTGCCCGGCGGTCCGCCGCTCCTGCGGGAACATCGTCTGTATCAGGCAGACTGGCTGCTCCGCTATTATAAATTTAAAGCCGACGAGCTTTTAAGTCCGGAGCGGCCGGACTTTAACATTTTTCTCGACCCCAAGTGTGACTGGGCGATCCGGCATCTGGAATATTTTCCGGTCGAGATCAACCGTGCAGACTATGATACGCTGCTCCGTGTCCCGGGTATTGGCTATAAGTCTGCCAGCCGCATTGTAAAAGCAAGACGTCACAGCACCCTCGATTTTGCCGATCTCAAGAAGATAGGTGTTGTGTTGAAACGCGCTCTTTATTTTATTACCTGCTCCGGCAGGATGATGTACCGCACGAAGCTGGAAGAAGATTATATCTGCCGCAATCTGATGGGTGATAAGACACAGATACCACGTGAGATCCGTGAGAGCGGTTATCAACAATTGAGCCTGTTCGATACCGGCTTATCCACGGAGCCGCTTCCGCTATCGTAGATAAATGTAAAACTTTTATTTCCCTGAATATTTTCCTCAAGACAGGAGCAGGACATTATGCATGTATTTATCTGTGAAAACACACCAAACGGAATATTGACCGGCGTATACGATGCCTGGGAATTAAAGATTCAGGAAAGATGCTCCCACGCTGATATTTATCTGGTATCCGGCCAGCCGGATAATTACGAGCTATTTTGCGACTACCACACCGTCGCACCATCCGCTGAAAAAGCCGGAAAAGTTGTTTCTACGCTAAACCGGAAGCTTGGACACGATTTTTACGAGACAATCCTTACTGCTATTTTATCCATTGATCTTTCCGGCAAGAAGAAGATGGACAAAGCGAACGCCGTGTATCAGACGATCGTTGCCGCACTTTATTCACCAAAGGGTGCCCGTGTATTGGATTCACTGAGTAATCCTTATATTTACCGTGTCTTTGAATTGTCCAGAGCTACCGCCTCAGAAGCTCATCACTTAAAAGGATTTCTCCGTTTCTCGGAATTGAAAAATGGTGTCCTTTTTTCCACAATCCATCCCAAAAATAATGCCCTGCCAATTTTAGCAGAGCATTTTACGGATCGTTTTCCGCAGGAAAATTTTATGATTTACGATGAAACCCACCAGCTTGCGGCAGTCCACCGCGCCGGAAAGAATTATATGCTTGTAGATGCTTCAGACGTCAATACCGAACTACTTCAGAACTATTCTGAGAATGAAGCAAGATTCCAGAAACTGTGGCTGGCCTTTTTCGACAGCATTGCGATCGAAGCACGTACCAACCCCGAATTACAGGCACAGAATATTCCGAAACGCTTCTGGAAGGATGCTGTGGAGTTAAGACACTTTTGTGAATAACCTTCCCGCATTCTCCTCCGTCACACGCTCGACCTCCTCCGCTGTGATTTCTTTTAATTCTGCGATTTTTGCAATCACAAACGGAATATTTGAGGAATCGTTTCTCGTGCCGCGGTGCGGTTCCGGTGCCATGTAAGGACAGTCCGTCTCAAGCAAAATGCGCTCCAATGGGATTGCCTCCACTGTTTCTTTTAGTTTTTTGGCGTTTTTGAATGTGACAACGCCACCGACACCGATGTAGTAACCCATTTTGATAAATTCCTGTGCCATCTCTCTGGAGTAGGAATAGCAATGGATGACACCCGGTATCTCCTCTGCGTGAACCGCTTTCATCACTTCCATCGTATCGGCTGCTGCATCTCTGGAATGGATGATCACCGGAAGGTTAGTTTCCCTGGCAAGTTCCAGCTGCCGTCTGAACCAGTAACGCTGTGCGTTCTGCACCTCTGGCTCTTTATCCCAATAATAATCCAGTCCGATCTCACCGATCGCAACGGTTTTTGGAAGAGATGCCTGCTCTTTTAACCAGGCAAATGTCTCTTCATTCAACCCACTGATGTCACTTGGATGTACGCCCACCGCTGCATAAATGTAGTCATATTTTGCGGCAAGTTCCAGAGTTGTCTTTGTTGTCTCTATCGAAGCCCCGACATTGACGATCCTGCCGATCCCTTTTTCCGGCAGGGAACGGATCAATGCTTCACGGTCATCGTTAAAACTTTCATCATCATAATGTGCATGTGTCTCAAATATCATAGCTGCCTCTCCGTCATAAAAGAATGCACTAACTATAGCATTTCTATGTAAATGTTTCAATGCGCATCCCATCAAATCATTTTATTTTTTCTGTGTACGCTTCCGGCGTTTTCTTATGATCAGTACGATCAAAAGCAATACAACCGCTGCACCGCCGCCGGCATAATACAAGGTGTGATCTGCCGCCGTATGTACCAGTGCAAACGCTGCCTCATATGGAATGTCTGCCACAAGGTAACTGCCGTCCTCTGTGGTTTCTGCCAATGTCCATGCATCACTGCCTGTTTCTCTGTACCAGATCTCATTTTTTCCTGAAGTGTCCGGCACATAAAAATGTGCTTTTACTGTATCATATATTTTGTCATGCAGGTGTTCAAGACTCCAGTTGTAAGCATACACGACATCTCCGTCCGGCAGATCTGTGTCACACTCTGCCATCTGGATGGAAGTGTCATCATAGAATTTCCCTTCCAGAAGGAAAACTGCTTTTTCATTTTCTGTATCGGAACTTTCACTAGCTGTATCTTCTGTTTTTGCGCCGTTTATCACTTCTGTTCCCACGATACTCTCTGTCCAACGGCTGTACTCTGCCTCCACCGTTTTATTTTCCGTCATTGGTTTTCCAACCAGATCCTCCGGCCAGACTGCATAGTAACCATCTTTTTCCGGAATCTGTGGAAGATCAGATTCACGGAAGCTTCCATTATATGCGATTGTCTTTACAATATCCACATTATCTTCTGCCCGGAAAGTTATCTTCACTTTATGGAATCCTTCCGGAATATTCTCAAGTTTCATGACCTCTTCATAACTTTTTTCATCTGCAATCCCAGCATAGTTGATGTTGTCAATTCCATCAAGGTAATCGCCCACAAAAATGTTACCTTTTACCTCGCCCTCTTCAGACACAGTTCCTGCGATGCTTCCAAGACCTTCCCCATCACTTGCGATCGTAGATGCAGAAACACAGTTTTTCACGGTATATCCGCTTCCGACAATGCCTCCGACATAATCCTTTGCATTTACATTACAGAGACTGTAACTGTTGGCGATTGCACTGACACTGTTTCCTGCAATGCCTCCGGCATAATCCCCGGTATCAGATTTCACAGAGCCATAACTTTCACTTCCATAGACCAGTCCAAGTTCTTCTAATCCGGTAATACCACCGACACTGTTTTTCTTTGAAGTCACTTCCCCATAGTTGCTACAGCGGATGACAACATTATTCACGGTAGAACGGAGTGTAATGTCCGTAGAATCTGTAAGATCAGGATCAAACTCCGGATCGAGATCATATTCAATGTTCATCGTTCCGACAATTCCACCCACATTGAGATCTCCATTGACCGTTCCTCGGTTTACACTTCCTGAAACAACACCATCTGTATCTTTTGCGCTGGCTGCAGACGAGATATCTTCCATATACTCCTCATCTCCTGTGACCACAGAAAGTGTATCTCCAACCGTATTCTGAATACTTTTGATCTGATTACTGATCTTCTGCACATCTTTTGTGACAGACTGGATTCCATCATCCACTGTGTTCGTCAGCTTATCAATATCGCCGTTCGTATCTTTTTCTTTTATCTGATTGGAAATATCATCCACAAAATCTTCTGCCGTTTTATTGGAATCGGAGATTGTTCCACGAATGTTGGACAGATTACTGTTGATATTCTGCCATTCTTTTGAAACCGCCTCTGCCTGTTCTTTGTTTAAAATGTGATTGTTTCCCTGGATACTGTCTATTTTATCCAGAGAATTATGAATATTATTCATGTACTGCTGCGCTTCCGGGCTTGATTCCCCGATGGAATCTGAGAGGGAACCCAGAGATTCCGACAAAGTTTTCGAAGAATTATCGTACTGCTCCGACAGATTGTCCACATAGGTCTTTGCCGCTGTGGAGGTATCACTCATGGTCGAAGCAATGTTGCTTAAGGTCGTGTTGATGGAACTGACCGAATCCTGCACCTGATTTACCTTATCATCCAGATACTCCGATTCTATATACGGCTCCGCCTGTCCAACAATTCCTCCTACATCTTTTCGTCCGTAGATTTCCCCTTCATTGTGGCAGTCGATGACTTTTCCACTCTGGCGTCCGGCAATTCCACCCACGTTATAACCCGTGTGTGCAAAACCGATTTTTCCCTGATTGATACATTCACTGACAATTCCGGTCGAAACACCCACAATTCCGCCCATATCATTCCGGTCTATTACACGCCCTGCGAGATTTAGTGTACCAATGTCAACGCCTCCAATATCCATCGTGGTCTTCAGCTCATCTGTATTGATGCTGCTCTCCGATGTACACTCTGACACAATTCCTTCGTTATTTCCAACGATTCCTCCGGTCTGATTGGTGGCTGTCACCGCTGCGTTGCTCCTGCAGTTTACAATTTTCCCGGTCGGTTTGTTGATCCCTGCGATCGCTCCGACTGCCGTTTTTCCATTGACCGTTCCTTCAAAGGAACAGTTCCCGATCGTACCATAGTTCACTCCTGCAATTCCGCCAATATTTTTACAACTTCCCTCTGAAGTGATCTTACCGGAGATTTTCAGATCATTCACAACTGCATTTTTACCCAGATAACGGAAAAATCCATAATCAGAGCCTTTTACCTGCAGCTCCACATTACTGATCGTGTGACCGCCGCCCTCAAAATCTCCAGAGAAATATGCAACACCATTGAAATCAACCTTCGAGAGATCAATATTATGGGTAAGTTTTACCGTTTTTCCAACACTCCAGCTGTCATACTGACAGTTCTGTAAAAATTCTTCAAATGCTTTTTCATCCGCAATTTCGATGATCTGATTTTTATTTTCTGCCGTATCCGCACTCGTTGCGCTGTCTTTTTCTGTGGTTTCTTTTGTACCACTGCTTTTCTGTGAGGCTGCAGCCTGTATGGTCAGCAGTCCGTTTCCTGCCAGAGCAGAAACGGTCAGTGTCATGGAAAAACACAGGGCAAGCACTTTCATTCTCATCTTTTTCATGACTTTTTCTCCTCCTGCTCTTCCTTTACGGCTGCCTCTGATTCTGCAGCCGTATTTTCATCCTGCGTCATTCCCGGCAGCATTGGGTTTTGTGTATTGTCATGTGTGACTTCTCCGTGTCTGCCCGGTATGTGCGAATCTAACGACACTTTCATCTGTCCCTGGAATACACCGGAAACATCTGCATCAATCTCTCCCTGTACATAACCTTTTACATGTCCAGTCACCCTCACTCTTCCGGCAACCTCCTTCTGCGGACGTGAAATATTCATGGCAAGGGCTGTCTTCTCAATGATAAAATCACCAAACAGCAGAATCTGCGGCAGCACAAAAAGAACCAGAATAATGGAAATTAACGTACCGCGTCCCAAAGCCACACCAATGGAGGCAACCGTCGGATCGGATGCAATCTCACCGATCAAAAATCCTGCACAGGTCAAAATCGTTCCGGAAGTAAAAATAGTTGGAAATGCCTGATTTAAAGATTCAGTAATCGCATCTTTGATCGGCATTCTCTGTTTCAGATCCATGTATCTGCTGGAAATAACGATTGCATAGTCGATCGTTGCACCCATCTGAATTGCAGACACGATCAGGTACGCAATAAAGAATATTGTCTGTCCTCTCATTGCCGGAACTGCAAAGTTGATCCAGATACTTCCCTGTATAGTGAGTACCAGAAGCACCGGAAGCCCTGCTGACTGGAACGTGAAAAACAGGATGATCATAACAAATAGTGCCGTCAATACGCTGATCACGATATTATCCGATGCAAAGGAAGACTCCAGATCATGGTCACTCGTGGAGTTTCCTACCAGAATGACATTGTCTTTTCCGAAATATTTCGCCGCAATACCCCGGATCTCATCCATCGCATCGTAGGTTTCCTGCCCTTCCGCCGGAAGTGACAGATCTAATACAAATCTGGAATAGTCATCTCCCTGCAGCTGTAATTGCGCATCATGCAGCGTGTCATATAAGGACGTAAGCTGATCATCAAGATCTGCATCTAATGTCACATATCCTTCCTGATACTGGTCATACAGAAACAGGAACATATCAATGATCGGCACCTCATAATCATCAATGCCGGTAAATACCGGACCATACTGCTCCTCATTGTATGCATATGCTGTATACAAAATCTGTACAACTTCTACATCCAGATCCGTCAACTCTGCAAACTGTCTTGGGTTCAGCTTATCAGTCAGCATATAATCATCATTGATCGCCACATTTGCAAGCCCTAATGCCGAGTTTACATAATCCAGTTTTTCAATTTTTCCCAATACCTTTTTCTCGGAATCATAATCCCCTTTTGGAACCATGACAACCAGCTGATTGCTGGCACCAAAGGTATTCTCAATTTTTTCACTTGCAATTTTCGATTCACTCTTTTTTGCGCTGACAATGGAATTCGTATCATATATATACTGGCAGTGATTAGATTCCCAAAATGCAAATACCAGAAACACGATAAAAACTGGCGGAATGATGTATTTGGTCAGATTTGCAAATTTACCTACAAACGTAATTTTTGGTACATAGCATTTGTGATGGGTTTTATCAATTCCTTTTGCAAAAATCAAAAGCACGCCCGGCATTAAGAAGAAAACGGAAATCAGGCTGAGTATGATTGCTTTTACCAGAATGATACCCATATCGTAGCCCAGCCGGAACTGCATAAACATCATCGCAACCATGCCGGAAATCGTGGTAAGGGAGGACGAGCTGATCTCCGGGATCGCCTTGGAGAGTGCCACTTTCACCGCTTCCTCTGCATCCAGCGTCTCATGTTCTTCCATGAAACGGTCACACAAAATAATGGCATAGTCGATTGCCAGTGCCAGCTGAAGCACAACGGCAATGGAATTTGTGACAGATGAGATCGTTCCAAACCAGTAGTTTGTGCCCATGTTTAAAACAGCCGCCACACCAAATGTGATCAGTAATACCGGGATCTGCAGATATGCTTTTGTGGAGAGCATCAACACCGCAACAATGATGACAACCGCCAGCACAAGAATAATATTCATATCCTGCGAAAGAGACTCGGCGCTGCGCTCCTCCTCACCGACAGAGGAAGAGATATAGACATCATAACCATCCAGTGTCTCTTTTACTTCCTCCAGCGCATCTTTACTGACCTGCTCATCCTCTGTTCCGTCAAACGTCACACTAAACAGCGCATCCGCACCTGTGAAATGATCTTTGGAATCATCAAATTCAATCTGCTTCACACCCTCAATCCCTTCCAGATCGTCAACCAGAGTTTCCGCCTGCGCATAGGTGATATTCGAGACCATGACTTTGGCACTGCCATAAGTTGTGAACTGTTCCTCCATCAGTGACAGACCGATCCTCGTCTCACTGTCTGCCGGTAGATAGGATGTGATATCCTGATTGACCTGCACCTTATTAATAGAAAGAACACTGTAAATGATTGCCAAAACAAACAGAATTTCGATTGCTTTCCGCTTATTTACAATAAAGGAAGCGACGGTAAGCCAGAAATTCCCTTTTTCTTTTTCCTGTTTTTCTTCCATATTCATCCTCTTTCATGTTACATCTGAATCATTTTTCTTACGCAGCAAAATAGCAGTTGTTTTACCGCTGATTCATTTCACTATACTTAACATTGTGTTGATTATTTTATACTGCATTATTATAATAAGGGCATCTGGTTTACTCAATAAACATATTTTTCAAAACTGTTTGTTAATTGACATATTATGTACACTGTGTTGATTATTTCAGAAAATTTTTAGGATTATAAATTTTTAAACATAACTCCGGAAAAAAATACCAGACGATAACATTACATTTTATATGAAAGGATCTCACATTATATATGGAAGCAAAAACCGACCGCCGTATCAAGCGCACCCGCTATCTGCTTGTACACGCACTCACCTCCCTCATGCTGAAAAAAAGTATCAAGGATATCACCGTAAAAGAATTATGCGAGTCTGTTGACATCAACCGCGGCACTTTTTACCTGCACTACAAAGATATTTATGACATGTTAGAGCAGACCGAGCAGGAGCTTTTAGAACAGTTTGAGCAGGTCTTCAAAAATTATCACCCGGATCATACTCCGGATTTTCCTTATCCGCTCTTTGTCGAAATTTTTCAGATCATTGACCAAAACTCCGATCTGTGCTGCGCACTGCTGAGTCCCAACGGCGATATTTCTTTTTCTGTCAAGATCAAGAAATTGTTTGAACACCAATATATACACGAATGGATGGTTGCGCATCATTCAGCTGATTTTCTGCCAACTTATGAATATTTCAGCAATTTTCTCGTTTCCGGCTGTTCCGGTCTGATCGAGTCATGGCTGGCTCATGGAAAAAAAGAGACGCCGGAGGAGATGGCAAGACTTATCAGCAAACTGATTTCTACCGGAATGACGTCTGTCTATCCGATACCTTGCGGACAGCCTGATGATCTGTAGAATTGCAGACCTTCATTTTGTATATTTTTACTAAACTTTTGTATTTTTTATCAATTAAAGCAATTTTTTGTTTCCTTTTCACACAAAATCATATATACTCATTACAGAATATTGGCTCCGGGGCAATGCTTCGGAGTTTTTGCTTCGCAAAACAAGGAGGAAAAATCCTCTCCTCGTCCAATGAGACTCGGATTTTTTCTTCGAAAAAACAAGGAGGAATTATGGATTTTGTTGGTACTGTCTGGGCGCTGCTTCCGCCGGTGATCGCCATTGTGCTTGCGCTGATCACAAAGGAAGTTTATATGTCGTTATTTATTGGTGTCGTAACCGGAGCTCTTTTATATACAAATTTCAGTCCGGTTGGAACGATCGAGGCAATTTTTGAAGTTATGATGGAAAAACTGGGGGATTCGTGGAACGTCGGCATTCTGATTTTCCTCGTATTTCTTGGCATTATTGTTGCATTGATGACAAGAGCCGGCGGTTCTGCCGCTTACGGAAAATGGGCAGGCAGTAAGATCAAGACCAGATCCGGCGCACTGCTTTCCACATTTGCGCTCGGTGTCGTGATCTTTGTCGACGATTATTTCAACTGTCTGACCGTTGGAAATGTCATGCGTCCTGTCACGGACAAGCAGAAGATTTCCCGTGCGAAACTGGCTTATATCATTGACGCAACCGCAGCTCCGATCTGCATTATCGCACCGATCTCAAGCTGGGCTGCCGCAGTCACCGGGTACACAAACGGAGATGGTTTCTCTCTGTTTTTGCAGACAATCCCGTTTAACCTATATGCATGGCTCACCATTCTGATGGTGATTTTCATGGGTGTGACCGGTCTTGATTATGGTCCAATGAAAAAGTTTGAAGAAAATGCTGCAAAAGGTGATCTTTTCTCCGGCAAAAATGATTACGAAAATGTAAAAGAAAATATTATTTCCGCAAAAGGAAAGGTGATCGATCTTGTTCTTCCGGTCATTTTCCTGATTGCAAGCTGCATTATCTGCATGATTTATACAGGTGGATTCTTTGAGGGCGAGAGCTTCATCAACGCTTTTGCAAACTGCGATGCATCCATGGGGCTTGTGATGGGTTCCTTCATTACATTAGTGTTTGTGTTCTTGTTATACCTGCCACGCCGCGTGATCACATTCAGTGAATTTGCCGAGTGTATTCCGCAGGGATTTAAGATGATGGTTTCTGCGATCCTGATCCTTGTTCTGGCCTGGACGTTAGGCGGTTTCTGCAGTACAAAATTAGAAGCCGGCACCTTTGTGAGCAGCATGCTCTCCGGCAATATGACTGCAACCTCACTTTTCCCGGCTATATTATTTCTGGTTGGAAGCGGACTTGCTTTTGCAACCGGTACTTCCTGGGGAACGTTTGGCATTTTAATTCCGATCGTTACCGCTATGTTCCCGGAAACAGATCCGATGCTCGTTGTCTGCATTGCAGCCTCCCTTGCCGGTTCTGTCTGTGGAGATCACATGTCACCGATCTCCGACACAACGATCATGGCCTCTGCCGGAGCGCAGTGCCACCATGTAGACCATGTGTCCACACAGCTTCCTTACGCCCTGACGGTCGGTGGCTGCTGCGTGATTGCCTATCTTGTTGCCGGATTCACAAAGAATGTATTCCTCACAATGGCAGCCGGCGTGATCCTGCTTTTTGCCGTGCTATCATTCATCCGCTACAGACAGGGACATAAATAAATTTGCAAAAATATATATCTTAATTTCAGAATCTATTTTATAATATGGATAGTATTTTACGTATCAGTGATTACTTAAAATAATGAACTCAGGAGAAATGGAATATGAGCAGAGGTGTATTAGGGAAAAATAACTGGGCATTAGTCCTTCTGATCCTTGTCGGTGTCGTGTTAGGCGGTCTTATCGGAAAGTTATGTGCGGGCGTTCCTGCTTTAAGCTGGCTTAGTTACGGCCAGAGTTTTGGATTTGTCAATCCAATGGTGTTAGATCTGGGGATTTTGGTTCTGACATTCGGATTTACGGTTGATATCACAGTAGCCGGTATTCTGGGGATTGTGATTGCAATTATTATTTACAGGTTATTGTAAGCTCATAATAAAACGACAGATGTAATTTCAATACATCTGCCGTTTTATTTTTTACATAATTTTATATATCCTGTTTTCTATTCTGCAATAGCCACTTCCAGACCGGAACAACGCTTACGTGAACTCCTTCATAGTCAAGTTCTTCCTCTTCACTATTTGTAATCAGTAAGCAGGTTGCATCACCAATAAAGTTTTTTAATTTTACATATGCTCCGATTTCCCGTTCCCTTGTATCTATCTGGTCTAAGACCTGCAGGCTTACCTGAATTGCAAGTTTTTCTTTTGGAACATAAAAATCAATTTCAACGTTTTTTTCAAAATAAAATACATTTTCCCGTCCATAACGTCGAATCAGTTCTATTGCGACCAGGTTTTCCAACTGCGCTGAACTGCAATCCATAAGCATAAGCCCTAACAAGCCGGTATCCATAAAATAATATTTTGGCGAAGTCTCTTTTTCCACCAGCTTTGACGCATAATTTTGCAATGTGAACAACATATAAGAGTCCATCATATAACCGACATAATTAATCACTGTCTGCTTTCCGAGTACTGCTCCTGCACTCTTTAAGATGTTGCTCAGCCTGTTAAAGGACAATGGTTTTGTAACTGATTCCGCAATCTTCTTCAAAATCAATCTTACTGCAAAATCATTAGTTATTTTATTTCTGGTTATAATATCTCCCAGATAAATGGTCTGGTAAATGCTATTTAAATATTCCCGCTTGTTTCTGATATCGACCAATTCCGGAAAAGCACCGTATTTTACATACTGATCACACATTCCAACTACTTCTGCCCTGTCTTTTGTGCTGAGCACTTCCAGATAATTTTTATCCTTCCCCTGTGCAGCCAGATATTCCGGGAACGAATATGGATATATATCTACTATCATAAATCTACCGCCAAGTGTAGATGCAATTTCACTGCTTAGCATCTTGCTGTTGCTTCCAGTAATATGAATTCTATATTTCATGTCTGCTATCCGGCGGACAAACTTTTCCCAGCCTTCCACGTTTTGAATCTCATCCAAAAAAAGATATGGTTTATTGTCCGCGCCAGACATTTCGAGTCCGATTTCCAGGATCAGGTTCAGATCGTCTGCTGACAGTTCCAAAAGTCTTTCATCTTCAAAATTTACATAAACAATCTGTTTGAGAGGAATTCCATTTTCCTGCAAATGCTTAATCTGCTGATACATCATATAGGATTTTCCAGTTCTTCTAATTCCAACAAAGCAATAATTTACATTGTCTTCCAATGGATAGTCTCTCTTTATCATTGGATTATTTAAATAAGTTTCCTTTTGGTCAATCATAATCTGCTTTAAATAATCTCTGTTCATACGGCACTCCTTTCTGTCTGTAAGACAATTTTACCATTATTTCGTTCTGTGTATAAGACAATATTAATATATTTTTGTTCTGTGTGCAAGACAATATTGATATATTTCTGTTCTGTACGCAAGACAAAATGGTTTCATGAAAATTCTCATGAAACCATTTCTATTCTTTCAATTATATATTTTGTCCTGATGATCCGGTTATTATCCAAAATAGAACATCTATCACACAATCTTCGGCAGATACTCTGCCAGATACTCTGCAAAAATCCGGTGGCTGTCAAGACTTAAGTGCATCCAGTCATAAGGATACATCTCAATGCCCGGTATGGAACCGGCATCTATAAAATGACATCCTAACCGGTCTGCAACATCCTTAAATTCTTTGGCAAGTGCTCTGGAACGCCCCACGCATTTGTCACCCATCTCTCCTGCAACAGCTGTTTTTGCATAATCCGGGTGGATTGGTGGCGGAGCTACCAGAAGAATATTCGGTTTATTACGCCATGCGGCATGCGTGTCGATCGCTTTCTGTGTCAGGCGCTCCAGACCTTTTCCGATGATAAATCCATTTGCATTAAACCGGTCTTTTGTATCATTGGTGCCAAGCATGATGATGACCAGATCTAATGGCTCATGTGTCATCATACACGGATAAATTGCATTCAATCCATTCAGTCCCTCAAAAACCGGATCCTCAAAAGATGTGGTCCGTCCGCTTAATCCTTCCTCGATCACATAGTAGTCATCGCCCAACTTTCTCTGTAAAAGTTTTGTCCAGCGCTCCTCTACTGTGAAACGTCCTCCGGTTTTGGAATTATATCCATGAGTGTTGGAATCTCCAAAACATAATATATTTTTCTGATCCATTGTCTCATCCTCCCTGTGCTGTTATCTAAAAAATCTTTTTCCAAACAGATATATTGTACACGATCATCTTACTGCGCAAGTAACTTTTCCGCAAGGCTGACCGCTCCCATCATGCCCGCCGTGTTTGCAAGCTTTGCAGGAACGATCTCCACGATTCTAAGTCCCGGTGCGATCTGCGCTTTCACCTTCCGGTTTACCTCCGAAAGCACATACTCCTGCGCCATGATGCCTCCTCCAAGAATGATCCTGGATGGATTGAAAATACAGCATAGCGTTACAAGACCTGTGCAGATATCGTCGATCCACGCATCAATCTGCTCTTTGATCTCCGGTCTGTCCTTTGCCGCAAATATTTTTTTGCCGTTATCCAGAGATCCATCGACTTTTTTTACACGTCTGACCAGTCCAGTCGTGGAAGCGCACCGCTCATAACAGCCCTCCAGACTGTCCGTTCCCGCCTTTTCTTCCGGGTGGATCACCATTCCACCAAAGCTTCCGGCAGAAAAAGAAGCCCCCGGATAAACGCTTCCGTTCATCACAATACTTCCGCCGACACCGGTTCCATAGGTCAGACATAAGAAATCATCGCATCCGGCTCCTGCTCCTGATCGGAGTTCGCCAAGAGCCGCCGCATTTACGTCATTCTCCACTGCGGCAGGCACATGAAATTCCTCTTCCATGATCTGCTTTACCGGCATGCCTGTGTATCCCGGAATATTGCTGTTCGCATAAAAAATGCTTCCATCTTCCGTATTCACTTCCCCGGCAGTGCTGATTCCGATCGCTTCAAAATCGTGATAGGAATGGATCAGTCCTTTGACACGCTCCATCAGTGCCGCTCCGCCTTCCGATGCGCACGTCTCTGTCTCACGCAGCTCCACGAATGTCTCTCCGTTCCAGAGGCCGGACTTGATCATTGTTCCCCCGATATCCACAGCCACAATTCTCATAATTTCTCCTTTTTTATTTTTCGATCGCTGCCACGAATCTTGCCGTGATCTCCGCCGGTCTTGTGATCGCACCGCCGACTACCAGTGCAAAAGCTCCTGCTTTCAGTGCCTTCTTTGCCTGCTCCGGATAGTGGATATGTCCCTCTGCGATAATCTTTGCCGGGCATTTTTCGGAAAGCTCATGGATGAAGTCAAAATCAATGTCATCACAGCCCTGTGTCTCCGGTGTATATCCACGCATGGTCGTGCCGACAAAATCAGCTCCGGCATTGGCACATGCGATTCCTTCCTCGATGGTTGCACAGTCTGCCATCACAAGCTGCTCCGGATATTTTGCCTTAACCGCCTCGATAAACTGTGCTGCCGTGCTTCCATCCGGTCTTAATGCGCTTGTTCCCTGTACCGCAAGGATATCCACACCGCATGCCACCAGCTCATCCACTTCTTTCATGGTAACCGTGATGTACATCGGTGTTCCCTCATAGTCTTTTTTAATGATACCGATGACCGGAAGGTCTACTGCTTCCTTGATCTGTGTGATGTCACGTACTGTGTTTGCACGGATTCCGACTGCTCCGGACTGTGCTGCAGCCTTTGCCATCAAAGGCATGATGCCGCCCTCTTTTGTATACAAAGGCTCATGCTCCAATGCCTGGCAGGAAACAATTAATCCTCCTTTTATCTGATCAAATAATGCCTGTTTGTCCATTTTATTTTCCTCCTGCAATTACATCTCAATTTTAATAACTGCTTTTCTCACATGTGTGTGTGATCCGTTTTTGCAGCTTGGTTTGTGAAATTCTTCCGGCAGGAATAAAGCAAAGCTTCCGTCCCCCAGCGTTCCGCCACATCTGTTTCTGCCTGCCGCAAGTCCGCAGTCCGAAGCTTCCTGAAATGTATCTGTAAATTCTGCCTTGTCTGTCCACTCCCAGTATTCACTTCCACTGATATCGATCTGCAGATCTGCATAACGTTTATGATATTCATACTCCGCGCCTTCTGCCTCCCGAAGGTCTGCCTCCATGACATTGACAAAAACCTGTTCTCCGTCAATCACCGTTTTTCCATCTGGAAGTGCAGCCAGATCACATTTTTTCAAAAAATCAATGACGGTATCCATGTTTTTATGTAAACCACGATACTGTTCCAGATTCTGTAAGCTGTCTGTAACCATTTTGTATCTCCTCCCGAAATTGTCCTGTAAATCTTATTCTTAATTTTAAATCTGTACATTGGCAGCTGCATCATTTTTTTCTGCAGATACAGAAATAAGCCGAAGCAGTGCGTACACCCCGGCATATTTCTGTATGTATTTCTCTTATTATAATTCTTTGATCGCTGCCTCGATCATCTTCTGAGCCTCAACAACAACAGCCTCATCTTCCGGTGCTAAAGGTGCAAGCGGCAATCTGACGCTTCCAAGTTCTAAGCCATACATTCTGTGTAAAATCTCTTTCATGACTGCGTAAAGATTTCCTTTTGCCTCGCACATCTTGTAGATGATCGCATCTGCTTTGTACTGGATTTTCATTGCCTCTGCGATATTATTCTCGCAGATAAGCTGATCCATTTTTACAAATAATTCCGGCATAACTGCATATGTTCCACCGATTCCTCCGTCTGCGCCGATCGCACGTCCGGATACGAACTGTTCGTCCGGTCCGTTGAATACAACAAATCCATTTTCGCCACGCTCTTTGACACCTTCTGCCTTAAACATCTGGATGTCCTGTGTCGGCATGGAAGAGTTCTTCACTGCGATCACATTCGGATTCTTCAGCATTTCTTTTAACAGGTTCATGGATAATGCCGTTCCTGCAAGCTGCGGAATATTGTAAATAACAAAATCAAGATCCGGCGCTGCTGCACTCATTGCATTCCAGTATTCTGCGATTGCATACTCCGGTAAATGGAAATAGATTGGCGGAATCGAAGCGATCGCATCTGCTCCAACGCTCTGTGCATGTGCTGCAAGCTCCACGCTGTCTGCGGTATTATTGCATCCTACATGTGCAATGACAGTCAGTTTTCCTTTTGCTTCTTCCATGACTGCTTCCAGCACTTTTTTCCGCTCGTCCACATGCTGGTAAATACATTCACCTGATGAACCGCCAACATACACACCCTTTACTCCTTTTGAGATCAGGTGGCGTGTCAATGCTTTGACACCTTCTGTTGAAATTTCTCCTTTTTCGTCATAGCATGCATAAAATGCCGGAATGACTCCCTGATATTTTGTAATATCTTTCATTTTATCTTCACTCCTCTGTTAGATTTTTGTCCTATTTTTTATACCGCCCTTCTTAAACAAGAAGGATAGTTTGTCAGCCTTTTACAGCTCCCATTGTAATTCCTTTTGTAAAGTATTTCTGGAATAACAGGAACACGATGATGATCGGCAGGGCTGCCAGTGCCGCACCAGCCATGATCAGACCGAAATCTGTGGCATTTTCAGCCTGCAACTTGGCAATACCAAGGGAGATCGTCAGGTTGCTTGTGCTTGATAACATGATCAACTGCATGAAGTAATCATTCCAGCTGTTGATGAATGTAAAAATCGCCAGTGCTCCGATACCCGGTTTGATCATCGGTACTACAATCTGTAAAAATGTCTTTGCCTCACTCGCTCCATCGATCTGCGCTGCCTCCAGCATTTCAGAAGGCACACCCTCCGAGAACTGTTTCATCAGGAACACACCAAACGGCCATCCTACGATTGGGAAGATAACCGCCCAGATCGTATTATATAAATTCAGGCTTGACATCTCACGAAGTAATGGGATCAAAATAACCTGTTTTGGTAATGCCATTGCACATACGATCAGTGTGAAAAGTAACTGCCGTCCCACAAATCTCTTCTTTGCAAGCGCATATCCTGCCATGGATGCTGTGATACAGGTAAGGATCATGGACATGATCGCCATAAATACGGTATTGATCAGCCAGCGGACTGCAGCCGGCACCGTCGGTCCTGTCAGTGTCAGTTTCAAATCCCTGCTTCCTGTGATCAGGCTGCTGAATGGAATATTGAACTGGAACAGCGGTGCGGTCTGGCGGCTGAATAACTTCTGATAGTTTGCCAGCGTCCACTCTTTTGGCCACCAGATCGGCGTTGTGGAGTTGATCGCTGCGTTTGTCTTAAAGGAACCTGTGATAATCCAATATAATGGGAAGGTAAATAATATTGCCAGTATCACAATTACAACAATGCTGATGATCTTGTATGCAGAAGGATGTTTTGTACTATTTTTGTTTTCCATATCTGTAACCCTCCTCCTAATCATTCGAATTTCCAAGTTTAAACTGGATTGCGGACAGGATCGCGATCATAATTGCAAGGACAACGCCCATTGCATCGCCGTATCCGTAACGGTACAGTTTAAATGCGGAATAATAGATGTAATACATGATCGTGTCTGTACTGTGGTTTGGTCCACCGGATGTCAGCAGCTGGATCAGTGCAAAACACTGGAAACTGTTGATCGTTGTAATAACAACAATATATAATGTGGTCGGCATAATCTGTGGCCACTTGATCTTCCAGAAAGCCTGAAGGCTTGTAGCTCCATCTACATTTGCCGCTTCCACCAAGGATGCATCCACATTACCAAGTGCAGATACATAAAGTACGATTGGCTGGCCAACGGAAGTTGTAAGCAAAATCAGTATGATACATGCAAGTGCATAACGCTCATCACCCAGCCAGTTGATGTTCTGGTCGATGATGCCTGTCTTTGTACCAAGGTAATTGAAAATTCCATAGTAATTGTTAAACATCCACTTCCATACAACGGTAACTGCTACGGAACCAGTTACAACCGGAAGATAAAATATAATTCTGAATAAGGAGGTTGCCCATCCTTTCAGATCTACGATCACGGAAGATACCCATAAGGAAAAAACACATGTGATCGGAACGGAAACCACTACGATAATAAGAGTGTTCTTCAACGCCCCAAGGAAAACTTTATCCTGAAATAATTCTTTATAGTTTGCAAGTCCAACAAAAACATCCGCAGAGTTCATTGTTGAATCAAAAAAACTGGTCCACACACATAATACAATTGGAAAAATTACAAATCCCAGAAAGAAAATCAAACTAGGAAGTAAAAAAAGATATGCAGCGGTCGTTTCTTTTCTTACCAATACACGGCTGCGCTTTGATGGTTTTACTGCTGATTTCAAAGAAAACACCATCCTTTCCATAACTTTTTGGCTAAAAATCCCCTCCTCCGGTATTCCTGCGAGGAGGGGATCCCACTTATCATTTATTTAGTTGCTATACGAACTGCTTAGTTAGCTGCTGCTGCGTTTGCTGTTCCAACGAACTCATCAACTGCTGTCTGGACATCAGCACCGCTTCCAACCTGCTGAAGCATATTCCACCAAGCTGTACGAGCTTCTGCCCAGCCTGGAGTTACCTGATAGTAGTCACCAAGGTACTGCATTAATGTGCTGTAATCGCTCATTGTCTGAACATCACCGTAAAGACCTGTTAAGTCTTTGCCTTCTACAGTATCACGTACCGGGAAGTATGTAGAAGAAAGAACTGCGTCTGGTGTTCCTTCTGCACTGTCTGCCATGTATTTAATGAAGAGTTTAGATGCTTCGATCTTGTTTGCATCTTTGTTATCAAATACACCAAATCCCCAGATACCGCCACAAAGTTTTGTGTCTGTTGCTTTCTCAGATGGGAATGCCATGAAAAGGATCTCATCGCCATCGTTTGTAAGTCCTGCATCGTTGTTGTCAGCATTTAACTGCTGTGCAATGTTCCAGCAGAATGCTACATTTAAAACACCCTGACGGAATAAGTTGATCTCGTCACCACCTGCGATAGAAGCATCAAATCCGATTGCTTTGGAATCAACAAGTGCCTGGATTGCTTTTACGTTCTCAGCGGAATCTGCTGTATATTTTGTGTGATCTGCGTCTGTGAATGTTCCACCGTAAAGGTTGTTGATGAGGGCTCTTGTTCCCTGGTCACCACCCTGACCACTACAGTAAACAGCACCTACGGTCTGTCCTGTGTGAGCATAAACAGCGTCCATTGCTTTGAAGAAATCATCTGTTGTCCATGTATGGTTCTCAGCGTCTACATACTGCATAGCGTCAGCTTCCTCAAATACTGTTTTGTTGATCGCCATACAATGTGCTGTCATACAAAGCGGATATTCATAAGTAGCTCCCTCTTTGTTCACACATGCGGATAATACAGATTCATAAATTTCAGATTTATCTGTGTCATCCAGAATATCGGATAAGTCAACCATCAATCCTTTAGCTCCCCAGTTTGCAACCAGACGTTCCGGTCCTTCCATGATAAGGTCTGGAGCCTGTCCACCTTCGATCGCTGTATTTACCTGATCATCACCGTTTGTGTAATCAAGATATTCCACTGTCACATTGATTCCTGGATACTCCTTGTTGAAATCCTGGATCAAGGAATCAACTGTCTCTGCATTGCCCCAGTCACCGATTGGATATGTCCATAAGGTAATGTCTGCTGAAACATCAGAACCACCAGCTTCTCCTACATCTGCGGTCTCTGTTGTCTGAGTTTTTTCAGGAGCCGTTGTCGTGTCACTGCTTCCTGTTGTCTCAACTGTTGTTCCACAGCCTGCCAATAAGCTTGCTGCCATTGCTCCCACCAGTAAGGTAGCCAAAACTTTCTTTTTCATATTCTTCTTCTCCTTTTCTTAAAAGATTCTATCTTTCGAAGTAATTATATTTTAGAAAAATATTTTCATTTTGTCCATATACGTTTTGTACTAATTTCATTTTGAAAATATAGTACATTTGCACATAAATCCGTGCATATTAGCTTTTAAATAGTGCTAAGTGTATGTTTTATACCTACAATTCCGCATATTCATCCTTTTTCCTTTTGTTTTCGCATGAAAATATTTTTCATTTTTATGTTTTTATCTTGCAGTACATTTCATTTTGACATATACTTTTATATAGTAAATATTAATGTGTTTCTGTAAACGCTTGCTTACGCAGTAAAACACAGGGTAAACAGTGACACTCGCTTCATTTTACAGGGGATTAAATTATGATTAATAAGAATTTCTGGGATCTGCTTACGGAAAAGCAGGATTCACTCACCAAATCAGGTACGATCATCGCAGATTACCTGACAAAACATGCCGAGGAAGCGCAGTTTTTATCGATTTCCTCACTTGCCAAGGCATGCAATATGGCAGAAGCCACCATTTACCGTTTCTGTAAACAACTCGGATTTGAAGGTTATAATGAAATGAAGATTTCACTTGCGCAGGCAAATGTGACACCGACACCGTTTTCTTCCTATTCTTTAGATCCATCCATGTCGACATCTTCATTATGTGACAACGTATGTGCTTCTTTTCAGGCTGCGATCAGTAACACTATGAGCGTTCTTGATTTTGACGCAATTGACGAGGCTGCGCTTCTCTTGCAGCGCGCAACCTCCGTTTACTGTCTCGGCCAGGGTGGCAGCCGGGTTCTGGCAAATGACATCTGGGTGCGCTTCGCCACGATCTCCAATAAATTCCGCAACTGTGGTGACAGCCACACGCAATTGATCGCCGCAAGCCTCATGGGTCCAGGTGATGTCATTTTATTCGTTTCCTACTCGGGCTCCACGCATGACATGATGGACACTTTATCCGTTGCCAAAAAGACCGGTGCAAAGATCATCCTGATCACGCACTATCCGGATGCACCAGGCACAGCACTTGCAGATGTCGTCCTCCTGTGCGGCGCCCTGGAAACACCATTGGATGGCGGCAGTATCCCGGTCAAGGTCAGTGAGTTATTCGTTGCCGAATCGCTTATCATGCGTTATCTGCTCGACAACCGCGAGCTTGCAAAAATCGCCCGCGATAAAACCAGTGTTGCCATGGTGGCAAAGTTTTTGTAAAACGCAAATAAAAGAAAAATCGTGCAGACAAAATATTATGTTTCTGCACGATTTTTCTTTTTTATTACATTCAAAACCTGACTTGTAAAAAACTCTTATAGCATTTTATTTCATCTCAGATAAAGCATCCTCATCTGCAACAATAATTACATTCGGATGAAGTCTTAAAACAGAGCCAGGAACCTGTGGTGTGATCGGTCCGTTTACGACTGCATTTAATGCTGCTGCCTTATCTTTTCCGCTGACTACAAGCAGGATTGCTTTTGCGCGAAGGATAGTTCCAACACCCATTGTGTAAGCCTGTTTTGGAACGTCATCTGCGCTTGCGAAGAAACGTTTGTTAGCCTCGATCGTACTCTCTGTCAGGTCAACAACATGAACATCCTGTGGGAAAGAATCACAAGGCTCGTTAAAACCGATATGTCCGTTACGTCCGAGTCCTAACAGCTGAAGATCAATACCGCCAAGAGAATCAATCAGTTTTTCATATCTCTCACACTCGTTGGCACTGTCAAGGTTCATTCCGTCCGGAAGAAAATGATAATCCGGTCTGATGTTGACTCTGGAGAACAAATTTTTGTTCATAAAATACCAGTAGCTCTGATCATTTTCTTTTGGAAGTCCTTTGTATTCATCCAGATTTACCGTTGTGATCTTAGAGAAATCCAAGTCTCCTTTTTTATACCAGTCTACTAACTGGTCATAAGTTCCGATCGGGGTAGATCCTGTTGCAAGTCCAAGTACACTGTCATCTTTTAAGATCATCTGTGCTGAAATAATGTTTGCAGCTTTTCTGCTCATGTCACGATAGTCTTTGGTTCTGATAATTTTCATTTTCAATCTCTCCTATCTGTCTTCATTTCCGCGCAATGTGCGCTGTACTTCTCTCTGGATCTTCTCAATACGCATACGGTCGTCATTCACATAGGCTGCATACAAAATATCAATCATCAAAAGCAGTGGAAACTGCGGTGAGATCAGATTCCCATGATTAAGATGCTGCAGAGAAGGAACCAACAATACTTCATTGCAAAAATCCTCATAGGTCTGCCGGTTTTTCCCCGTAATAAGCATTGTCCTTGCCCCCTGCTGAAAACCTCTGTCGAGCATATACAAAATCTCTGATTTTGTACCGCTCAAGCTCAGCCCGATCATCAGGTCATGCCGGTTTAAAAAAACAGACTGCATCCTCATATCCTCATTATCCCGAAGTGCTGTCATGTCTATACCGATCCAGCGGAATCTTGTCGCCATTTCCTCTGCCGCCAAGCCGGAACTGCCACGTCCGCAGACAAAAACGCGTCTCGCCCATTTCAGTTCTGTCACGATCCGGTGAATCTGTCCTTCATCCAGCAGACTGTAAATCTTGTTCAAAAGATTCTGATAGGTATCTAAAACCAGTCTGGACTGCTGCTGCCCCACAGCAGATTTTTCCACATAGGAATTACGAAATTCATACGCGAACTCCCGGTAACCGCCAAAACCACATTTTTTTGCAAAACGTGACAACGACGCCACGGAAACGGAAAGCTCTTTTGACACTAGTTCTGCCGAAAGCCGTTCCGGCCGCGCCTGTTTTAAAAAGTAATCTGCGATATACCGCTCTGTCTCTGTATACTTTTCATAATTTGCCTCAATGATTGGAATGATCGACTTTGCATATTCGTCCATGTCTTTAGCATAGCCTCCTTGCAGTTTATTTTCAATCATTATACACTTTTTAGAAAGTATTTTCACTAAAATAGATCACTTTTTCCAATTTCCATGCGAAAAAATCCGCCGTTTTTTATTCACAATGACGAATCCACGGGAATGTTCTTTCAAAGAGAATTTTCTTTTATGTAAGAAATCAGCTCGTCCACCTGCGCAAATGCAAGGACTGTCACCGGTCTGACGTCCAATAACTAACTGCCTCTTTCCGATTGTATTCTGCTTTTTATCGGTATAGCTCCTTCAATTCAATTAAGCTGCGATTTTCCCGTTCCTCACACGCAAACCCGGATTTTGAGAAAAATCCGTATTTATAACATTCCAATCCCGTCTGTTTTACCTGCACAATCTCATTCTCAATCATCTGCTCTGTCACAGGTTCTTTCCGGAATTTTGCTTCATAGAAAATATAGCCTTTGTCATCTAATGTGACGATGTCAAACTCTCCATTTTTTCTTTCCACCGGATCATCATAGTAATACTTTCCTATTTTTTCAAAAATCTCATCCATGCATCCCATTCGGTTTTTTCGGATCAGGTATTGCCGGCATACATCCTCAAATATTTTTGGAACATATTTCGTTTCAAAATCCTCGGAAATATATTTTTCATAAAAGACCTCTGAATCCATAATATTCATACGGGATATATTTCGGAAAATATATTTATAATAAAATAATGAAAGATTATCTGATATAAAATAACCCGACTTTTTCCTATTATTTTCATCATTGATCGGTGCTTCCTTCGCAACCACATCCATTCGGATCAGCTTATCAAGAATATCAACAAGAGCCGGACCACTTGATACATTGGACTGGTCAAGGATATCTTTATATCTGGAAAAACCTTTTGACAGTGCTTCAAATACTTCATTGGCATTTGTAATCTTTGATATTTCCGAGTTTAAATACATTGACACTTCGTTTTCCAGACGCGCCCCTGGTGATGCGATCAGATCTATGATGTTCTCTCTTACACTTTTCTTTCCATCGATCAGCCGGTTATAATAAGGGATTCCGCCGAACACACTGTAAATCCTCACTTTATCCTCATCCGAAAAATCAGGATAAAATAGTGCCGACTCATAGTAATCCATCGGTTTCAGATTCAGTGTAAGGTCAATCCTGCCATAGAGTGGATTCTGTTTTGCCAGAAGTTCTTTCATCGTATCTACATAGAAACCACAGATAATAAGCTTCATATTAGAACGGTCACGGTATTCATCGATCACAGACTGCAGCACACTGTCCAGTCCTTTTACATTTTCACGCAGATACGGGTATTCATCCAAAACAAGAATAAGTGGCTCTTTTTCCGACGTCCGAAATAAAAATCGAAGCAGACTCTCCATATCGGCAAATGCAGGCTTCGGAAAATCAAATGCTTCTCCTACCAGTTCAGAAAGGCTGTCTACATTATTCTGTTCCGTTGTCTGCTTGCACTCATAGTAAATACTTTTTAATTCTGTTTCTTTGAGTACCTGCCGGATCAGTTCACTTTTTCCGATCCTTCTTCGTCCATAGATCAGAGAGATCATCTGACCATCTGTTTGAAACATGGAATTTAATTTTTTTCTTTCTGTTTCCCTGCCATAAAATTTCATAATCATGATACCCTGTCTTTCCTGCATCAGAAATTTTGCTATCCTAAAGTTCTCCAACAATAGAATTCTCGCTCTACAAACATTCTATTGTCATCAATTATAAAATAAGTATAATTATTATTTTTCGGAATGTCAATTTTTATTCGGTTACAACCGAGTCAGTTATAACTGAATAAAAAAGCGTCAATCTCGGAAATTCTCCAAAATCAACGCTTTTTGTTATTTTACATAGTATAAATCACTTACCACTTTCAACTATGCAATCATTATCTCACATAATACACCTAATTCTCTTTTCTTGCATCCGCCTCTTTTGCAGATTCTATCGTTTTTTCATTTCCTATCACTTATTACAGTCCGCTCAGATCAATCTCATAAATCAGTTTTTCCGGCTCTTTTTCCTGCATGAAGAAAAAGATCATATACCACGGCAGATACAAAACATCTGCCTCTTTTTCAATATTTGATTTTGAGAAAACAATACTTTGCTCGAACTCCCACTGTTCCACCTTCATTGCATGATCCATTGCCAGATGTTTTTTGAAATCATTTCCAGATTTTATCTCCACAAGCTCCGTATGCAGCCCTTTCTGTAAAACAAAATCCAGTTCTCCAATTTTCTTGGAATCATAATAATGAAGCTCAAATCCATTTGACTTCAGGTTTTGTGCAAAAGCATTTTCCAGAATACTTCCCATATTGATTTCGACATTTCCCATCAAAAGATCAAACTGAATATTTTCCATGCAGGAAGCACAAAGCAGTCCCACATCATTCATATATAGTTTGAACAGATTCCTTTTCTCACTTAGCTGCAATGGAGCCTGTGGTTCCGTCACGTTATAGCAAGGCAATGCCACTCCTGCATCCGCAAGCCAATTAAAACTGTCCTCGTACCGGATATGTCTGGCAGATGCATTGATACTGTTTAACTTAAATCTGCGGTTTTTCTCATTGAGCTGTGCCGGAATACTGTCAAAGATTGCTTTGATTTTCGCTTTGTCGCTGCCTTCAGCATATTTTGCAATATCAAGCCGGTATAAATCCAGAATACTTCTCTGATTCAGCACAACTTTTGCAATATCGTGCGTATCAATATAAATCTGAACCGTTTCCGGCATGCCCCCGACCACAAGATAACTGTAAAATAATTTGCAAAGCGTTTCATGCACGGAGTCAGAAACCCTTTCTCTTCTGTCATAACAGTTTTTCAAATACTGCAGCGTCTTATCCTGCACCCCATTTGCCCACAGATATTCCTCAAAATCAAGCGGATACATTGGTAAAATCTGCTCGAAGCCAACCGGATATGATCTCACTTCCTTATACCTCACTCCAAGCAGAGAACCCGATTCTATATAGTCAAACCGGCCATCCTCCACAAGAAATTTGATTGCTGAACGTACCGCCGGACACTCCTGCACCTCATCAAACAGAATCAGTGTCTTTCCCGGTTCCAGTGGTGTCTGAAGATATGCGGTCAGATTCGTAATAATTGCCTCTGCCGTCAGTTTATCGTTGAAAATATCTGCTGCTTTTTCATCTGTCACAAAATTTATTTCTGCAAAATGTTCATACTCATTTTTTCCAAATTCCCTGATCAGAGTTGTCTTGCCAATCTGTCTCGCGCCTATAATGCACAGCGCTTTCCCTTCTGTATTTTCTTTCCATTTTAAAAGTTCCTGATATACTTTTCTTTTTAGCATGTCACGCCCTCCGAATGTTAGGATTCCCTTTTCTTACATTCATATTAACATTTTTCCAAAGTATTTCAAGGCTTCCTGTAACATTTTTCTTTCGTTTTTGCCGTGTATTTGTAACTTTTTTCCATGATTTTATATGTGTTTTTGCAACATTATTCGTGACATTTTTCCAGCTTTTGTTTTTACCGGATTCTCTTCCGGTCGTATACCACGATCGTAAACATAATAAATAACGGTATCTTCACCAACGCCAGCATAAGCATCACATCCGTATTCCAGAAGGACGCGCTTCCAAGATGCAGGAAGTCAAAATTGGTCATTGCATACAGCAGGGAATTGCCAAGTCCAATTCCTGCGCCCGGAAGCAGTGTCTGCAGCCAGTCGCCGAGTTGTCCAGGCATCACGGTATACACGAGAAACGGCAGCAGAACAAAAAGTAACGCCAGTGCCAGAGCCGATACATTGCTTTTTGCAAGGGAAGACAGCAGTAAGGTAAAACAGATTGCTGACAAGAATAATAAAAATCCTCCCAGCAGATTTGCCCACTGTAACTGACCAACATTGTAAGGAAGCAGTGTCGTCACAGAAAAGCTCAGCTGGATAGAGGTTTTCGTTCCCTCCCATCCAAAGAGACTATTTGTCACGACAATCCATGTGATGCCGCACAACAGATAGAGCATCCCCACGATAAGACACGCCGAAGCAACTTTTATGATTGCAAGCTTCCTCTTTCCGTTTTTCGTACAGCGGATAATATCATCCGCTCCTGTCTGATACTCGGTTGAAAAAATCGGTGCCACGATCACCGCACACAGGATTGTGATCAGGAAAATGAAAAACGTCTCATATTCCATGGAGTCGCTCGGAGCGCCATAGTAATACTCGTATGGCCGCTGTACTTTTGCAAATTTGGAGAGTGCAACCTCTTTTGCAGCCGGATGACCGGTTTGCTCCATATCGATAACCGATGCCAGTCTGCTCTCTAATAAGTCATAGTATTCCCCAACTTTATCAATCGAAATGTCCGCGATCACCGGTGACATTCCATTGTTCCGGTCTGCCAGCGCCTCCTTGATTCCCCGGATATATGGCTGATAAGCGCTCAATTTTTCATAGTATACTTCACTCGGAATATTGTCCCCATAGACAGAATCATATGTTTTATATACTTCCTGATATCTGCGCACCGCATCTCTCAGTATTTCCGGTTTCACAACTCCCTGCACCATATTACTTTTGTAATAGTTGATTGCATCCTTTCCAGTGATTTCCACGTAATTTCCAGATTCGTCCGTCTTTTGCACAGTCACAAATGTGATTGGGATATATGCCATAAACACAGCCAGCAATACGGAAGCCACAATCAGAATCCATGTCCGTTTTGTTTTTAAAACTCTTTTTATCTCAAGTGCCAGTAATCTCATAAGCGCACCTCTCCTTCCTGTGGAAACAGCCAGAGGTATAAGTCCTCAAGCCGTGGCACTGCCGAAACCGAATCCGGCGTCTCTGCCTGGTCAGACAGATAACGGATCGATGTGGTTCCATCTGCCTCATTTCTTAAATTGATCAGTTTTAATGCACGCTCCCATTTCACCAGATCAGAAGATGGAATTTTGCACTCCCAGATTTTTCCATCTACCAGTCGCACTAACTGCTCGGTCGTATCGTTTTCGATGATTTTTCCATCTTTCATGATCGCGTTCTGGTTTGCGATATATTCCACGTCCGACACGATATGCGTGGAGATGACAACAATCCTGTCTTTCGCGAACTCCGAAAGCAGATTACGGAAACGCACACGCTCTCCCGGGTCCAGTCCGCTGGTCGGCTCATCTAAGATCAATACTTCCGGATCGTTCAAAAGTGCCTGTGCGATCCCAACTCTCCGTTTCATGCCGCCGGACAGCTTCACGATCTTCTTTTTACGCACTTCCGATAGACTTACCTGTTCTAACAACTCATCGATCTTTCTTTTTGCCTCCCTTTTTGGCATGCCTTTTAACGCCGCCATATATTCCAGATAATCCTGCACGTTGAATTCCGGGTAAAAGCCAAACTCCTGTGGCAGATAGCCGAAAATCCGACGGTACTCTCCCTGCAACGTCTCGATTGGCACTCCGTCATACAGGATTTTTCCTTCGGTCGGCTCCATGATCCCTGCGATCATGCGCATGAGTGTCGTTTTTCCTGCGCCGTTCGCCCCAAGTAATCCCCAGACTCCGGGGGTGAATGTGATGGAGACATTATCTACTGCGGTTTTATCTTTGTATTTTTTTGTAATGTTTTCTACTTCTAATTTCATGAGGTTCATTCCTCCTTTCGATTCGCGTAAAGTTCATTCATATTTTTTAAAAAGCGTCATACTCTGATACACTCCGTACAGCACAAGCCCCAGAATGGACACAACGGTTGCCGGTGTCATCCGCATCCATAACATCTGTTCTGTTGAGCGAAAACTTATTACTATGATTGCGATTAATACAATTCCAAATCCCAGAAAACTCTGACACAGCTTTTCTAATTTTATTTTTTTCAACAACAACAGGTAACCATCGTTGGCAAGTAAAAACGGAATCAGAATACAACCTGCCAACTCTGCAAATGTAATGGATGTTGTGTTCCATAAAACCAACAAAACGGATGCGACAAGCAGCACCTCGCCGCCGAAAAACAGCAAAAATTTGGAAAACAAAACTGTTTTTATGGAAAAGACCGATACACTCTCCATCTCAAACATCTGATATCGTATCGACCGGTACAAAAACGGCAATAGCATCATCGGCACTGCGATGGCAAAACAGACAACAAAAAACACTAATTTTCTGGTTGTCATAAAATACGGATCTGACAAAAGATTTCTCAGTATCAAGCTTGTTATAATTGCAATTAACAGCTCAAATGTCCACATTTTAATTCCGCAAAATTTTAGTTGACATAATAACAAATCACGGAATTTATTTTTGTTTCGATAGGATTTCTGAAACTGGGCTTTTGCAAGTTGTATCACAGGTTCTTCGACCGCCTGCATATGCTCAACATTGTTCAATTTGCATACATCATATGTTTCAAATGCCCTGCTTAATTTTTCTTCCATTTTCCGGCTCATCTTAAATTTCCTCCTTTCATTTCCTTCTCGATCACCTTTAAACTTACCTTCAATCTGGACTGCACTGTACGCATTGGCAGTCCAACAATTTCTGCGATCTCACGCAATTTCAGATTCTGTCCGAAACGCAACAGCACGATTTCCTGATCTTTTAGCTCCAGATTTTTTACCAGACTACAGATTACAAGCTCTTCCTCCACGTTTTTAAAATCTTTTTCCACATAGGGCGGTTCTTCCTGTAAGTCTTCCAACGCGGTATGCTGGTTCCATTTATTTTTCTGCATATCAATACAGGTGTTTGCTGCAATTTTATATAAAAAGGCTCTGAATTTACCGGAAAATCCGAAATTTCCAAGATATTTCACAGCTTTCAAAAAAGTTTCCTGTGCCGCATCTTCCGCCTGTGTGCGATCCGGCGCATGCCAGATGCAGTACCGCAGGATCTCCTTGTAATACATGGAGATCAGTTCGTCCAATGCAGACGCATCCCCATTTTGCAATTTTTTTATCAGTATCTCTTCGCGCATTAAGATATTCTCCTTTACAGTCCACCTGTTCTGTGAAACTGTAATTATTTTTCTTGTAGGACGTCTCCTGATTATTATAACGATTGAAGGGTTGGATTTGGATGAAGGATTTTGGAATTATTTCACAAAAAAACTACTCCGTGAAATCTGAAATGACCTCACGAAGTAGTTCTGCCTATGTTTGTATTCTATTTTCTTACATAGCCTGTTTATAGTACCTTTTTGCCTCTTCACCAGAAATGTGCATAATCTCCTTTATTTTTTCAATAATATCATTTTCTGACATATTTAACTTCATACATGTTTCTATAATACCAGATATTTTTCCCTGCTCAATTCCTTGTTCCCAAATCCCTTCACCCAAATTACACATATTTGTCAACCTCTCTTTCCTGTCTCCCTCTAACTTTATTCCAAATTCTTTGACTAAAATTTTTTCTTTCTCCGAAAATGACAGTTCATGTGCAAAGATTGCTCCAAGAAAACGATGCAGTTCATGCCCTCTGTCTTCATCCATTTTCCTGCTTAGCCGAATCGTCACAATATGAATCATATCATATTTGTCTTTCCACCTTGACTGTCCAAACACATTTTCATTTTTTAACGCAATCTTATTCAGGCTATTTTCTCTTGTGTTCATACAAACCCAAATAGAATAGACCTTTTTCATATCATTATAATGCTGGTTCTTAAATTCTCTGCCAAGCTGAGAAGACACTTCCCTTGCTGCATAAAAAATCCCCCTCATCTCCACATCATAAAGCGCAGGTTCTTCTTTTTGTAACTCCATATTTACAATAATCTTTGCCAGTTCATTTTGGGTTCTGACACAAAACAAAACGTCAAAATAAGTAACACCTTCATTATGCACTTTCTTTTCTGTATTCATGCCGGAAATCGCCATCGTTTCATCTTCCAGCCTTTCATTGGTAAACCCTTCCTCTACCGGCGTCCTTCCAACTGATGGTTCTCCCTCAATCAACTTTGCAACTTCTTCCGGTTGCATCCCCTTAAAGTCGTCCACGGTCCTGATAAGAATGTTTGCCAAAAACGGTTTTTGTGAATTCAGCCACTTGGCATTCTCATCGTACTGTTCCTGCATACTGAGCTGCTGCATAATTGCTTTCATATCTGCCATGATAGTCCTCCTGTTTTATGACAGGACTTTCTTGAGTTCTTAGAAAAATCCTGCTTTTGTAAATTGTCTGGAATAAAAGCATAGATTTTCTGATGAACTGCTTATCATGAATTTAAGAATAAGATACAAAATCTTATCAAGATCAATATTTCTATATCTGAAAACTCTCTGCACCCTTAGAAATACTGGAAAATATTATGCTTTGAGTGGATTATAGCTAAGGAATTTATGGATGTAAAGAAGATTTTTCCTTCCCACAAGCCAAAACCAACCGGAACACCTGCTCCGCCGCATTCCGCATATTTTTCTGCGCAATTTCCGTGTCCATAGCCTCATCCAGTGAACACACACCCGGCAGGATGGAGAAAAATGCATCGATTCCCTTTTCGTTACATTTTTTTGCTTCCTCTGTCACACTTCCGGCAAAAGCAATCACTTTACAATTGTAGTTTTTTGCTGTCTTTGCCACACCGACCGGAACTTTTCCCATTGCCGTCTGAAAATCAAGACAGCCTTCCCCCGTCACCACGACATCTGCATCCTTCAATTCATTTGTCAGCCCGACTGCCTCAAGCACAATATCGATTCCCGGTTTCAGTTTCACCTTCGGAAGCCCCCACAGAAACGCAAATCCAAGTCCTCCGGCTGCCCCCGTGCCCGGAATGTCACTCAGCTTTTTGCCGGTAAATTTTTCCAGACATGTCGCATAGGACTGCATCGCCTTATCCATGCTCTCTTTCTCTTCTTCCTTCACACCTTTTTGCGATCCAAAAACGTAAACACACCCCTGCGATCCACAAAGTGAATTTGTCACATCACACGCGATCTGAAAATGACAGTCTTTTAACACTTCCGGCACACGATTATTTTTTATCTGTACCACTTTTTCCAGCGAGTCAAAAACCGGTGGCAATCTGTCTCCGTTTTCATCCATAAAATCATAGCCCAGTGCAGATAACATTCCGATACCGCCCTCTGTCGTCGCACTGCCGCCAATTCCAATGATAAATTTGCGGCATCCCTTTTGTACTGCATCCAGGATCATTTCTCCGACTCCTGTGGATGTCGCTTTCCACGGATTTAATGGTTCTTCTACCAGTGTAATGCCGGATGCCTCCGCCATTTCCATCACCGCTGTTTGATCTGGCAGAATGCCATATCTTGCTTTCACTGGATTTCCCATCGGACCTGTCACGGTCACATACTCATACGTTCCGTTCATTCCCTCTACCAATGCTTCCACTGTGCCCTCGCCTCCATCTGCGAGCGGTTTTACGACAACATCCATATTATCTGCTGCAGGTTTCCTGTCCCTCACGGCTGCTGCCCCACCGTCACAATGCGCACGCGCCGCCGCAAGAATCCCCTCTTTACAGGCGTTTCCCGCCTGCATACTTGTCATACTCCCTTTAAAAGAATCAATTGCCACTACCACTTTCATATAAAATGCCTCCACCTATGATTCCAATATTGTACCATAGCCGGAGGCATCAAAACAATGATTCCCATTTTGGTTTTTCCAACCCAAGTTATTTTTCAAAACAATTTAAAACAATTATGGGAAGCAGACCACGCGAGTACCGTGCTGCCTCCTATAAGGAGATTTCCACTTATTAATTATTTCTGAAAATACTCTTTTGCAAATTCCATATCCTGTACCAGTTCCATGGTTCCAAGATATTTTCCGCTTTTATCGCGGACTGCCATATAAGTGACTAACATGGTTCTGCCGTTTTTATCCATCCAGACAGGTACTTTATCAAGTGTTCCCGCTCTGAATTCTTCAATAATACGGCGTACCTGCTGTTCGATCTTCGGCGGGTGGCAGGAGAACACCTCTCTGTCAATCGCCATTCCCGGTCTTTTGAACACTTTTGGACCTTCGTTGAAAAAGCGGTTGATATTGTCTGTGTCCACAAACGAAATCTCCAGTGGGATGGTATTCAGCATTGCTGTCAGCTGCTCCACGGTCATGTGACCGCCTGCCATGACAATCTCATCCTGACTGATAGACGACATCTTTACGTCCTGTGCCTTCTCTGCGTCCTCCCAGACTCCGTTTTCTACACCAAAACACTCTGCGTAGTCTTTTGAGTCCCGGTAGATTCCAAACCATTCCTCATCCGTAAAGTTAAATGCACAATTTGGAAAAAGAATATTGGCTTCTTTATAGATCATCTCGTCTGCTCTTGTGAGTGCCGCCTCGAAACGTTTTTTCCACTCATCATCCTGTGAATCCGCTTTTTTCGCCAGCGCAGCAAATTCATCCCGTATCTCATCATCCACCGTCCACATAACATCCGACGGACCGCTGATCTCATACTTTACCTTTAAATGCGGATAAAGAAGATCTCCCTTTTTGGCATAATGGATCGCAAGCTGACGGACTTCTTCTATAAGCTTGTACTCTACATGCCCGCTCTTTAATGCTTCCCTGCATTTTTTAATCGTTTTGGCAAGTGCTTCGTTCTCCAACGTAAATGTGTGAAGTGGATGCCCCGGAATCTTCACAAGCTCCGCTGTCTTTGCAAATCTCTGTTCCCGGATCGAATCCACCGTTGCTTTTTCAGCATTTGCGATCTGCTCTTCTCTATTCATACTTTCTACGCTCCTTTTGGCAATGATACTGTGCGATTTATTTTCATATATAGTTTCCTTTTTTTGTATCTTTACTATACGCAATTGGGAGCAGAATTTCCGTTGTTTTTACAACATTATAGAATTTCTCTGATTTTTTCCTCTACCACATCCATATCCGCTGTCGGCTCAAACCGTTCTACCACGTTGCCATTCCGGTCAATTAAAAATTTTGTAAAGTTCCATTTGATATCTGCGCCGTTCACGTCAATTTTTGCATAGTGCTTGAATGTGATTCCAAACTTTGCATCACAGAATGACACGATCTCCCCGTTGGTGCCCGGTGCCTGATTTCCAAACTGATTGCAAGGGAAATCTAAAATCTCAAAACCCTGTTCCTGATATTCCTCCATTTTATGCATGTTACACATTACATCTTCCGCTTCAAAATCATAAAATTTACTCATTGTTTTTCTCTCCTTTTATATTGCTTGCAATTTAATTATGCTCAATCTTTATGTGTAATAAAATACAACCTATTGGCATCTTTGTCAATAGGTTGTACACAATTAATTTTATTTCATAAATTTTCCAAAGAATCCTTTTTTCTCCGGCTGTTTCTCATCCTCTGAATCCTCTTCTTTTCCTTCCTGCTCTTTCCACTTAAAGTACTCAGAATCCAGATTCACGCTGATCTCAGGGGCAGCTTTCTCTGTTTTTTCTTCCGGCTGTTCTTCCTCCGGTTCTTCAAACGAGATTCCCTGCTGTTCAAAATAATCGCGGTTGATCTTGATCTCTGGCTTCACTGCTGCATAAGGAGAAGATTCCGTATCCTCTTCTTTCCATTTCTTCTCCTTCGCGATCTTCTTATTCCGCTCCTCAATAATACCCATGTATTTGTCCGTATCCTTAAGATCCTGCAGCAGACTCTTTAATTCCAGCTTGTCACCGGAAACCAGTTTTCTTTCATTTGCAAGCTTTTCTCCCATGCTGTCATAGACCGCTTTCACAGACTCATTCGCCTCATCCATAATATCAAGTATCCGCCGGAGCGCTTCATCCGTATACATAACCGACGCGGCATAAACGTCCTCTGCTTTTGCTCTGGCGTCATTGATGATTTCTTCCCCGATCTTCCGGTTTTCCCGCTGTGCCTGCTCCCTGCCCTGCTGTGTCAGTTCGTACTCATCCATAACTTCTGACATGCAGACTGCGAGCTGTTTTAAAATATCCAGCATCTCTTTCTTATTTACGACCAGATAGTTAGAATCTCTCTCATATGGATTGCTTTTTGATAAAAGGACATGTAATTCCCTGAGAACCTTTTCCATATTGTCCTGTGCGCTCATTTTGAATCTCCCTGCCAATCCCGACTTATGTAAACTTCTTTTTCAACGTATGTCCAAATGATCCACTGATACCGGAAAATTTTTTTACTTTTTCATCTTGCGGGATTTTACTTTTTTCACAATTTTCTTAATTAATACTATAATGAAAATGACAAGTAAAATCAACACCGCAATCGCACCAACAATGATAGCAGTAAATTTATTTGGATTTTTTACAAGGTCAACGATATTCCTACTGTCATCTACCTGTTTTCTGTAATGTGTGGTGCTGTAGTATTCCGGCACATTGGCTATTCCGTCGCCGTCTGTGTCCTCAAATGACTCCATGTATCTTGCGATCGCATCCCACGCTTTTAACTCTTTTCCATTCTCTGTGATAATGACATCCTCGAAGTCTTCGATCGGTGTTCCGTCGGCGTATTTTGGAACCAGTGATAACAGTCCGTAAGACATATCTGTTACGGCACTTAACATCTGTCCGCTGTAAAGGTCTGCGACCACGCGGTATAATTTATCATCCTCAAGCTCAATTCTCTGTGTACCATCGTCCAAATACACATCTGTCACTTTATTTAAGATCATGCGGTTTGGATTGTAAGTAAAATCAAGTCCGCTGCAATATAATCTCGCCGTTGTCATAAAATCAGAAACGGATGCGTCGATCTCCGCTGCCGTCTTTAACTCTTTTCCGGTCAGATACACGCTGATCAGCGGATAGCCAGGCACTCCGTCTGCACCGATTCCAAGGGAAAAGGAATTGAACACCTGCTCTACTGTAATGTCACCTTTTGCATAAGTATCACGTACCGTTCCACTTGGAACGACTGCAACATCCACCGGAACACCGTCATAATCGGCTGCATTTTCCACCGCATACACATAGGCGTCCGACATAATATCGCCGAGGTTGTGTTCCTCATGGATATTTTCCAGATCTTTCTGTGTGGAAAAATCAACATCATTTTCCACTAACACCTGATCTTTGGTATAGCCAAACTGTGCCAGATAATCGGTATCTACCGTATCCATGAACTGGTCAATGGTTGTCTGGGTGTCCGCATCCTGCGCGATCTCTGTTGTGATCGGTATCAGTTCATAGGAAGACATCTCCCAGCGTCCGTCCGCTTTCTGTGTCATGGAAAGCTCACCGAGGTTCTTGCCGTACTCTCCGCAGGACACGACATAGGTATCGCCATGAACGATCGGCTCCTCTAATGTTGTATGTGTATGACCGCTTAAGATCAGATCGAGATCCGGCACTGATTTTGCTAAAATCTCATCTTCTGATTTACTTTCATCTTCCCATGTTCCACTATGTGAAACGCAGACAATCATATCTACGTCTTCGTTTTCTTTGATCTCTTCTACTGTCTCTTTGACTGCTTCCACCGGATCTTTGAATAAAAGTTCACAGGTCGGTGCACAGGCAAGTGCATCTTTACCGAAAACACCTACGACTGCGATATCCGTATCGCCTTTTTCGAGCACAACATAATCACTGACTCCATACTCGTCAAACGCATCCTTGATCTGCTGCTGTCCTTCGCTCAATCCTGCTGCTTCCATGGATTCCCAGTCCACGTTGCAGACAACCATTGCCGGAAGATTATCTCCTGACTCAGTTGCACTGTTTAACATATTTGCAAGTCCCTTGGAACGGTAATCAAACTCATGATTTCCAAGTGTTGTCACTTCGCATCCTAAGTAACCTAACATACGAATCTCTGCTGCCTGTGTCTCGAAAACAGTCTGGATCAGCGTTCCCATGGAAAAATCGCCGCCGTCGATCACTAATGTATCAGGATTTTTTGCCTTCTGCTCCTGAATCAGCGTATTGATCCTTGCGAATCCGCCGACTTCTTTCTCTGCATCATCTACTACAGTTGTAAATGTATTGAGATGCGAATGTGTGTCATGCGTAAATACAATATCCACCTTTTTTGCAGAATCTGTTGTCTCAGCCGAAACAGTCTGTGCCCCCGCAAAAGTTGATAGGCATAACATGCCTGTGAGTGCCAATGCTACCCAGTTTTTTCTCATATTTTTCTCTCCTTTGCTATTCCCCGAAAAATACACTGTCTCCCATCGCCTCATATTTTCCAGTAAAAATAAAGAGCAAAACTACTTCCATATATATGATCGCAGTTCTGCTCTTTTTGTATTTACTATTTTACATAAATTTTACATTGATGTAAAGAAGTCATGTTTGTTTTAAGACTGTTTTTTCTGTGCTTTTTTCTCAGCTTTTGCCTGAAGCTTTGCAAGTTTTTTCTGTGTTGGTTTGAATAACCGGAAAATCTTGTATACTTCAAGAATGATCAGCAAGCCAAAGAGAATTGTAACTACACGCATGATCGTTGTTGAAATTCTTGTTCCGTCTTTGATATGGGAACCCGGCATTGCTCCATTCATGGCTTTACAGTTTGCAATGGTATAAAGTGTATGATGCATTGCCTGTCTTGCATAATAGTAAGTTGCCGGATCATTCTCATCAAAGTTATATCTTGCGGATGCAGGAAGTGTTGTAAGTTTCACATCAGCTCCTGCCTCTGTCATTTGGTAACCGTCCATAAATACACCTGTATTCGCATTGTCTGTCATAACGATTCCGTCAAATGCCCATTCGTTACGGAGAATGCCTGTGATCAGACCATAATCACCGCCTGCCCAGGTAGCACCTGCTCTGTTGAAGGAAGTCATGACACCCTGGGATGCGCGGATCTGTTTTGAAGCATTGACATAAGTTCCGTCTTCCTGTTTTTCCACATAATTTAAAGTAACATCTCCAGCCTTCATGCACATCTCAAACGGTACAAGATAAATCTCACGTGCAGACTGCTCGTTAAACCAGGTTGCGACACTGAACTGTCCGTCACGGTCACCACGGTGGTTTTCCTGATCGTTGAATGCAAAATGTTTGATGTAGGTATACATACCTTTGGAAGCTGCTCCGTAAATTTCTCTGGAAGCTACTGCTCCGGAAAGGAATGCATCCTCGGAATAATATTCTCCGTTACGTCCGGAATAAGGAGTTCTGTGGATGTTCATAGACGGTGCATACCAGCCGTCAGCTCCACCGAGCAGTCCCTCGTTACCGATCATCTCACCATATTCAGATGCCAATTCAAGATTCCATGTCTGTGCTAATGTCATTGCGCTCGGGAACATTGCTCCGGTACCGCCATAGATCAGTCCGGAAGCCGTATCTGCATCGATATTAAAAGGTTTTTCTACAGAATCAATGTATTCGATACCGTAACCGGATACTCCGATCGTATTGTAAATTTCTTCCGGTGTCAGTTCATCTAAAAGGTCCTCCCAAAGCGGATCATTATAATCAAGACCTCTCATGTCGATGAGTGTTAAGCTGTTGTCTGCGCCATAGACAATCTGTGTATCTGCTAACGTCTCTGGATCGATCTCTGTACCACTGGAAAAGCTGTCAAGCTCTGCGATCAGATCATCGGATGCTGTTTTCACATAAGTATAGGATACTCCGTCTTCTCCGTTGATTTCATTTCCCCAGGTACTGATCTGTGTTCCAGGTGTTCCGTCATGTGTCGGGAAAGTTCCCTCCCAGTCGGATCTTGTAAGATAAGTCACATCTGCCTTGCAGTCCTGTAACTGGTTTGTGATTTCTACGCCGGAGTAAGAATCAGTTGCGTAGGTTGTCACATCGGCGTCTGTGTTATCTGGTGTGTATACAGATACAAATTCTGCATTTCCGCCGGTTGTGGCTTCTTCTGCTGAAAGTCCGCCGGCTGTCAAAAGCTCTATCTTGCTTTCTGCCTCTTCCTGAGTTGCAGATTCTTCGTTATCTGCTGTTTCTTCACTGTCTAAGTCTGCTTTTTGAGCTGGCTTCTCAGATTTAGCAGCAAGAATATTGTTAATTGCTGCATGTGCATTCGCTGCTGCTGTAATGTAATAATCTCCTGCGTCAAAAATATAGGTTTGTGCTCCATTCTCATCATAAGCTTTTAACTGCTCTTTGGAGAAGGTACAGGTTACCGTTTCTTTCTCGCCCGGTGCAAGTTCACTTGTTTTTCCATAAGCGACAAGCTGTACGGAAGCCTTTTCCACTCCGTTTGCTTTATCATATTCTGTATATGGAGACTGGGCATAAATCTCAACAACATCTTTACCTGCCATATCTCCTGTGTTTTCCACATCAACGGTTACGGTACATTCATCACCTGACCAGTTTGTCTGCATATTAGACCATGCAAAAGTTGTATAGGAAAGTCCATATCCAAATGGATAAACCACTTCCTCTGTGTAATCGTAATCTCCGGCATTTCCCTGATTTAAAACAGCGTCTTCATAGCGTGTCTCATAATATTTATAGCCTACATAAATGCCCTCTTCATAGGTTACATAGTTGTACTTTGTAAGTTCTCCGTTCTCATCTACATACTGGTAATCACCAAAGTTCTGTGCTGCCGGAGATTTGGAAGCATCTGCTGCAAAAGTATCCACTGTTCTTCCGGAAGGATTTACCTGACCAGTCAGAATGTATGGGATTGCTTCAATCGTTGTACTTGAAAGTACTGCCTTGATGTTTGTATAATCCTTTACCCAGCCAAGCTCTAATGCAGCATTGGAATTGGTTACAAGAATTACATTATCGAAGTTATCATTTAAATAAGAGATAATCTCTAACTCTGTCGAATCCGGCTCTAAATAACTCTTTGCCTTGTCTTCTTCGCTCTCTGCATGGTTATACATGGAACGAGGCATATCTCGTCCTTCTCCTGCCACTCTTTTTAAGAAATAAACAGGTACTGTATTTTTCACAGACTCCATAACCTCTGCATTTTCCTGTAATACAGATAATGGTACTTCGTTAATTGCAAAATCCTCTGCGTCACCATAACTGATAGAACCTGAACTGAGTCCATATTCCTTGGACTGTTCGGAATAAAAATTCATTAATGTTGTATTGATTTTTGCTCCTGCATTCTCAAAAATCTGTGTCAGGTCTCTTCCACCCATCATGGAATCGCTTGCTGATACGGTTGCCGAATTGACACTGAAAAAACTAAACTCTGTATCCTGTGCCATAGGAAGTATTCCCTCATTGCTTAAAAGAACCGTTCCCTCATCAGCGATCTGCTGGTGGAGCGCACTCTCAGCCTCTCCGATATTATCTGTCGTATAATCTGCCTTGTTGTACTCAAGATCAAGTCCTATTGTATCAACATCAGAATTGTCAATTTTTGTATTGATTCCACCAATCATGCTGTCCATCATTCTCGCATAATTTGGAAGAATGGAATTCACTGCTGCGATGATCACTGCAAATACAATGATCAAAATGGAACGTATTGTCGTTCCCACAATTTTTCTTGCTTTACTCATATCTTTCCTCCTGTTTACATGATGTCCGGGCAATTCAGGATGAAGCGTTTTATTTTAATCTTGGGAGGATTAACTTTCTGCTTTCATCTGCACTGCCCTTATATCTGTAAAAAGAAGATACTACAATTTATAACAAAAATGCAGGCTTTAGCGCAGCCTGCATTTTTTAAGACATATTTGGTCAATCTTTACCCTGAAAGATCATACGGATCAGATATTTCTGCTCCTCTGTCTTAATGATCATTTGTCCGTCGTATTTTTCTATAATAGAACGGATACTCTTTGTTCCAAAACCATGGCTTTCCCTGTCAGCCTTTGAAGTGACCGGCATTCTGCTCTCATCAAAAGCAACCGTTCCCTGATAAGGGTTAATCAGCTCGATCAAAATGATTCCCTTTTTCCTCTGTATCTGAACAGAGATCCACCGGTTTTTTGCATTCTCAATTTTCCGGTTCGCCTCGATCGCATTATCGAGTGCATTTCCAAACAACGTATAAATATCAAGCTCATCCATAAATGAAAGCTGCGCTCCGTCAGCAATACAGCTAAATGCAATATGATTGATCTGACAGGTCAGTTTTTTCTCTGTCAGAACGGTATCTAAGATTTCATTTCCGGTTTTTACTACTGCTTCATACGCGGCAATCCTGCTCTCCATATCAAGAAGCTTCGCTTTTCGTTTGTCTTCATCACTCATGGTGGAAAGCGCCATGAGCTGATGCTTCATATCATGATAATGCTGGTTCACAACTGCCATGCTCTCTTTTGACATCTCGTAGCGCAGCTTCGTCTTTTGCCACAACTGCTCTTTTTTCGTAAATTCCGTCCGTTCAATCTCGCGACGAAGCTGTTCCCTCTGGCTTGATAACATGAAAATGCAGCACGGAATTGCATAAATACTGTGAATATGCGCATAGTTCAGTTCTCCTGCCACAATACTGAGTCCCCACACGACCGCAATCAGGACAATGGACGAAGTGGACGCTGAAATCCCCTCCAATAAATAGGTTCCCTGATATGCAGCGCCTTTCGCAAACCAGAAATATGCGAGAAGAAAGGAACCGACCATACACGGAAGATAGATCAATGGGTCAGTATTGCCAATGCGCCCGCCTGTCAGCCATTCTGTCAGAAGCCTGATGCAGTAAAAAATATGCTCCACACCATAGCTTAATGCAAAAATATACATTGCCTCACGCAGACTGCACTGCACACAAAAATAAATGCACCCGATCACAAGACTCCATATCACAAGAAACCAGCCTAACATCATCATGGAAAACATGATATTCTCTCCCATAGATATCAGTGTACACTCATATTTTGTCTGCGCCAGTTTCATAATAACCGTCAATAGAACTACACATGTAATCATGCATGCAACTGCTTTCCACAGACTTTTTTCTCTGCGGTTTAACGGAAGGCAGAGTCCTAATGCCGGGAGAAGCATTTCCCAAAAATACAGTGATCCCGCCATATTACATCTCCATTCCTACATAATCTGCAAGTGCTTCCAAAAACTCTTTTTTCCGGCTGCGGCTTAAAAATATTTCTGTTCCGTTCACGTAGACAGTGTCTTTTTTGACTTCATCCACATATTTCAGATTCACAAGCTGCGACTGCCCGCTTTTCACAAAATAGTATTCCGATAGTTCATCCGCCATTGTTTTCAACGTAATTCCATGCTTCGAATACACTTTATCTCTGGTATGGAAAAACATATCATGCCCTATCACCTCAATATATAGGATGTCCTCGGTAGATATTTTGCACTTGCTCTCGCCCTCTGCGACTAAAAGCTGCTTCTCCTTGTGATGCTTTGACGCAATGGAACGCACTCTATCCATTGTCATGGCAAGCTGTTCATAAACGACCGGTTTTAAAATAAAATCCAGCGCATTTACCTTGTAGCCCTCTATTGCATACTGCGCCAGCGCCGTGATGAACACGATTTGTGCGTCCGCATCCACTTCGCGGATTCTCTTTGCGGTTGTCATTCCATCCTGATATTTCATATGGATATCCAGAAAAATCAGGTCATAGTCCGCAGAATAGTCATCCAGAATATCTATGCCGTCATTAAAAATTCTTACGATAAATGCTTCGTTTTTCTCTTTTTCATATTTTCTCAGATGCTCGATGAGTGCTTCCTGACACTCACGTTCATCCTCTACGATTGCTATTTTTAACATAACCTTCTCCCAGATGAGAAGAGTGCGAAGCCATAGTTTTGGCTCCACACCCTGATAAATTTTTCACAATCTACAATGTAATATCTTCAACGGATATACCAAGTGAAGATAACTTTGCAAGTGTGACCTTAATCTGATAATCAAGTTCTTTGTTCTCCACACCGCCATTGGATTTTTTAATGCGCTGCAGATCCGTATATTTGTCAATTGTCAAACTGATAAGTTCTTCTCTTGTCATTCCATTATCCTCCATGCTATCACCGCCTTTCGTTGGTGATATTATAGCATAATGTAAAGTTCCTATTCAATTGTCAATGTACGATTAGGAGGGAAACCATTCATATTGAAAACTTTAAAGAATTTTTGAATCCATATAGAAGATACGCCACACATATCTCAATGAATTGTAAATTTACAATATCATAAAAAGAGCTGCGTACCAATTTCTCAGTACAGCAGCTCCATAAATCTTAAGCTTCCGCTTTTTTTGCTTCCCCTTCCGGGAAGATGATTTTATTAACAAAGAAGAATACCACCATAGATACACCACCGTTTAATACGGTCGTTCCGATGTTATACAGCCAGTCCGGTACGAACATTCCTGCAACAGCAACCCAGATACAGTTGATGGAGTTTACGATACAGGTTACGATACAGAATGCGATCAGATACCACATTCCCTGATACCAGATGTTCCCTTTGCTACGGAATACGAAGCTTCTCTGGATTGGGAAGTTGATACACTCACCAACTACCATTGCGATCATATATGCACAGAAATAAGGAAGTCCGCCGTGTGCAGCGTCATAACCGATGATATTCCATTTGAATGTCTCTCCGAATAAAGTAATGTCGATTCCCGGGAATCCGAAATCAACTTTTGGAAGCCCTGCAAATGCAAGTGGTAAAAACAGTAACATAAAATATTTCAGTACTGTGATAAGGTTACTTACAATAACAAATAAACCACCTTCACGAATCCATTTTGATGCGCCCGGATGCTTTTCTGCAAATCCAAGCCATAAGCCTTTGATTTTCTCCATAATATTAATCCCTTTCTCTCTGGACTGCGAAACTCTACTTTACAGTTTCGGAATAACTTTCTGCATTTATGTTCCGCTTTACTTGTCTTAATCCTAACATAAGAATTCCTTTATGGAGAAAAATTGCATAATCTGTGCTTTTTTTAGCATAAATGGTATGGATTTTACAAAAATGGGATCATATATACCGGCAGATAATGGATGCCATTCTCCCATTTATAATCTTTCGTATGAACTACATATTTATCTCTGATACGGCTGCTATACTTATCGCAAAACACATCTAACGACTTATGCCCTCTGTAATTTCCAGACTTTACTTCAATCGGATTAATTTATCTCCTTTTGGATTATTGTGTTCTAAATATGCTTCTACAGCCTGTGGCATTCCGCCAATCAGCATATACAACCGAAACATACGCATCAGATTCCTGTGCATTGCATTTCCGGCAGATTTTTTGCTTTTTAAAAGCAGCTTAATGGTATCCGCCGTGATTTCATCACCAACTGCCCACAAAAATTCTTCAAAATCCATCGGATACATGGATATCTTATGTTCTTCACTCGGAATCAATATATCCTTCGTATTCTTCTTTATCGATAAAAGTGACCCTGTTTCAATGTATTTATATCTTCCATCTGCCACAAGATACTTGATTGCCTGTCTTGCCTTCGGCAATAGTTGAACCTCATCAAATATAATCACGGATTCCTTTTCATACAGTCTGACTCCGGTCAACTGTTGTAATTGGAGGAAGAAAAAATCCAAATTATATCGCAAATCCCCGTTCGTGTAAATGCGTATCCTACGCAAATCCCCGTTCATCATCTTGCATTTGATACGCAAATCCCCACTCATTATCTTACATTTAATTCGCAGATCCGCATAATCCTAATTAGCATATGCGATTCGTCTACACACTATTCTTTTCATACCTTAAGATTTTTTATTTGTATTCATGCAAAGGACAAAGTTTTCCTTTAAGCTCTGTAGCTAACTGTATATCCATCATTCCTTCTACAATTTTTCTAATATTTTAAGACCAAGTTCAAAGGCCAGTAGCATGATTTTACTCTTATCATCCAATCTTGCACTGCCTGATAAACTTCTTGGCTCCCAGGATGAATGGTCAAGGTTATCTCCTGCATAAAAGAACTGGAAAAATTCTGTTCCCCTGAAATCACAGAGTGCCTGCATTCCAGCACACTCCATCTCGACACAGACCGCACCCATTTCTTTTCTCTTATTCACCTTATCCCTTGTTTCTCTATAGCAGGCGTCTGTTGTCCATGTGATTCCTTCCACATAAGGATATCCAAACTCTTTCAGAACTTTCTTAAACTCATCCCTGTAATTATGATTCACATCAATTGTGTCACATGGTTTCGCATAGTGGTAACTCGTTCCCTCATCCCTGACAGCCTTAATCGGAATAATAATTCCACAATCTTCAATCCGTTTATCTAATACCCCACAATTTCCAAGCAAAATCAGTCTTTTACTTCCCATTGCAATTATTTCTTCGTACTGTCCCACGCATAAAGGTTCCCCGACCATTGATTTGAACATTGCAAATCTTTTTCCTTTATATGTAACTTCATAAATAGGATTCAAGCCACTTGCAGAATGAACACTCGCTATTTCTTTTGCACGAAAAAATTCCAGTACCTCATTGAAAAGTTCTTCTGAAAAACAGGAAATCGTAACTTCCGGAAAATTTTCAATCTTCTCCACACACATATCCGGGTTGATGATTGCAGTTTTATTTGCGTCAAATTCTTCTAATAACATTTTCTATCTATCTTACCTTCCTGTTTTTTTGAATCCATGTCATAGTTGTATGTTGTACCAATAAGATGATCCTGCTGTATTATATCCCTGGATGCTGGATTATGACAATCTAACAGCCTTCTTCCAATAAATTTATCGCCACCTCGCTTCGTATAGCTGGCAACAGCTGTCGAATCCATGTAAATAATTTCATGCTGAAAGTGCTTGTATTATTTCATTATTAAATTATTGTTAGTCAGACAAACTTGAATGGAATTTATAAAACGCATTTATTTTACATAGGCACAGTATATCACAGTTCCTGTGTCTATGTGATATCATTTACTGTTTCTTCCGATAAGAACTCATCCTTCCGATGTGCATAAGCGTCAGATTTGACGCTTACTTTACAAATAAAGTGACACCTCTATTTAAGGTAGCCTTTTCTCTTTCAGTAATAAAATTATTTGTATTTTATTAGAAATTGAGAAATTAATTCTATACAACCTTCCACATCTTTTTCATCTGCAACTTCTGCGGGCATGTGCATATAACGCAGTGGGATTGACACGAGCACCGTAGGTACTCCCTGATTAGAAAAATGTATTTTATCCCCATCTGTATAACTAAGTCTGCTTGCAGCTTCTCTCTGAATTTGGATTCCAGCTGTTTTTGCACACTCCTCCATTTTAGTATTCAACGCTTTTACAACTATTGGACTATTACACAGAACAGGGCCACCACCAAGTAGAACTGTCCCCATTTCAGCAGGATCCATTCCGCTACAATCACTAGTATAAGTAACATCTACTACAATTGCCATAGATGGATTTATACGTGTACTTGTCCAATATGCTCCTGTCTTAGTTGTCTCTTCTCCTGTAGTAGAAGCTGCGTAAACACCAACCGTACAACCTTGTTTTTTAGCTCTTTTTATAGCTTCCATAATAATATAAACGCCAAGTCGGTCGTCGAGTGCACGTGCAGTAAATTTATCATTTGCCAGTTTTCGTATAGTTGTATCCAGTACAATTGGATCTCCAATACTTACATAACTTAATGCATCTTCACGGTCTTTAGCCCCAATATCAATCAGAAACTGCTTTGTTCCCAAATCTTTTTCTTTAAATAGTTCCCTATACGCTTCAACAACACCATAAACTATTCCTTTTGAAGTCTTAATTGAAATAGCGTGTCCAGGATATGTTGAAGGAACAATTCCGCCTCTATCAATTACTTGCAGTCTTCCATCTTCTCTGATGTTTGAAATCATAAGACCAATTTCATCTGCATGCGCTGATAACATAATTCTAATATCGCTGTTTGGATTTATTACACAGGTTACATTTTGCATTTCATCGCGACGTACTTCATCTACATAGTCTTTCATTTCTTCTTCAACAATGTCCTGTACCTGCTCTTCATATCCTGATACTGAAATGCTGTTTAGAAGATTGTTTAAAAAATTATTGTTCATTGTCATCATCTTCCTTCTGATTTGATGTTATTGTTATAAGATCAGAAAAAGTCGTCAAATTATATGTCCCCAAGCCACATGCAACAGCATCACCAATTGCTGCACAATCCATTCCACCAGCTATAGCAGCCTTTAGTCCAGCTTTTGCATCTTCGACAACCAGGCAGTTAGATGGTTCTTCATTTATATATTCTGCAGCTTTAATAAATACTTCTGGATCTGGCTTTGATTTTGATATATTATTTCCATCAGAAATTGCATCAAAGTATTCTCCAAGTCCTAACTGACCTAGTATAAATCTTGCGTTTTTGCTGGATGATCCAATTGCAAGCTTATGATTAGCTGCACGTAATCCATCCAAAGTAGCTTTTACTTCCTCGGATAAGTCGGAAGTGTTCATATTTTTCAAAAGTTCTTTATAAATATCGTTTTTCTTTGTAATCCAGAATTCTTTCTCTGATTCGTTTAATTCACCATTGTAACGCTCAAGAATTATTTCAAAACTTTCCATACGGCTTACGCCTCTGAGTCGATTATTAATCTCTTGATCGAAATAAATACCTATTTCATCCGCAACTTTTTTCCACGCTTCATAATGATATTTGTCAGTATGACATATTACTCCGTCTAAATCAAATATTACTGCATTGTATTTCTTCATTACTTATTTCTCCTTTTTTATCAGACAAGTTGGATATGATTACAGCTGCCAGTATAATTACACATCCGATTACCATTCGAGGTGTAATTATTTCGTGAAGAATAATGATTGAGAATATCGTTCCAAATACTGATTCCATGGAAAGTACAATTGCCGCTTTTGTCTCATCAACATATTTCTGGCATGCAGTCTGTAATAAATAACACAAAGTCGTACTTATTACTCCCAGATATAGCACGCTTAACCACCCTTGTGTTGTTACCTGAAAATCAGTTTCTCCAAAAACAACCATGCTGACAGCTGATAAAATAAACGCTGTGATCATCTGAACCATATTTAATACAGAAGCAGGATATTTCTTTACAAATTCACTCGTAAAGAAAATCTGAAATGCAAACCCTATTGCACAAATCAACGTGAGTGCATCTCCTAAACCAAGCGTAAGATTGCCGTTTAGCGAAAGAAGTGCAACTCCAATTACTGACAATATAGCTCCGATAATTCCCTTCGCACCTATCTTCTTTTTTAGAATAACAAATGCTATAAATGGCACAATTACTACATTAAGAGCAGTTAAAAAAGCATTTTTTGATGGAGTTGTATATTGCAGTGCTATAATCTGCAATGAAAAACCTATAAATAATGCTACTCCCATTAAAATGCCTGCTTTAATTGCACCAGTACGATTAACGACTTCTTCTTTTCGATTTCGTTGTCCCAGACTAACTAAGCCCATTAATACTGATGCGAGTAAAAATCTTACCATCATAATTTGAAAAGGTTTCATACTTTCCAAAGCCATGTCACTTGCTACAAATCCGCCTCCCCATATGACCGTAACCAGTATAAGTCCTCCGATTGCCAGCCCTTTTTTCATCACATATCCTCCATTCTGTTTTATATCATTTCAATTTTTCCGTTTACTTCAACCTCTACAGGTTCTCCACAAAGTCGTTTTACTTCAGCATTATTGTTTTTATCTGCTGTAATCTCAAGCCAAGCGCCCTTATAATGTAAACGGAATGTTAAATTCTGCCATTCCTCAGGCATATTAGGACAAACCCTTAACTTGCCATCTTCGCGCTGTGATACACCCGCAAAGCCAAATACAATTGTTTGCCATACTCCGCCTGTATTTGCTGCATGAATTCCTTCTCTTGTATTTCCCTGCATATTTAACAAATCAATAAACGCTGCACGACGGAGATAACGGTATGCTTTTGAATCGTCCCCTACCTTAAGTCCCATCACTGAATATATACTTGGACTTAATGAAGAACCATGAAGTGTTCTCTTTTCATAGTAAGCATAGTTCTCTTTTATAGTTTCATCATCAAATTCATTTCCCATAAGATGAAGAAGCATAACAACATCTGCCTGTTTATTAATCTGCGTTTCCTTTGCTTTCTTTGTCTTAAGCGCTTCTGGACGAATCGGCCAGTCATTTTCATCGTATTTTTCAATTGTTACATTATCTAATTCAAAATATCCTTCGAACTGTTCAAGAAGTTTCGTTCCTTCTTTGCGTGGAAGATAAATTTTTTCCTGAACTTCTTTCCATTTAGCAGTTTCCATCTCTGTAAGTCCTGTTTTTTCAACAAGTTCATTATATGAAGAAGTCTCTTCTTTTTTCATGACCTCTAACAGCGAAAGAACATATTTTAAATTCCATCTAGCAAGATAATTTGTATATAAATTATTATTAACTGGCTCATGCCATTCATCTGGTCCTGTTACCTGATTAATTTCATAACGATCCTGTTCATTATTATATTCACATCTGCTCGCCCAAAATCTTGCAGTTTCTGTCAGTATTTCGGCTCCTTTAGTGTATAGGAAATCTATATCGCCTGTAATCTTAACATAATCGTATATTCCGTATGCAACGGCCGCTGTTACATGATGTTCATACACGGCAACATAACATCTATAACAGCTACCATCTGGTTCTATTGTCCAATCTGGACACTGCTCGCTACCATCATCTGCTGATTCCCATGGATACTGAGCACCATTAAATCCATTCTTGTGGGCATTTTCACGTGCTGCGTCTAACAAATAATATCTATAGTTTTCAAGATTTTGTGCTGTTTTTGGGAATACCCATGCAAAAAATGGAAGCATAAATAACTCTGTGTCCCAAAAAGCATGGCCACCATATTCTTCGCCAGTCAGAAGCTTTGCACCTACATTTACATGATCATCATGCTCATTTCCAGTGCTCATAAGATGAAAAATATTAAAACGAACAGCTCTGTTAAGATCGTCATCTCCAGTTATTTTGATATCAGCATTTTCCCACATGTTATGGTATACTTCTTCATGTAATTTAAGCTCATTCTCAAAACCAGTATGAACAAATCCTTCGATTTCTTTTTTTATAGTGCTATGAAGTTCATATGTAGGACATTCCCTTTCTGAATACATAGAAACATACTTAACAATTTGTACTTCTTTTCCTTCTTCAACGTGAATATCACCAAATTCAATATTCTGTTCACCAAAAACACTTGTCATGCGATTTCCGAGAATTTGTTTTCCATCGCAATATGCTTCTATACGACATCCACATCCTACATGTAAATGCTTCTCCCTTGTAGCAACTTCAACATATCCGCCGTCCTCAGCTAACTTCTCATTGGCTGTCATATATGTATGTTTTACCTTAAAACGTGGTGCATCATAGAAATTAATAATACTTCCATCAATGATACTCTCAACTTCAACAATACCACTATAATTCAATGGTGTCATATATAGTTTAACACCCATACGGTGAACGTTATTTCTGCTAACAAAACGAAGTCCTTCAACAAGAGTTTCCCTACCCTTAGAATCCTTTAAGAGTATTCTTTTTCCGACAAAAGCTCCTCTCATATCAAGGACTCGTGAAAACTCTATTATTTCACAATCCTCAATTCCAATAAGTTCTTTTTCAATATAAAGTCTGATACCTAACCAGTTAGGAAGTGTCGAAAGCTCCCTCATAAATGTTTCAGATTTATCAAACACTCCGTTAATATAAAGATATGGAAGAGTAATCTTTGTACCTTCCTCATGGCTGCCTCTTATTCCAAGGTAGCCATTAGAAAGTGCAAACAGACTCTCATATTTTAGATTTTCTTTCGGATCATATTTATCCTGGCAGATAAGCCATTCATCATCATGTATTCTACTTCTCAGATTTTCTGAAAAAAGCTCTCTAGTCATATATGATTCTCCTACTATAAAATTAATTAGATATACTGTTTTCTTGCTTCATTTATTTCTGTGCCATTTTTCACAGTAGAAAAGGTAAATGCCATTGAGAAATCCTGTAATTTTACTTTATTTTCCTCTAACTGTTCTTCTCCACAGCTATTACTTCCTAGTCCAGAATGACGGTAATCCAAATGAATAATAACATCATTAGATTTCTCAATTTCGAATGGATGCTGTGCTTTTTCTAGACTTTCATCTGTATAATTTGCAAGATTTAATCCAAGTTTGTTCTCCATTCTGCATAATAAACCATTTTCTCCATCTCCTATGCTGAACCATTTTACATTTTCTCGGTGTCCGTTTTCCTGTGGGAATACGTAATTGGTCATCATTTCATCAATTGTACTTTCATATATCCCCATAACAGATGCCGCATTACTATCGATATAACTTTCTCCAGGTCCCATACCATACCACATGGTGTTCTGAAGGTTTTGATTTCCTTTCATAACGATACCGATTCGTGGTAAAAATGGTGGTTCGAGTTTACCTCTTTGAACCGCTCTTCCCTGAATTTCCACTTTCATCTGCCCACAAGAATATATTTCGTATACATAAACACATTCGAAGCCCCATGACTGATTATAGCAGCTAAAAAATGTTCCAATCTTAACAATTACCTTATCCTCTGCCTCTTCAAAATCAACATATTCTGTTTCTTCTACAGGCTTTTGAATAAAGTACTTATTCATCCAATCATCTTTTTTGTACATGTCATTATCAATTGTTGCACGATATACATTCATTCTAGGGCCATCAGTAATATATTCTGTTTCACCTTTACCAAAAGATATTAGTTTTCCATATACTGTACTGAATTTTGCAGTGACATTTTTATTTGTAATACTAAGTACGCCTTGCACCTCATTTATCATCAGCTTATCATCTTTTTCCCTAACAACAAATTCATCTCTTCTTATATTCAGTGGAATTTGTAGTTTCTTAATTTCATGTCCAGACGATGCATATTTTCTGTCTTCTTTCTGACATACCAAAACATTTAAATAATAATCTGTATTTATCAGCATTTCAAATGGAGTAATTGGCAGTTCAAGTACGCAACTGTCATGAGGAGATACTGATAAGTCATCTATAATCCCCTTCTGTACAGACTCATTTTCTGCTTTAATTTCCCAATTGATGATTACTGTGCTTAAATTCAGAAAATCATAATAGTTTTCAATTTTAATTTTCTTAATATTCCCCGCTATTGGAGTAATCTCTATTGGAGCTATAATCTGCTTATATTCCTCCATTCCCGGTGAAGGTGTTCTATCTGGCATCAAAATTCCATCTATACAGAAATTACCGTTTGTTGGAAAATCTCCATAATTTCCGCCATATTTGTAATATTCATTATCACCTTCAACTGTATGAATTCCATGATCATACCATTCCCAGAGAAATCCACCCTGAAGTCGTTTATACTTACGATACATATCCTGATATGCTTTTAATCCTCCAGGTCCATTTCCCATCGCATGTCCATATTCACACATCACATGAGGCTTATCTCCTTTTACCTCATATTCTGCAATTTCTTTCAGGCCTTTTAGCCTTGTATACATAGTGGAATATACATCTGTAACCTCTGCTTCAAAATCTCCTTCATAATGAATAAGGCGTGTATCATCCAATTCACGTATTGCCTGTGCTGCACTTCGGAAATTACAGCCAAACGCTGACTCATTTCCCATAGACCACATAATTATAGATGGATGATTTCTATCTCTTTTAACCATACGAACACTGCGGTCAACATATACGTTTTTCCAAGATTCATCATCTGTGATCCATGTATAGTTTTCTACCCATTCAAATCCATGACATTCAAGATCTGCTTCGTTAATAACATAAAGACCATATTCATCACATAGATCATAAAAATATTCATTTGCTGGATAATGAGAGCAACGTACAGCATTTATGTTGTACTGTTTCATCAGACGAATATCGTCCTCCATCTGCTCTCTTGTTACAGTTCTTCCTTCTTTTGGGTTGTAGTCGTGATGATTTACACCATTTAGAAGAATCACCTGTCCATTTACACAGAAGTTTTTATCTTTAATTTCAATTCTTCGGAATCCGCATCTAACTGTAACTTCCTGTGTATCAGTTGATATTGTAAAATCATATAACTCAGGAGTTTCTGCTGTCCATGTATGTACACTTGGAATATCTGCTGAAATATATATTTCTTTATCTTTAAAAGAAGCTTCTCCTTCAAAAACAGCTTCTCCTTTGTATGACAATTTCCACTTAATATTAGTTCCAGCCTGCTTCATTTTGATTTTTGATGTGAACAGACCATTTGTATAACTATCATCTAAAGAACCGTCAATCTGTACATCTAAAACAGCGTTCTTTTCCTCATTAATCAGTTCCACATCTCTGTATATTCCTGATAACCACCACATATCCTGATCTTCCAGATATGTTCCGTCTGACCATTTATATACACGTACTGTAACATCATTTTCGCCGCTTTTAACAAATTCTGTAATGTCAAATTCAGATGGAAGTCTACTGACTTTACTAAAGCCTACATAATTACCATTTACCCAAACATCAAAAGCACTGTCCACGCCATGAAACTTCAAAATGGTATCTTTTTGTACCCACTGGTCATCCAGATTCACAATTTTCTTATAGATTCCTGTAGGGTTTTCATCTGGTACGTAAGGCGGATTTATCGGAAATGGATATAATACATCTGTATAATGCATCTTGTCATAACCTCTTAACTGCCAGACAGATGGAACATCGATATTATCCCACTCATTACCTACTCCTGGTTTCTCAAATCCTTCTGGTGAAAGTTCAGGTGCATCTATATATTTAAATTTCCATTCTCCATTAAGAGAAATTCTACTTTGAGAATCCTTGTAAAAAGCAGTTCGTGCCTCTCTTCTCCCGATTCCGGTAATCTGATGGTTCTCCCATCTTTTTACTGTTTTTCTTGCCATTAATCTATCCTCTCATTTTATAATGTAAAATCATTAATATAATTACGGTCAGACAGTTCAGTCTGTCTGACCGTTTTACAAGTCTGTCTTATTTAATAGAACCACTAGTTCCTTCAACAATATATTTCTGTGCAATTATAAAAATAATAATTGGTGGAATAATCATAATTATTGTTATACAGAGCATAGGAATGATCTGTGTACTGTGAACACCCTTGAAAGAAGCAAGTCCTAATGCAAGTGTATATTTGCTTCTGTCTTGTAAGAAAATCAATGGACCAAGATAGTCATTCCATACAGTCAACATATTAAGTACTCCAACAAGAATAAGTGATGGTTTCATAATTGGCATAAAGATTTTCCAATAAATCTGGAACTGATTTGCACCATCAATTCTTGCCGCCTCTTCGAAATCTCTTGGAATCCCCATCAGGAACTGTCTCATTAAAAATACATAATAAGCAGAACCAAACCATGCTGGTACAATCAATGGTTTCAATGTATTAATCCATCCAAACAGGTTAAATTCCATATACTGTGGAATCATGGTAACATCCCATGGAATCATCATTGTAGATAACAAAATCATAAAAAGAAGATTCTTTCCTTTGAATTCAAATCTCGCAAAACCATATGCAACAAGTGAACAAGAAAGCACTTGTCCTAATGTTGTAAAAACAGTAACAAGTATTGAGTTCCATAGATAAGTTCCAAATGGCTGAGACTTCCATGCATTTATAAAATTCTCAAAATGCCATTCTGTAGGAAATAATTTTGGTGGATACGCAATCGCTTCACTTTCTGTTTTAAATGCAGAAAACAACATGTAGATAAATGGTGCAAGAAAGTAAAGTGCCACAAGTCCGAGTAATGCGTAAATCACTATTTTTGATCTTTTAGACATCTTCATTACTTTCTACCCCCTTTTTTCTTTTTAGTCTTCTTTGCCCCACTATTTCTGGCTTCTGTTTCATAGAACACCCATGTAGATGAAGATTTAAATACTAATGCAGTAAGTATCATAATGATGATAAACATTACCCAGGCATTTGCACTGGCATATCCAAGCTTATGATGTTTAAATGCATTATTATATGTATACAGTCCATAGAAGTATGTTGACTTAAGTGGACCACCACCCGTAAGCAGCATAACCAGTGTTACCTGCTGGAACGAGCTAATGATTGATGTAATCAAATTGAATAAGATTGTTGGTGTAATTATCGGAAGCGTAATACTGAAGAATTTTCTTGCAGGTCCTGCTCCGTCAATAGATGCTGCTTCATATACATCAATTGGTATATTCTTGATATCTGTATAGAAAACCAACATCATAGTTCCCACACCAAAGGCACTTGCTATAATCACAGCAAGGAGTGCCCAGGCTGGATCAACCAGCCATTTTGGACCTTCTATTCCAATAAGAGATAAAAGATAATTTAAAACACCATAATCTCCATTAAGAATCCATCCCCAGATAATTGAAACTGCCACTCCAGAAATTACAGCAGGAATGTAGAAAATAGTACGGAACACCTTCACTCCTTTTACTGGCTGTGTAATTAACATTGCGAGAAACAGTGCGATAATCATGTTAAGTGGTACAAAAATAGCTGCATACTTCAAACTGATTACCAGTGACTTCCAAAACTGTTTATCGTTAGTAAACATTTCAATGTAATTTCCAAATCCTCTGAACTGTGGAGTTGAGGTAAGTGGCCAATCAAAGAAACTCATAATCAAAGATAAAATTAATGGACCGATTGTAAACACGAGAAATCCTATTATCCAAGGCAATATAAATATATACGGTGTTGCCGATTTCAGAAATTTTTTCTGTTTCATATATTTTCTCCCAATTACTTTGTTTATTGTGCTTCTGCTGCTTCTTTAAGAACTTCTTTTACATCCATGTATGCACTTGGATTAAATAACTGCTCAAATGAAAGGCTAAGATTTTCCGAAATCTCTGACCAGTCCTCAATAATGAAGCTTGCTGGAGTATGTCCATCACTCTGTTCCAACATTTTGTAGAATGGAGCAAACTTATCTTCATTCATAATCCCCTCTGATTCTACAACGCTGTTAAGAACTGGAAGCTCCATTCCTATTCTTGCCTTGTTGCATTCTTCACCAGTCCAGTATTTTACAAATTCCCATGCTGCATCTTTATTTTTACTGTCTTTTGAAATTGAAAGTCCTGAAGAACTTAAAATACTTACTGATGTCTGTCCATCAAACGTAGGAATCTTTACAATACCGTAATTCATGCCGTCGTTATCGAGAGTGTTAATTGCCCATGAACCGTAAACATACATTGCTACTGTCCCTGCACGGAATTCGTCAGTTCCATTTTTCTCTGTGGCAATTGCATATCCGTCTTTTTCCATATCTTGGAACATCTGGAATACTTCCTGAGAGTTATCAGAATCAATGTTTCCGGCCATCATTCCTTCTGTATCACAATAAGATGTTCCGTTGCTCCAAAGATACATTTCAAAGTCATATGGATCTGGCTTCATCTGGAAAGCAAAACCTTTCTGCCCAGTTTTTTCTTCAATCTTCTTAGCTGCGCTCTTTAAATCTTCCCATGTCCAATCATCTGTAGGCTCTTCTACACCAGCCTCTTCAAAAAGGTCTTTGTTAAAATATAATGCGTGTGTTGTAAATCCTACTGGCATTCCATATGTTGTACCGTCTAATGAATTGTAATTCCATAAAGTGCTGTAGATGTTTTCCTTAAAATCATTACCTTCACTTTCAATATATTCGTCAAGCGGCTCAAGTCCATCTGCATATGCTGGATAATTCCACATATACATTACATCAGGTGTATCTCCTGATCCCATACCTGCACTAATTTTAGTGTCATAATCACTTCCATAAGCTTCGAGTGTTACTTCAATGTCATCATGTTCTTCATTAAATTTGTCTACAAGTTTTTGCTGAGCATCAAGATCATCTGCCACGTCCCATGTTGCAAAACGAACTTTTGCTTTCCCGTCACTTGCTGTTACATTTTTTCCTGTTTCATTGCTTCCACATGCAGTAATTAACATTGTACCTGTTAATGCTGCCATACATACTAATGCAATCTTTCTCTTCATTGTTTTTCTCCTCCCAAACATTTTATATTCATCCGGTAAAATTATTTTACTATTTTACCAGTAAAATGTAAACTATTTTATTTAGTAAAATATTTTTTCTACATTTTATATATTTTTTATATACTTTTTTATGCATATCTTACAATTTTCTATTTTATTTTAGTCTTCTCCAGATAAAACCCTTTTATTTTTACCTGCATATTACCGCTATAGAAAAAAAGGCCTGTACACAAACAGTACATAGCCTTTATTAACTATTTCAAATTTTTAACGCTGTCTCGCACATATAACTTTGTAGGAATAGTTACTCTGACACAAATTTCTCTTCCAAACACAATTCTTTCTTCTAGTAGTTTTACTGCATACTCACCCATAAACTCCATATATAATCTCTCTGTTGTAAGTGGAGGAACCATGTATTTTGCAGTTGGTATATCATTAAAACCCACTATACTGATATCATCTGGAATAGAAAGCCCAAGCTCATATGCTGCGCGATAACTTCCAGCCGCCATTGAATCATTTGCTACAAACAATGCAGTAGGCATATTTCCTTCTTTATGCAACTCCTTTAATAATTCATATCCATACTTTGCATAATAATCGCCAAACTTAGTGTATTCCGATTTATATAAGCCTCGTTTCATAAGAGAATTTTGAAAGCACTGCATTCTGGCATCAACTATTTCATTACCATCTTTATATTCTGCCCGACATCCAATCATGCCTATCTTTGTATGTCCACACTCTACCAAATATGCGATTATCTCTTCTACAGCCTGATTAAAATCCACTACAATGGAATCATATTTCTTTGGATTCGGATCTGCATCAATAAATACAATCGGACACTCCCATGCATTGATCTGATCAATCATCCTATTTGTAAAAGTTCCCGTACAAATTATACCATCCAGACCATTTAGTGTTTCCGGCTTGTCATCAAGATTTACATTTTGCTTTATATATCCCTCTTTTTCCAGCTTTTTTTCAATTGCAAGACGTATGCACAAATAATATGGATCCTGAAGCTCTTCCTCTGGAGAATATGAATAAAAAACTCCTACTTTTAGTTTTCTTTTACGTTTTTTTTGTGTACGCACTTCATATTCTAACTCTTCTGCAATCTCAAAAATCCTTTGTTTAGTTTCTTCTTGAGCATTTAAGGATTCGTCATGATTCAATACTCTCGAAACTGTAGCAATTGAAACTCCTGCTTTCAGTGCTATGTCTTTAATGGTCGCCATAATCTCTTTGTCCCCCTATTTCATATATTCACTAGGTTCTCTAATAATAATTCTTTGTATCGACCATTATAACACATTTGATAAAAAAACAAATAAAATTCCGATTTTTTTACCAAATATTTTTACTAATTATAATCGATTTTAATAGGATAAATTCTACTGGTAATACCATTATCGGTTTATCAGCGGTCATCATCCATTGTTTCCCCAATCTCCATAATAAGCAGTGCGTATCTATCACTCCAGTTCTTTTTCCATTCAAGAATTTCATCATATAGTTTTCTTTAAAAAAATATTTCAGCCATAAAGACCTCTCCGCTCCATCAAAAAATAGAATACAAACTCCGCATATATATTATTTTTATAAATTGTAGCGTAAATCCCCGTTCATCATCTCGTATTTTCTACGAAATCCCCATTCATCCACACACTATTCTTTTCACATCTTAAAATCTTTTATTTGTACTCATACAAAGGACGAAGTTTTCCATTCCATAAAAAAAGCCCCCACATGCTCCTTATCGAACATGCAGGGACTTTCCTGTCATATTTTAAGTTCTGTTATCCTTGCACACAGAGGTGCGGAATAATCTATTCTTCTTTCTTCTCTTCCGGTGTAACTTCTGCTGTTGTTTTTGCATGTTTTTTGCGATAGCGAACGATTACAAGTGCCATGCAGAGTACTACTAATAATACTGTTACAACATCAATTGTCACGAAGAGTTTTGTCATATTTGACATTCCGCTATCATCAGTAGTATTTGTATAATAACCGCTGTTTGCGATTGTATACATAATATTCTTGCATGATGTGCGAAGTGCGTTATTAAGAGTTGCACTTTCTGTATTTGTCAGCTGGTTAGATGCCTGAGAACTAAATCCGAGCATCAGGTCATTTCCTGTACGAACGCAGTGATCTGTGATCATGTATCCGTAAGAACCATCATAATCTGTGATGACCATTCCCTGGAATCCCCACTCATTACGAAGGATTGTTGTTAATGTGTCTTCATTTGCACATGCCGGAACAGTTCCGATCCAGTTGAAGGAAGACATTACAGCGATCTGTGTTCCGTCAAAATTCTTGATACATAATTCGAATGGTTTTAAGTAAATCTCACGGATTGCCTGTTCATTAGAATATGTAAGTAAGAATGCACATCTGTTTGTCTCCTGATCGTTTAATGCAAAATGCTTGATGTAATTGTATGTGCCTTTTGTTGCCATCGCATTTACCTGGGCAGCTGCAAGCTTACCTGCAAGTACACCATCTTCTGAATAGTACTCGAAGTTTCTTCCTGCAAATGCAGAACGGTGTGTGTTCATTGCCGGACCGTATACACCATAATTATTTACATCTGCATACTCCTGTCCCATTGCAAGTCCAAGGTCATATAATAAATCTGTATTCCATGTCTGTGCCATTAATACTTCTGTCGGATATGGTGTTCCATATGTTCCTGTAATGAAGTTGTTAACTCCGGCAGGTCCGTCACAGTCACTTGTTGCAACTTTTCCTACAGAATCGATCTGAGCTGTCTGCCATCCACCAAGGTTTACAAGTAATGACATATCTTCAAAGCTCATCTGATCTAATAACTGATCCCACATCGGATCATCATAAGCCTTGCCTGTTAAATCTGCTAATGTAAGACCATTATCAGATCCTAATGTTGGCATTGTATCTTCTGCATTGTCATATGCTGTAGAGTCATAGTATGCTGTAGAGTTTGCTTCTACTTCTTTTCTTGTTGCATCATCCATTACATAAGCTTCTTCAGCCGGTGCTGCGGTAGCTTCTGCATAGTTTGCAAATCCGTCTGCTCTGGAAAGATAGGTAACATTTCCTGCTGTGTAATCATTTAACTGATTTGTTGCAACAACATTATCTGTTGTGCGTGCACTCTCGCTGTAGTTGATATCTGAATCTACAGTGAAGGTTGCCTGATCTAATACTGTATGGGAATCAGATCTGACAGATACTGTGTATTCGCCGGCTTCAAGAATATATCCGCCGCCTGCTACTTTGATCTCGTTTGCATCATAAGATGCCATATCTTCTTTGTTGATCGTAAACTCAACTGTTTCAGATTCACCCGGTGCGATCTCACCTGTTTTTGCATAATCAATTAAGTTTACGGAAGCTTTCTCGATTCCTCCGTTTGTATAAGGTGGTGTGAAGTATACTTCTACAACATCCTTACCTGCAACATCGCCTGTATTTGTAACTGTTACATTGAATGTTACATTGTCTCCATTATCAGAGAAATCATTCATTTTCTGTTCAAATGTTGTATAAGATAATCCGTAACCAAATGGATATTTTACAACATCCTCATAATTGATCACACCATCATCAGATGCTGTCTCATAATATTTGTATCCTACATAGATACCTTCTACATAATCAACAAAGGAAACTGTTCCTTCGTATGCTGTATCAGAAGCTGCGATTGCTTCTTTTAAATCATCTACATTGTTGTATGCAAATGCTCCAATGTTATTATAGTATGGAGTCTGTGTTAAATCTTTTACATAAGTATCAACTGTTTTTCCGGATGGATTCACAGATCCGTTGATGATCTCACCGAGTGCAGCCATACCTGTCTGACCTGTACCAGGTGCAAGGATTACAGCTCCGATAGAATCATAATTGTCTACCCAGTCAAGTTCCATTGGGTTGTTTGCGTTGATCACAACGATTACTTTACTGAATTCTGAGCAAACCTTATCAAGCATTGCTTCCTCTGTATTAGAGAGTTCAAGATAAGATTCTCCTGCATCAAAATCATCATAATCACCGTTGTTAGTGTAGGAAATATTTGTATATGCATAGTTTGCAGGATTTACAGAAACTTCATCTGCCACATTGTAAGTGCCATGGATAACAGAGTTCATGTCTGTAGGAAGATCATATCCTTCACCACCGCCACGGCTGATCACTACCATTGCTACATCAGAAAAGCTTTCTGCTTCGCCCATGACATCATCTGTATAATAATCTGCTGTAGGTTCCGGCAATGTGATATCAAAGGATCCGTCTCCGCCTAAAATTGTTGCAGCCGGTCTGTCTGCACGGTAATCTGTGTACATTTTTGTCAGGGACTCATTTGTCTTATATCCTGCATCTGATAAAGACTGTAAAATACTTACTACAGAAGATGTATCTGCAGAACCTGAACCTGTACCACCATAGATAGGGTTTGTAGATGCCCATCCAAATACGTTCATGGAATCCACATCACTGCTAAGAGGTAATAATCCATTATTCTTTACAAGAACCATACCTTCTTCGCCGACTTTTTTGATTACTTCATTACTTGCTGCTTTTGCTTCATCGGATACTGTTCCGCCACCGTTTAATACAACGGAAAGGTTTGTGTAAAGCGGTCCGTAGCAAACCATGTTTACCATGGTCACAAGTGCGAGTACCCATGCTAAGGAAGCTCCCCAGCGAACTAAATGTCTTTTTCCTTTTGGTGCAATAAAGTGTGCAGCTACTAATAATACAATCAATACTAAAATAGAAATAAGGATTGCATAAATGTATCCGCTGCAGTTTGTTACATATGTTGTAACGTCTGCTTCACTGACACCGAGGCCTCCTAAAATAGGAACCAGAATTGAAATAATAAACTCGATCATCTCTAAATCCTCCCAAGATTTATTTTGTCCGTTCCGGACTTTGTAGTTATAATCTATCATAAAGTGCTTTTCTTATGGAAAAATTGCATAATCTGCATTTTTTTTGCATAAACGGTATTGCGCATTGTGAGTTTCAGACAAAAATAACGCTATGTTTTCATGCACAATGCACAAACCCTAGCGTTATAAATCAAAAAATGCGAATATTTAACCGTCCGTATTCTATTTGACACAGTTATCCGTTCTGCACTTCGTCAGATGCAGTTTTTTTCATCGGGATCAAAATCTTCAGATCAAACCAGTTTTCTTTTGTGTCAATACTGACTGCACCGTCGTATTTATTTACCGTATAGCGGATACTCTTGATTCCGTAACCGTGAAACTCTTTTTCCTTCTTGGTTGTCAGGAAACGTCCTTCTTTTACTTTCAAACTACCTTCATAGTAATTTTCAAAACGTAAGATTAAAAAATTCTTCTGCTGGGACACAGTCACATGGATCAGCCGCTTTTCCTTGTCTGCAATCTTGAGTTCACACTCGATCGCATTGTCGAGCGCATTTCCGAAAATACTGCAGATATCCATGATATCCATAAAATCAAGCAGCGTTCCATCTGCCACGCAGGTAAACGTGATCCCATGCTTTGCGCAGTATAAACTCTTGCTTGTCAGCACTGTATCAAGCACTTTATTTCCGGTCTTGTTCTGTGCTTCGTACTGCCTGATCTCATCTTCCATGTGATTTAAAAATTCATTTCTTTTTTCCGGGTCAGTCTCGCTCCGAAGTACAGCAATCTGATGTTTTAAGTCGTGATATTTATAATTGATGAGGTCGATACTCTCACGCGACTGCTTGTACTGCACATACTGATTCTGCAAAACATTCTGCACTGCTTCTAACTCCCTGCGCACACGGAGTTCGCCACACTGGATCAGGTGCGCATACAAAACCGCAATTCCACCGAGATCAACGATCGTGCGGACCTGACCGATTTCAAGCGCATATCCATTTGCGAACGTATCCGCATTGGAAACAAAACTCAGATTGCTGACCGCAAATACTGCAATGACGATCACTGCTGCGGAAAAATATTCTTTAAAGCTGATGTTCAGCTTTCCATCTTTTGGAAGATGCTGCTGCAATAATTTCCACAATAAAAAGAATACTGCACCATAAACAGCCGCAAGCATGATACTCTTTGTCGCCTTGCCCGGCAGCTCATTTGTCCAGACAGTACATACAATCTGCCATTCCAAAGATGCCATAAATTCCGCTACAACAAATGCGATCATGCCAAAATATCCGGCATCCTGAAAATTCACGTCACAGCAGAAATAAATGAACCCGACCATCAGAGATACTGCGGCGATCATACACGGAATCCAGAAATAGATCGGCACATTTCCGGTTGCCACCAGAAAAACAGACTGCAGCACTAGCATTCCTGCCATGATAAGTCCGCTCTTCCACCATTCAAATCTTTTTTTCAACGATACAATAAAAAGCATGCACGCCATCCATTCCGCAGCTGCTGTATAAATTCGCGGAATATCCGGCATTAAATGTTCCATCATTTCACAACCTCTCCCCAGTAATTCGTCAGTGCTTCCATAAACTCTTTCTTGCGCGAGCGGCTAAGTAACAGCGGCTCTCCTTTTACAACCGCACACCCGTCCTGAATACCGTCCACATGCTGCAGATTGATCAGATACCCTTTATTTCCACGGCAGAAATTAAGCCCCTGCAATTTTTCCTCGACTTCCTTCATCGTTCCCGCCGATTCATAGTCACCAAGGATCGTATGCAGGACCAGATTGTGTCCCTGACTTTCGATATAATAAATATTTGCAATGTTGATCCGGACAGCCCCACCTTTGATATTTACCGTGATCACTTTCTGCTCACGTTTCTTCATACGGCTGATCGCACGGTTTAATCTCTGCGAAAATGCAAAGTATGACACCGGTTTCAGCACATAGTCAAGCGCATCCACTGCATAGCCGCGGATCGCATACTGCGCCATATTTGTAATGAAAATGATGACAACCTCCGTGTCTGCTTTCCGGATTTCCTCCGCGGCAGACATACCATCCATGAACTTCATTTCCACATCCATCAGAATAATATCAAACTGTGACTTGTACTTATGTACGATCTGGTCACCGTCTGAATAAACGGTAATATTGAATACTTCTCCATTCTCTTTCTGATACTGCTGCAAAAACTCCTGCAGCTGCTTTGCGTACATAGCTTCATCTTCAACGATTGCAATATTGATCATCTGTGCTATCCCTTCTATATCAAACACATTTCATGCCCACTCATACATGCAATAATTTTATCACACAAAAAAAGAAAATACATCTGCTTTTTCGTTGACGCAAAATATTTTTAGTAGTAAAATTGTATCATTATACTTTTTTGGAAAGAGAGAGATAAAATGAGTATTTTCAAGAAAAAACTGACAGTGAACGAAGCGATCAACAAGGCTCACACTTCTGAGAACGCCATGTTGATCGACTGTCGTACCAAAGATGAATTTAACCACGGACATGTTGCCGGTGCGGTCAATATCCCATTGAATAAAATCACGGAAGACCGAATCTTAAGAAGATTCCCGGATAAGGAAACTTCTCTCTATATCATCGGCAGTTATAATTTCAGACCGGAAAAAGCGGTCAAAGCCTTTAAGAAACTGGGCTATAAAAATGCCATCTTCGGGGGAAACATGGAAGAGCATTATGGAATGTTGAAAAAATAAGTTCCTTCCTATCGCAAATGCATTTACATGGAAATCCATCCAAATGCATTTGCGACAGAGCTTAATAAAATGATTCCAGCAAAAATCGGACACAGATACTGTATCATAAACAGAAAGACTTTTCTTCTTTTGAATGTGCCGCCACCGTATGTCACTTCTTCTTCGATTCTCTTTACCCCGACAACCCTTGAAACAAAAAGACAGGTAGCAATTGCCGCAATCGGCATCATGACAGAGTTCGTCAGGAAATCAAAAAAATCCAAAAACTGCATGCCAATGATCTTCACATTTGCCAGAGGTCCGTATCCGAGCGAAGACAGACTTCCCAGTGCGATCATGATCACGCCACAGAGCACCGTAGATTTTTTCCGGCTCCACCCAAGTTCATCTTCAAACGTGGATACCGCACTTTCCGTCAGTGCGATTGAACTCGTAAGTGCTGCAAAAAGTACAAGCAAGAAGAACATTACTCCCGCAAAAGTTCCAAATCCCATACTTGCAAAAACTTTTGGGATTGTAATAAACATCAATGCCGGTCCAGCCTGTAAGGTGTCCGGATCTCCGCCAGAGAACGCAAACACCGCCGGAATAATCATTAGTCCAGCCATAATTGCAATTGCTGTATCAAAAATTTCAACATTCTTTGTAGACTCTTCAATGGAAGTTTCTTTTTTCATATAAGAACCAAATGTAATGAGAATACCCATCGCAATCGACAGCGAATAAAACATCTGCCCCATGGCTGCCACAACGGTCATCCATGAAAAGTTGCTGATATTTGGCACAAGAAAATATTTCACACCAGCCAAAGCCCCTGGTCTTGTCACAGAATAAATTGCAATGATGACAGACAACACAACAAGTATCGGCATCATGAATTTAGAGACACGCTCGATTCCATTGCGCACACCCGCATAAATAATCGCCAATGTGATCACAGAAAAGATCACAAAGCATATTTCCGTGGAAAATCCATCTGAGATAAATGCAGAAAAATAACCATCTTCTGCAACTGGCTGCGCATGTCCTCTGACATACTCAACCAGATATTTTAAAACCCATCCACCGATCACCGAATAATATGGCACGATCAAAACCGGAATGATTGCATTGATCCAGCCTCCCAGACAAGACAAATGTGATTTTCCAAAGGAAGCAAATGCTCCTACCGGACTTTTTTTCGTCATGCGTCCTAATGATGTCTCAGCCATGATCATCGTATAGCCAAAGGTCAATGCCAGAATGATATAGATAAGCAGGAAAATACCTCCGCCGTATTTGGCTGCCAGATATGGAAACCGCCAGATATTCCCCAATCCCACGGATGCTCCGGCTGCTGACAGCACAAAACCGATTTTTCCTGAAAAAGAACTTCTTTTTGTCGTTTGATTTTTCATAATTTTCTCCCCTGATTTCTATTTTGAAACATACTCAGAATATCATAGGGAGTAGGGAATTACAATATTGTGATAATTTCTTTTATCCAAGCAGAGACGTATAAATTTCGCGATCCAAATCCTTGAACACATAAAAAAATGCACCGCCAGAGTAAAACTACTTGAAATCTGCATAAATTGTCCTCTTTTTCCATCTTACTTCAAATAATCTGCCAGTTCTTCACAACGCTCCATGGTAAGCTCTGCCATCTTAAGACTGCTGTCCATCTGTGCCGAAGATCCATCGTTTTGATCCAGGATTTCGTTGCCTGCTGCTTCTTTGTCTGCAATCCATTTTCTCTGCTCAGTGAGAATCTCATTGAACTTTTCCTCACTTGTATTGTATTTTACAAGATTCCAGATTTCATTTAAGCAGGAATCGCTGATATCATACATCTGCATAGCGTAGTCGTCCATTCGGGACTGTAGAGTTGCTTTTTTAAGTTCCTCCTCCGCTGCATCATAGGATGCTTGATAAGTATTTAATGTACTCTGCGCTTCCTCATATGGTGTCTGTCTTTCGTAGGAATAAATTCCATACCCCATTTCTTCATTTACAATAATTGGAATCGTCAACGTATCCTGCGTTCCTTCCTCGCTATCGTCATTTGCCCACCGTACCCAGAAATATACATCTTCTGACAGATCTCTCACCGGTGCCCCCGGAAGATACACTTTAAAGGTGTCCGTTCCTTCCAGACCATAAACATCTGTATAAATATACTTCACTCCATCTGCAATTTCTTCTTTTCCCGGAGTCTCATCATAGGTAAGATTCTCCATTTTCATCTGGTAAGTATAATCATTGATTTTGGTCAATCCGGTAAAATCTCCCGAAAAGCCGCAAATGTACCTCGTTCCATCCTCATAGTTTTCCCCGGTGTCTCCCATGTCAGAATCATGGTAGTTTCCCTTGAAAGAGCCATCTTTTTCAATTTCAAAATCGGTAGACCAGCCACCGGCTCCACTGCAAAATTCGAATGAATATTTTGCAAGATCCGCGAATGTCAGATCACCACTTTGGTTTTCGCTTGCATTTTCTGCACTGTCGCTGCTGCCTTCCGTATCATCGCTTCCGTGATTTTCCTCTATGTCACCCTGAATAGTGTCAGATGTTCCCTGACGGTCCTGATTCTGATTCTGCGCTTCCTGATCTGCCGTATTTTTTGACGCATCCGGTGTCTTGGAACCTCCACACGCAGCTAATGATGCAAGCAACAGTCCTGTTATTGTAAGTATTATAAATTTCTTTTTCATAATTCCGTCCCTTTTTCTATCGTTTTCCGATAACCTGATTATTTACAATATTTTTTCTGCTTTGTTCTTAATTAATTCTAAGGTATCTTAATATTGACCTTATAGGGAATCATTTTATCATTTCATTGTTGGAATAGTTCATACCGCTCAAATGTCCGCTTTCTTCTTTTCTCACAATAAAATCGCTACACGATCTCTGATCAATGTTTTCAGTTCATCCCTTTGCGCTTGAGGCAAATAGGATTCATCCACAAGTGACAACATTTTATTTTCTAATACACATAATTTTTCTATCATTTTTTCTGCTGCGTTTGCAGGAATATCACATACTTCTGCTAATATTTTAAATTCTTTTTTATGAATATTTCTCTTCTTTCCATTAATAGTAAGTGCCATCTGTTCTTTATCTTCCGGCATAATTACATTTACAGGAAGCATATCATATGCGTTTGATAATTGAAACCTTCTGTTTCCCGGTTCAGTTTCTCTTAACGAAAAATTTTTCAAATGCATATCCGAATTTCCAATGATAAAAGATCCCACAACCCGTAAGTATAATTCTGATAAATCTAACCCTGGTGTAATAGAATACTTCTTTATGATTCTTCCGCAGTTTTCATAAGACCCTTTGTATTTATCCTGCGTTAAGCGATTCGATAGCTGGCAAAAATCTTCCATTGCATATAATTTTATCTCATTTTTTTCAATATCGCGATCTACTCTCTTTGTAATATAAGCGTACTCATCATTTATTTTTATCAGTGCATGCGGCACTGTCTGGATTCCCATCAACTCTGCCAGACGCATTGCCAGGTCTTCAAATTCAGGCATATAATCAAATTCTTCTGTCTGTGGCTTTAAAATATACCCTGTTGGATAATCTACAATTGTAAGTCTTGCATTCGTGTCACTGGACAAATGCAAGGATAGTTTTTTTTGAACTCCTGGTACTGTAAGTCCCTCATTGACAGTCTCATTTGCGAGCCTTTCCAATTGTTCCTTCGTAATATCTAAAAAGGGCATTTCTTCTGTCATAAAAAACGATTTCACACATTTTTTATGCCAGCTCCACTCCTTTTCCGCATTAGAAGCATTCTCCCTTATTGTTTTTCCACAACATAGACATTTCATTTCTCTTCCCCATTTCTTATATTGACATCTCCAATACAATCCCTGCATACCGACAACAGCAATCCAAATCTGTCATTCTGATTGATTTTCCAGTTACGGCTTACAACACCAAGGAGCCATCCTTCTGGAATTAACCCATCAAAAAAAGGAAATAAAACTGTCGCTTTATAAGCCTCTTTTTGTAATGGCAGCGTCAAACTTACAGATACTGCATCTTCTCTTTTCAAATAATCCTCATTATAAGAAAACTCATATCCTTCTTCTGTTTCAGCTATTGTTCCGGCAAAAATTTTTTGAATATAAACATATCCTTTTCTATATTCTGACTCCACTTGTTATTCCTCCTTTTCTCCCGGTACAGCTTCTTTCCCGAACATTGCCAATGCCTGATTTACTTTGTCCATACGCACAGTTTCCTTTCCCTGTTCTAATTCTCTTACAAAACGTAAGCCTAATCCTGATCTCATGGCAAATTCTTCCTGTGTTAATCCAGCTTTTTTTCTTTCTTCTTTTATATAATTTCCAATTTTATTCATATCAATCATAATACTCCCGTTCGGGTATAATTTCAACGTTTTCAGGCAAAAAAATCCCGAACGGGTACAATTTAATATTTTTCAATAAATTGTACACCCGTTCGGGTATAGTTTCTATATTGTATTTACCTGCAAAACCAAATTTAACGTTTTATACATGGGTAACTCTTTATACGTTTTCCTTTAAAAACGCTTTCACTTCCTCAGCCGACGGAATCGCCGGGATTCCTCCACGCTTCTGAACGCACAGACATGCAACTGCATTTCCCTGCACAGCACACGCTCTGATATTTTCTCCGGTGAGTTCTTCGACAGCCTTATTAAGGGATAGAAATCTGCTTAAAAATCCTCCCCAGAAAGAATCTCCGGCTCCGGTCGTATCAATGGCATTCGTATGAAAACCTGCAACGTGTTCTTTTCCATTCTTTGTTGCAACAAGTACACCGTCCTCGCCAAGTGTGATTGCAACCAGTTTTAAGCCAAGTGAAAGCAACACCTCTGCTGCTTCTTCATAGCTTTTAGCTCCGGTAAGAAGAAGGCTTTCTTCATCTGAAACTTTCATGACGTCCGCAAGCGGTATCACAGATTTCATTGTCTCCACTGCAGTTGTTTCATCTTTCCAGAGGGATGCTCTGTAATTTGGATCATAGGAAATCAATGCTCCTGTCTCTTTTGCAGTCTTTACCGCTTCTAAGGTTGCACTTCTCGCCGGTTCATCTGTCAGCGACAATGATCCAAAATGAAAAATTTTGCAATTACGAAGCAGTTCCTTATCCAGCTCCTCTTTTCTCAGCTGTGTATCCGCTCCCGGTTTTCTTGCAAACGAAAAGTTCCGTTCTCCATTTTCATCAATCTCCACAAATGCAAGCGTTGTAAAATAATGTTCATCTTCAATCAGGGCTGTTGTATCGATTCCTTCCTTTTGCAGTGTCTTTTTCAAAAAAGCACCATGCATATCTGTTCCGACTTTTCCGATAAATGCCGTTTTATAGCCCATGTGACTGGCAACGGTAAGCAGATTTGCCGGTGCTCCGCCTGGATTCTGCTCGAATAATTTCATGCCGTCTTTGCTGTATCCTGCTTCCGTAAAATCGATCAGCAATTCTCCCAATGCTGCAATATCAACCTCTCTTGCCATGTTTCAAATCCTCCATGATCTCATTGTAGCGTTTTTATTTAATCTGTAAAAGAATAATATCACTGCTGTTACAATCCAGAGTACCCCCGGAATCGTTGTAAATGCGTGTTTCATAATTGAAAGCACCGCCTCATTTTGCGTCTGGTTTGCAACATACCCATATTTCCCAAGTAATCCGGCAAGAAGTGCGGTTCCGATTGCCATTCCGATTTTGTTTCCAAGAGAAATAAACGCATACTGGAAACCATCGTTTCTAAGCCCCGTCTTCCACTCTCCGTATTCCACGCAGTCCGGTATGATCGCATAAATTGCTGTGTTGAATCCGGAAAAGAAGAACTGTGTAATACCTGATAAAGCATAAAATATTACCGGTGCTTCTTTTACATTAAAGAAAAAGAGTGCCAGCATGGAGATACCGGTTAACAATGCAAAAATAGAAGCTGTTCTTCCTTTATTGTTTAACTTACGGAACACCGGCTGGAAACAGGCTGCCCCGATAATAGAAGGAATGATAATGCACATGGAGTATGTCGTATAATAAGCAGCATTTTCCTCTACATATGTAAAATAATATAAAATATCAGCATTTCTTCCATAAAGTGTAAAACCAAAAAGGATCTGACCAACTAATGCCAGCAAATAAGGGCGATTCTGCATTACTGCTTTTAACTGCACGCGGATAGAGATTTTTTCTTTTTCCGGTGTTATAACTGCTTCTTTTGTCTTAGCAAAACAGAAAAAATGGCAGGCTGCGAAAATACAACCATATAAGATTGCAACCGTAAGATAACCGGTCTTTGCGCTCTCACTGCCGAATTTACTGATCAGCGGAACCGTAATGATATTAAGTATTCCGATTGCGATCATGGCTGCAACAGAACGGGAAGTATTGATTTTCGCCCGCTCATCAATGTCCTGTGTCATAGCTCCACACAATGTTCCGTATGGAATGTTGACACAGGTATATCCGAGTACAAGCAGACAATAGGTAATGACCATGTATACAATCTTAGAAGTCTCGGACCAGTCCGGTCTTGCCCAGAATGTCAATACAAGAAGTACTGCTGTAATGGGTGCAGCCACTAAAAGCCACGGACGATATCTTCCCCATCTGGTCTTTGTCTTGTCCGTAAGTCCACCGACGATCGGATCATTGATCGCATCCCAGAATCTGGAAAACAGCATAAGTGCTGACACTGCTGCCATACTGATTCCAAATACATCGGTATAAAATATCATTAAAAAGTTGCTCACGAACATCCAGCTGAAATTGCATCCTACATCGCCAAACCCATATGCGATTTTACTGATCAACGGCACCTTTCCGTTACTGTTTTCGCTTCCCATACTTTCCTCCCATTTTTAACGTTTCTGACAAAAGATTATTTTTCCTGTACGTTGATGATTACTTTCATTGTTGTCTCACGGTTGTCATCGATATACTGATAAGCTTTCAGATAATCTTTGAATGCAAATGTCTTAGAGATTAATGGTCTTAAATGTACTTTATTCTCATTCACCAGACGAATCGCATCCACATAATCATCGTGGCGGTACATCATGGTACTCTTAATGTCTAACTCATGGTCATTTGCTACGGCAAGATCAACCTCTGCCATTCCTGCAAAAACAGCAACCAATACGATCACACTTCCTTTTCTCGCATATTTGATTGCCTGTCCCATTGTGATATTATTTCCGGCACAATCATAAATCACATCTGCTTTATCCGGTCCGAATGCCTCTACCATTGCCTCTCCAAAATCTTTGTTCTTTGTATTCACACATACATCGATACCGCACTCTTTTGCCTTTTCCAGACGAAGATCGCTGACATCTGTGATCATGACTTTTGCTGCACCCATTCCCTTTGCAGTCTGCGCTACCAGATTTCCGATCGGTCCTGCGCCAAGTACTGCAATATTCATGCCGCTCACATCCCCCATCTGTTTTACACCATGTACGGCAACTGCTAACGGCTCGATCATTGCTCCTTCTTCATAAGACATTTCTTCCGGGATTGGTGTTACTTTGGAAGCATCTACTGCAAAATATTCAGATGCAGTTCCTATTGTCTGGAATCCCATAACTTTCAGTTCCTCGCAGAGATTGTATTTGCCATGACGGCACGGATAGCAATGTCCGCAGTACACTTGTGGCTCGATCGTTACTTTCTGTCCTTCGTGAAATTCTGTCACATTTTTTCCAAGCTTTACAACCTCGCCGGATACTTCGTGTCCCTGAGTTACCGGATATTTTGTAAATGGATGTTTTCCATGGTAAACATGAATATCCGAACCACAGATACCAATATTCATAATCTTTACTAACACCTGATCGTCCTTTACTTCTGGAACCGGCACCTCTCTGAATGCAATTTCTCCTGGATTTGTCATTACCTGCTGTAACATATTAATTCCTCCTTGTTTTCCGAAGGAAAATCCGAACTCTATATGCGTAGCGTAATTTTCCTTCTTGCTTTTCTTTTATTTTATCTTTTATAAAATGTTTTATTAAAGTAATTACATTATTGTTCAAAGATTTTATTTTGTCAATGGTTTTTCTAAGATTTTACGCTTTGCACAATTTCGCGAATTTAATTTTGTGTATTATTTCCAAATAAAAAACTGAAAGAAATTTCCGATTTCCACAATTACTCTTCGAAATTCCTTTCAGTTCTATCCTGCTATAGATGACTCTATCGCACTATTCAATTATTATATACTCCGACATTCCTCAGGAATATCCAGATGAAGACTATATTTTACATCTGCATCACATATTCTGTAAAAAAATGTTTTGCAACACCAACTGCCGATGCCTCTTTTTCATAAGAACAATTTTTCATATAAGACACATCATGATCGAATCCATTGTACGCCATGATCCGCTCGCCCAGAGGAATCATATAACGAGACAATACTCCTCCAACATCACCGCCAAGTATGATATCCATATCATATGCCATGCGAAGATTCGAAATCAATATTGCAAGATTATCCAGATATTCCTCCCATTTCTTAGTTGTCGCAAGATCCTTGCTTTCGAGCTGTTCCAAAAACTTTTCCAACGAAATCTGATTATCATTTGTCAGAACGCTTGCTGCACAATATGCATCTGCACACCCAAGTTTGCCACAGTAACACTTCTTTCCACCTGGAACTAGGATCATGTGACCGAACTCTCCGGCTTTCTGATTCTGACCACGGACTAACTGTCCGTCAATACAGAATGCTCCCCCTAATGTATGATTCAATGAAAGGTAGATTGCATTCGCATACTTTAACGTATCTTCCGCCAGCATTGCTGCGTTTGCATCATTTTCAAAATAAACCGGAAAACCTAATGCCTGCTCTAAGAAACTTAAGCTATAGTTCTCCAGCTTTAATGCATGGGATTTCAAAACAATTTTTCGCTCCTGATCGATAATTCCCGGAATTGCAACACCAATCCCAAGTATCTCATCTCCTGCATCACTTTCCTTTAAAAATTCCCTGACATTCTTCTGCACTTCGGAGCAATAAGCGATTTCCGAAGAGAATTTAAGACGCACCCGTTTTATTTTCTCAATCTCGTAGCCAAGATTGACCATTACCATTTCTAAATGATTTGCCGTAATGATCATTCCCATTGCGCGACAGTAAGATTTGTTGATACCGATACTTTTTGCTTTTCTGCCACCAGTAGATTCGTATTCCCCATTTTCTGCAATGATGCCTTTGGCAATCAGTTCATTTACGTTTGTAAGAACAGTTGGCATACTTAAGTTAAGTTCCTTTGCCAGTTCTGCCTTAGAAGTCACCGAATGGTTTAACATATAATATATAATTTTAGATTTTGTAAGATTCCTTTTTTCCTTTTGTTCCGGCATTTTCGTCCTCTTTTATAAAATGTTTTACAAAAGTATTATATCTCGCTGCTTATGTTTTGTAAATACACAAAAAAAATCCCGAACGGATGCAATCTATTTTTCAACAAATGCACTCCCGTTCGGGTATCATTCTTTTCTAATCCAACAGATTATTTAACGCATCCAGACCATCTGCACTGATAGCAGCCTCATTTTCCTGCTGGATCTGTAAATATACTTCTTTTCGATAAATTGGTACATCCTTTGGAGCAGAAATACCGATTTTGATCTGATCCCCGCGGATCTCTAATACTGTGATCTCAATATTATTATTGATCACTAAGGCTTCGCCTTTTTTTCTTGTCAATGCCAGCATTTCTATTCACCTGCCTTTTCTTTTCTACTTTTCAGCAGGTCATAAATTTTATAACGTACCGGAAGATCATCTTCCACGATAATCTGCGCCCCTCTATTGTTGGACATATTGATAATAATGGGAGCTTTCAGGTTGATCGACATATCCTGAATATCCTTTGGGACTCTGACGGTTGTAAGTACAAAGGTGTCTTCCTGTTTCATATCGCCCAATGGCTTCAACAATTCCTCACTGACAGATGGATTATAGTCCTCCTTGATCGTCACCGGATTGATGACCGGAAACGCAGTCTGTGGATCATCCATAGACTGAAGCCACATAATATGTGATTTACTGCCTTTCTCCTCATCAAAAATCAATGTAAACTTCTGCATATCCGGAAAGCCGATCATTCCACTCTCCAAAGTGATGATCTTATCCTCCTGAATATCAATTTCGCCAAACATTCTTGTTTTTGCTTTCATCTTTCTGACCTCCTGGTTTTATAACGTTTTCCTAACGTCTGGTCTCCGACCATCTTATCACACACTTTCCACAGCATGCCTTAAATGTAATTTAACAATGTTGTCTGATTCAGCATTCCTGCCGCCTGTAAAGATGCCTGATAAGCAGTGTAAGCTGCTGTATAATCAATGATGATATCGGAAAGTTCACGATCCTCATTATTTGATTTTAATGTTTTTACGGTCAGCTGCTGGTTTGACATACGCGTCTCTGTCAGTTCCAGACGATCGCCCTTGCTTCCTACGGTTGTAATAGCAAGGTTTACATCCGAAAGATATTCATCAAAATTACCGATATAGCTGTCATACAATTTCTGCAGATTGTCATTTGCATAATCTGCTTCCTTCTGTGCTGCCTCTAACCATGTCTGCAGATTCTCCTGTGCTGAGACACCCGAATACGCTGCCTGACTCATCATATCTTTAATCTTGTCCACTTTGTCATTGGCATCAATGGCAGCTTTTACCGCATTGATCATCTCGTCCACATCACGTCCGATATCTGCATTGAATACGTCAGATGCATTTGTGTTGACTGTCAATGTCTGGTTTACAGCGATAATATAATCGATATCCTGATAAATCTCATTACCATTGGCATCATATTTTTCATATGTAATTTTATTTTTAGCATCTGTAATATCTGTGCAGTTAAAATAATACTCAGGTCTTACTTCACCAGAATTAAAGCCTTTTTTATCATAGTTTAACTCAATGGATGCCTTATTCTGTTTCAAAGTCTCGCTTGCCTTATTACCTAAAACAAGCTCTCCTGTTGACTTAATGAAAGCTGCTCCATCTTCCGGCATATTTCCGGCTTTCACTGCTTTCTTCCAGTCCTCTTCTGTCTCATAGACCGTTACATTTAAATCACCGGTCTTTGCTGTGCCTGCGTTATCTGTGTAATGATAAGAGAGTTTTCCTGCGGCGCCTGCAGCTATTTCATTACCGTCTTTATCTTTGAGAGATCCGATGTCTCCATACGCCAGCCGGATCCTGTCATAAGTGTACTGCTTCGTATCAGAGGTGGTGACTTTCTGACTCATTTCTTCTGCTGTCTTAAGCTCTACCTGTCCATCATAATAACGATGTTCCCCGATATCTTCATAGCTGAACTTCTGCTGGATATTATACTCCGTATTACTCTCGTCTTCCATAAATGTCAATTTACAGTTCGTGCGATACCCGGTAAAAACGGTTCTTCCTGCATAATCAGAATTACCTTCTGAATAAATCTGCTTACGCAATGACTCTAACTGTGTCAGGATCGTTTTTCTATCCTCTGCTTTCAACTGGTCACTGGCTCCATACGTACACTGGGTACGGATATCTGACAAAATGGTTTTCATATTCTCCAACGCAGTTTCTGTCTCATCAAGCCACGCATCTGCATCCGGGATATTCTTCTCATAATACTGATTGATCTCACTTAAATTGCTTCTCAGACGAAGTGCGCGGATGGCAACAACCGGATCCTCGGAAGGTCTTGAGATTTTTTTCTGTGAAGACATCTGATTGTTCAGACTGTTCACACTGTATTTATTGTTATTGATGTTCGAAGTTGTATTACGAAGCATCATGTTATTCGTTACTCTCATAGGATGACTCCTCTCTTCTTATCACGAAATTTTTATACACCTGTCTCATTGATCAGCTTATCATAAATCTCTGCCAGAACAGATACCATTTTTGAGGAAAGGTTATACGCGTTCTGGAATTTTACAAGATCAATTGCTTCTTCATCCTTGTCGACACCGGAAACGGACATTCTCTGCTTGTCGATCGCATTTGAAATATTACTGTAATTTTTCTGGAAAATGGTCGCCTTCTGTGTATCCACAGAAATATCTGAGATCATACACTGTAAGAAATCATCTGCACCACCACCACGATACATCTCTGTATCACTCTTTAACAATAACATTTTCTCTACCAGATCATATGCGTCCGCACCATTGGTGATCTTCTCTGTTGTTGCAATGGTTGTCGGATCTTTGACTGCAATATTGGAAACACATACATTTCCACAGGTAAGCTGATAGTAACTGTTACTTGTTTTTGCCTGGTAAGTACCGGCTGCCTTGTTAAAATGATACTCTTCCCCTGTCTTGGTATGTGTACCTGTAAAGAAAGAAAAATAATTTGTCTGCTTACCATTCAGATCCTGCGCATTATCGCCATTCATGATCTCATTAAATGAAATTGCAAAATTACGAAGGAACTCATTCATCTGTGCAAGATAATAAGGAATACCCATCGCATCGATGGATTCGCCGATAGACGCCTGTTTTCCATCCAGCTTCGCCTGCTGGTCGGAACTCAGCTGATTCTCCAATGTAAATGTATATTCCTTGACATTTCCATCCGCATCCGTCGTAAAAGTAAAGTCTGTATAGTTATAGTTCTTTCCATCAATTGTGAGAACACCCTCTGCCGGCATTGTCATGGCATTGACGTTTGTAATGGATGGATTGCTGATCCTAATCGTGCCTGCTGTAACCCCTGTGATGGCACCACGGAAGTTCTCACTGTTGTTACCATCCCGGATATCAAACAGTGCTTTCAACGAACCGGAGCTGGAATCGGAACCTGCTTTAAAACTGTTTCCGGTATCCGCCCAGACAATCTCATACATTCCTTCCCGGTCAGACTGATTGATCGTATTTTTTCTTGCCACACAGGTAAGTTCACTATACTCGTAAGTATCAACAAACTTCTGTCCATTGATTTTTACCGTATAATAATTTGCACCTGTCTGCATGTCCGGATGTTTGGAATTCGTTACCGGAACTTCAGAAACCTCTGTTGGAACAATAGAGGATAACTCATCGATCAGAAGTGCCCGCTGATCACGCAGTTCATTTGCATAACCGCCCTGTACTTCAATAACGTTGATCTGTTTATTCAAAAGACTGATCTTTTTGCCGATCGCATTGATATTTTCAACGGTTGATTTGATCTCCTCATTCACACTGTCCTGAATCTCGCCAAGACCGGTTGCCACACTGTTAAAGTAAGTGGTAAAACTCTGTGCATCTGAGATAAACTGCTGTCTGACATTCACATCACCGGCATTATTTTTTAATGTGTCCAATGAATTGAACATTTTATTTAAAATGGTCGAAAAACCTTTTTCTGTATCATCATCAATAAAATAGTTCTCAATCTGCTCCAGATAACTTAATTTCGTCTCATACAGACCAAGGCTTGCCTGATTCTGCCAGTATTTTGTATCATAGTACTCACTTCGGATCTGTTTAATGGAATTCACCGTAACGCCGGAACCCATGCTTCCGTATTTTGCATTGACACGAAGTGCATCCGATGCGGAAAGATTTGCTGCCTGTCTGCTGTATCCCTTTGTCTGTTCGTTTGATATATTATTGGCGGTGGTATTAAGTGCTGCCTGATACGCACTTAAGCCTGACGATGCAATTGTTAATCCAAAAAATTGTGAAGGCATCCTCTCACCTCTCTCTTTCTGCTATGTAATCTGTGAAAGTAACTGTTTTTGTTCCGCTAAAAAATCCGGTCTTTATGAGCCAAGCTGTGTGATCATGGATTCGATCATTTCATTCACCACATTGATAAATCGGCTGGATGCATTATATGCATTCTGGAACTTGATCATCTTGGTCAATTCTTCATCAGAAGAAACTCCCATAACCTGTGATCTCTGATTATCTACAGCTGTCACTGTTCCGGAAAGACTTTTCGCGGTGGATTCATAAACGGAACCGATCGTTCCAAATGCTCCCACCATATTATTATAGTAATCAATAAATGTAACTTTATTCGTATCATCCGGATCCAGGGTAAGATACTCACCCTTCCAGAGAGCTGCTACTTTCTGGGCGAGATCATAATTCACTTTCCCATTTTGTGAAAGATGTGGAAGCAGCGACTCCTGTTCTACCAGCTTATCATTTACACTGACACTCGCTAATGTATACTGTTTGGAAGTATCTGTCTCACTCTCTTCATTGTATACATAATAATCGTTGGTAACGGTATTGCCATTGGCATCTGTCTCCTGCACAGAAACTTTGGTATAACGCTCTGTACCAAGTCTTGTGAACAGCTCCTGTGGCGGGATCTGTTTGTCACTTCCGGTAGAGCAGTTTTTCGTATCCAGCACTTTCATTCCGGATGTGATCGTAACGGTATTACCATTCTCATCTGTTCCGGTAAGGGATGCTGTATTTCCGGTAAGTTCTCCAAGTGTTGTATTCGGACAAAGTGTATCATTAATCGCTGTGATCATCCCATGTACTAACTGATCTAACTGCGCCTGTGCCTGTAACATGACAGACATTCCTGTTGCAATGGAATCTGCTGTCGATCTGTTATATTCATCTGATGTCAGTCCCACAATATCTTTATAAGTTGCTTTTCTGTCTCCTCGTGCCAGGATCAGTGCTTTTAATTCTCCAAGATCATTATTAAGATCCGAGGAGATCGGTGTTGTAAAGCTGAATACATTGTCGTAATCGCCGTTCTCGATATCGGAAAGATGTGTCCAGTAAGGTGTGACAAATCCCGTGATCTCATCACGGTTCTTCCCCATCTCGTAACATCTTGCCTCGTCTACAAATTCAACACCTTCGACACTTACCTTTACAATTCCATCAGAATTCTCTTTGTAACTGATATCTACATAAGAAGCAAGTTCATCCAGCGCATTATCTCTCTCATCACGCAATGTCATTGCAGTCTCAACATTACCCGATTCTACTTTCTGGATTTCCAGATTCAATTTAAAAATGGTATTTCCCAGCTCATTGATTCGATCAATATCATCTGAAATCTGTGTATTGATCGTGCTCTGGTAGTCGGAAAGTCCCGTATAGACTGCATTGGATCTGCTGACAAACAGATTGGCCTTCTGAATGACCAGATTCTGCTGTACACTGTCATCCGGAGCTTTTGCCCATTCCTGAAAAGCTGTCCAGAAATCTTCCAGAGTTGTCTGGAAAGCCTGTCCCTGTAACTCCTGATAAAAAGTGTAAACTTCATCCACTGCCTCATACGTGGCTGCATAAAATGCCTGACGTCCTGATGCGTTTCGATATGATTTATCCAGAAAAATATCCCTCGCATGCACTACATCACCGATCTTCATGCCAAGACCAGACTGCTGCTGACTGATCGATGCAGTTGTATTGAAGGTTGTGTAGTTTCTGTCTACCTGTAAAACCTGCTGACGTACATAACCCTTGGTATTTACGTTTGCAAGGTTGTTTGATGTTGTATTTAAAGCATTCTGGGAATTCTGTAACCCGGATGCTCCGATATATAAGCTTCCAAAGCCGTTAGCCATGGTGCTCCCTCCTTACATATTACTGTTTTGCGTCAAAGCCACTGCTGCCAAGCAGATCACCTGTATTGCAGGCGTTCTTATTATAGTTGGCGGTCTCAGGTGCCTGTCGCATACTCTTAAGCAATGTAAGGTCAAACTCCACCATCTCTAATGCCTGATTTAAAAGGATCTCATTCTGTTCATTAATGGCTGCCATCTCTTTTCCTGTCTGCAACAGCCGCTCCTTTACTTCCATGAGCTGTTTCTGCTCGACCGGCTGTTCCTCCAGATAAGAAATCATCTTTGTGATCGTAACATCCCCCGGATTCCTGCCAAGAACCGTTGCCATATCATTCAGCACTCTGGCTCTCTTCTTCGCCAGATTCTGCAGGCTGCTGGCAGCCTCCTGCTCTGTCGCGGTGATCTCATCCAGCGTCTTAATATCCGCCCGGATCACCACTTCCCTCTTTTTCTTTCCGAGTTCGATCAATCCCTGATACTGTTCTTCTTCCTTATTCAGAACATCGATCAGGTCTTCCATTAAACTAGCCAAAATTCATCCTCACTTTTACATTAATGATGTGTTGTACTTTTCCAATAATTTTTTCGTAAAATCTGCAGTATCCACGGAATAATTACCAGAGTTAACCTTTGCTTTTAGTTCTGCGACTTTATCTTCCCTGATATCCGCTGCTTCAGTGACTGCCTGTTTTGCGATCTGATAATCTCTGCCCAAAGACGATATCTGTACTTCATCACGTCCATGCCTTGCATTCTCTGTCTTCTGTAACTTTGCTGCGCTTGTCGTCTTGTATACCTGCGCAATCTGATTATAAGCATCTATACGCATATGAGGCATCTCCTTTCTTCCTTGAAATTCGCTTTCACGTTATTTATCGGACGTTTTTTGTTTTTCCTTAGAGTAAAATCAGTAATTATTACCTTCTGTCTGATCTCCGTCTGTAAATCAGATTTCCGTTTTGCTCACAACCAGCATATCGCCACTTTCCAGCCGGATATTTCCGTGCGGGATAATGACCTGCTCTCCTCTCTGGATCATGATCACTAACGTATTCTCTTTCTTTGGAATCTCTGATAACAATTTTCCGTTATACTTACTGTTTTCATCCACATAAATCTCAACAAGTGATACACCCTCGACATGATCCGGCGAAGTTGCGCTCAAGACCAGAACATCGTTTTCGAGAAGCTCGGTGTCCCCATTTGGGATGATATTCTCTCCATTTCTTTTTAATAATACGACCAGTGTCTCCGGCGGAAGTGTCAGCTCTTTTAATGTTTTTCCACACCAGTGATGGCTCCTTGGAATACTGAGCTGGATAAACTGCACCGGAACTTCATCGGAATAATCATTAAACGTTTTCATGACATCACCTTTTTCATCGATCATATCCAGCTTCTTCGCCACAAGCGGCAGCAACGAACCCTGTAGCAAAATGGAAAATAATACAATCATAAAGACAATGTGGAACACATCATTTTCTGTTTCCACTGCCATCTCTGCCATAATTGCAAACACGATGGACGCTGCACCCCTCAAACCTGCCCACGACACCAGAAGCTGTTGTGAAATTTTTCCTTTAAACGGTGTGAGTACAAGTGCAACTGCCACCGGTCTTGCCACAAATGTCAGAAATACTGCGATCAAAAGTGCCGGAAGCACCACCTGCGGCAGTCTCGATGGAAATGCCAGAAGTCCGAGCAGAAAGAAAATGAGCATCTGCATCAATCCGGTCAGTCCGTCAAAAAAGTTTACCAGATTCCGTTTGTTGCGGATCTCAGTATTTCCGAGCACAATTCCCACAATATAGACACTTAAAAATCCATTTCCACCAAAAACTGCCGGAAGTGCGTACCCGATCACTGCAATTCCAACCACGAAAACCATGTCAAATCCTGCGGTCGAAAACTTAATTTTTTTCAACAGCAGCACTGCAGCTGCCGCGATCAGCCCACCAAAAAGAATGCCAAAAAGCATCTGTTTTACAATGAGAAGTCCAATCTGTCCACCACTGGCGCTGCCCTGTGCGATCGCAATAAATGTCACCGTGAGCATATATGCGCACGGATCATTACTACCACTTTCCACTTCCAGAAGGGAAGCCGTATTATAACGCAGACTCAGCCGTTTTGATCGCAGCACTGAGAATACGGACGCCGCATCTGTGGAACCGATCAGTGCACCGATCAGCATACTTTCCACCCATGCGATATGTAAGGCGTAATGACAGAAAACTCCGGTAAGTGCTGCTGTTATCACAACTCCGGCCGTCGATAACAGCCCTGCCTTTACCGCAACAGACTTCGCCTGCTGCCAGTTCGTTCCAAAGCCACCATAAAACATAATGAAGATCAATGCGACCGTACATATCTGCTCTGCAAACGCATAATTATCAAACGGAATCTTTAAAATCCCATCCGAACCAAACAGCATTCCAAGCAAAATGAACGCAAGCAGCATTGGAATTCCAAGTCTGCTTGACACCTTGCTCAGGAATACACAGGCAAAAATAACTACCGCTGTAATAAGAAGATATGTTGTCATAAAGTGACCTCCTTTATAAATGCATGGTTTATTTTGCTACTTTTGTCCGCAGGAAATCACCTCTCCCAGATCTGTGCTATTTTTACCTGATCAGCAGATATGTCGTGTATACAATATACAAAAGTACGCAGACCGCGCCTTCCCATCTTGACATTGCCTTTTTTGTCTTTGCCAACACAAACAAAATAACTGCGCTGATCAATAGAATGATACAGTCCGTCAGGGATTCTCCTAACACATTGAGTGGTGAAATTGCTGCTGACATACCAAGGATAAAAAGAATATTGAAAATATTTGATCCGATCGCATTGCCCAGTGCAAGACCACTGTCTCCCTTTCTGGTTGCAACGATGGACGTCACAAGCTCCGGAAGTGATGTTCCGATTGCTATGATCGTAAGTCCGATAAAGTTCTGGCTGACGCCAAAATTTGCTGCGATCACACAGGCATTATCCACCACAAGATCCCCACCAAAAATAACTGCCACAAGACCGCCTGCCATAAACACAATACTTTTTGGCAGCGACAGTACCTTACAATCCTCACCAGTTTCACGATTTTTCAAAGCAGAATAAATCATACTTACAATATATGCTGCCATTCCTGCCAATAGAATCAGACCTTCGATACGGCTCAGTTTTCCATCCATAAACATGAAACAGAGAATCATTGTGATCACAATGTTGAGAGGCATATCTCTTTTTAAAATATCGAGATTTGTCTTAAAACTTGCTAAGAAAGCACAGATACCGACCACCACAAGACCGTTAAAAATATTCGAACCGACAACATTGCTGATCGCAATGTCATTATTGCCTGTGAGCGCCGCATTAATGCTGACGGATGCCTCCGGGGCACTGGTTCCCATCGCAACAATGGTAAGACCAATGATGACGCTCGGCACTTTCATGATTTTTGCCAGAGAAGAACTTCCCTCCACGAAAAAATCTGCACCTTTTACTAAAAGTACAAAACCAACGAGTAACAGTAAATATTCCATAACGCCTTCCTTTCCTGCGATAAAGGATTGATTATGAAAAGAGACCTTTATCGCATCAAAAAAAATTTTTGAGTGATAAAAGTCTCGTTACTTACAATAATAACCGGCCTTTCAGCGTGATGACGACTACTATTCCATCCGAAGATGCTAACTACTCCCTCTTATATTTGTTAGTTTAATATAAAAATGCCTGTCCTGTCAATTTCGTTATAAAAATTTTTCCAAATCTTAACTATTTTTTATTAATTCTGCCAGAGGATCTGCTCTTTTTCCAGCATCGGATAATGGATCAGTCCACTTCCATCCAGATCTTCCCTGTGCATATCCACCGCTGTGATCTGGCGGTTCGTATAAGTTGTGTAATAATAAATACCTTTTGTGGCGTTACAACAGGAAGTATAAATCGTGATCTCATATTTTCCTTCTGCCACTTCACAGCATCCTCTCTGCTGCTCCACGGATCCTAAAATATGGAAAAACTGACCAACGCTCTCCTCCTCCGAATCACCGGAAACAGAGTTCATTTTCGTAAAAGCCACCCGGGCAAAACGGGATGCACTGGAAAGGTCTCCAGGCAGACCCAATGCTCCCATGCCACGGCTATAGCATTCCAACGGAAGTTTCTCAGAAAAATGGTTTTCCGGCTGTCTTGGCGAAAGTCCTCTGTAATTGTTCAACAGAAACATCTGCTGGTCAAATGGTGGGTTATTTGTCATAACGCCCGTCGGGTTGTCATAAATTTTCAGTCCATCCTTCATGGATTCGACTGTGACAGCCTCATCAGCGTCCGCAATGATCCAGTGCAGGGAAGCCGCCGGCATATTCTCCGCAAAAGGTGTTCCTGTAATATTGATCTTAGCCAGCAATGCACGTACTTCCTTCATATTGGCACACTGTCCTAACACCCAAGGAATAAATTCAAAGGAGGCAACATTTTCTTTTCCCTCTGTCACTTCCGGGAAATACGCATTTCCGACAAAATTCAGTCCTGCCATCCCAACACCTTTTTCGTTGACCGCATCATAATACAGCGGATAATCTGCTGCAACATGCGCCATTCCTATGATCGCATAATGGTTTGCAACATCCCCCATATACCGGAAATGAAACGGATAATTGCGTGGTGTCACTGCAATCTGCTCTCCATAAGAAAATTCATAATCTAACGTTCTTCCAAAATAAAAATCTTTTGTTTTATAAGTTGCTGCTGTACACATAATTTCCTTGCATCGATTCCTAACGAATCCCTGCTTTCCTCCTGATCTTATATTTATTTTAAGTCCTGAAACCTTGACTTTTTGCTCTTTTCTCTTATATTTTCCTTAATCGGGGAGGAATTATACCACGGTCAAAAATGTTTGTCAAAAAGTCTTGCAGTGCGAATTCTTTATTGAATATCCAAATCCAAATGTGCTATAGTATTGCTGATAGACTTATTTGTATTAGAGTCCATTCCTTATGGGGGATTAGTATGAACTTACAAAAGAAAGAAACTCTTTTAATTGTTGATGACTCAAAATTTCAACGTGCAATTATAAAAGAGATGCTGGGAGAACATTTTCGCCTCGAAGAAGCCACTTCGGGCGAAGAATGTTTAATGATCCTTGAGAAAAGCAGCCATCTGATCGACCTCGTTTTACTTGATCTGGTAATGCCGGGGATTGACGGATTCGAAGTTCTGCGACGCAGACAGACGATGGATGCATTTAAAGATATCAATTTTTGCAGATGTATCTGATACAACAGATTCCGGCAAATTCATATGGGATACGGTAAAAGATGCAAACCCGAATCACGTATGCCCGGTCATTGCAATCTGTAGGGAGGGCTCTTTAGACCAGATACAGACAGCAGTTTCCTCGGAAATCATTGACGATCTTCTTTTTTCACCATTGGAAGTCTCTGTTTTAAAACGCCGGATCAAGGCAAGTATTCATCCTGATAAAAATAATGAAGCCGATGCGTAAGCATCGGCTGTTTTTATATACTATGTATTTTCAGTATGCCTGCAATCCGGGTACCCTATGCAGCCCCAGAATTCCCCGAAACGTCCATTTCTTTTTTTCATCGGAAGCCCACATTCCGGGCAGATTTTTTCTTTCGACTGCTTTTTTGCTGCCGGCATTTTCTCCAATTCTTTTGCCAGATACTCAAATACCTGCTGATTCATCTTACAGTCTGTCAGCGCCCTGTGTGCACCTCTCGTTGAAATTCCATAATGCTCTGCAAGATCGCTGAGTCTCCTATGCCGCCACTCTGGGAAACAGAGCTTTGCAACCCGCAGCGTATCAACATAATCATTCGTTAATTTCTGCTGGAAAAGCCGCTCACAATCCCGATATAAAAATTTCATATCAAATGTCTGGATATTATGACCTACCAGAATATCATCTCCGGCAAATGTTAAAAACTCAGGCAGCACCTGCCCAAAATCCGGCTCATTTGCCACCATCTCATCCGAAATATGATTAACCATACTCGCGGCATACGGAATCGGTCTTTTCGGATTCACAAGCTGGCTAAACTCCTCAACAACTTTTCCACTCCGTACTTTTACCGCTGATATTTCAATGACTTCATCATAAATACAAGATGTCCCGGTCGTCTCCAAATCAAAGAGTACATAATCCGGTACATATCCGCATATCATCTTTCCTTTTTTATTTCCTAACATATCTTCTGCTTTCTAATTATTTGAACTGCCAAATATTTTTCTGTGTTTAATTATTATTCACTTAATCTTGTACCGCATTTCGGGCAATATTCAAAATCTTCCGTTGTGGAAAATCCACAATTTCTGCAGCGTTTCATGCTATATCCGTACCCTTGCTGATTCATCCTTCTTAAATGCTGTGGCAGAATTTCCACATCTTCGCCTGCTGCAATTCTTTTTCCTACTTGCGCATCCAATTCGTACACCGTATTACAGCAGCTCGTCTGCACATAATAATGCTTATTCCATTTAAAACACGGAATAAAGAATAAAGATAATACTGTATACGTCATAAAAACCTGAAATCTTCCATACTTTCCACAAATATCACAAATGATCTGTTGGTGAAAGTCAAAATCCTTTCTTCCGTCCGTGATTCCCATCATAAAAAACATGTTGCCTACCTTCTTTTTCTAAAATTCATCTTGCTTATTCCATAATTTTACTTCCAAAATACGCAGATAGCAACGTTAATATACATTATAATTTCCAGAAGAAATCCGCTACGCCAATCATTTTAAAGATTCCCAAAATTCCTTTTACGATCCATCCCATCATTTTAAATGCAATAATAATAGGAAAAAACATAAGGTAAACTAACAATTTTAACATACGCTGCTCCTTTCATATATCGAAACATTTTTTAAGCTTGGATTTTGTCTTTCCAACATGGCAAACAGTGTGTCCATTCTTTTCACAGCCTCTCTCTTCACTTTTCGCTCTGCCTGTTTATAATATTTTTTCTGCTTTTTCGTGCGTCGTGGAAGATTATGGTAATCATCCTGAATTACAGCCTTGGCTTTGTCATGCGCATCTATGTACTCTACTAATTTTACTAACGAATCTGTCTGTTTCACATCTTTTTGTCTGTGAAATTCTCCTCGGATAAGTTCCTGATAATCTGTGTTAGCTTCAAATATATTTCTATGATATAAAAGGTATTTATCTATATCATCTTTTAAATATATTTTCCAAAAACCAATTTTCGTTTTTATATATAATGTTTCTGTATGATCATCAAATTTAAATTCCATTTCTTTTTTGTGTGTCCAGGATAATATTTGCGCTTTATGAGTTCTGACATCTCCTCTGAGTCCTGCGCAATATTTACACTCACAATAACCTTCTTTTTCTGCTTGTTCAACTTTTATTTCCAACAGATTTTGAAATTTGATTCTTTCTGCATATATGCAGCCCATTTTGTGATAAATTTTTCTTTTCTTTGGTGCTTCACTACTTATTACAACTAACATATCCATATCCTCCATTTCCAACTGAAATCAACTTTTCTTGTTATCTCCAATTGTACTCATCATCTGTCCTATAAATCGTACTAAAAAAGGTGTTTTGACAAGTTATTATTTACATAACTCTATCAAAACACCTTTTTCTTATTAAAATTATTCTTTTTATTTATTCGTCATCTTCATTTTCTTCAGATAACTATTTTTCAGCTGATTCTCTTCCCTCAATTTCTCATTTTCATCCTTGAGATACTGCATATACTCCCGCGCAAGCTTCACACCACAGCGCACTGCAACATCATCATGCTTTTCCATCTCATCCAGCCACTGAAGAAATGATTTTTCCCGAATATCGTTATACTCATTTTTTTCTGTAAAATACATGCTTCGCACCTTCTGCCCCGAAAAAATATTCCATTTATTATTTTTCCATATATTTTATTGTCCATAGTAACAGCGTTCTCTGCCCGGCATATCTTCCCCTTTGACGTAACGCGCATTAAATTCCATATTGATTTCACGCAGTTCTCTTTTCCCGTCAATATAGTCCTGATACATTTCTGCCAGCCCGGACATACAACCATCACAGCTTGCTTCAATATTTCCAAGAGATTCCTTGACAATCGCCTCTCTCTCTTCTTTTGTTGTTTCTGAAATTAAATACATTTTTCTACCTCTCTATACCATCTGTACGAGCCATACATTGCTTCGTACCATAAAATAACCAATTGCTACTTTTATAAGTTCTGTCGCCTGCACGAAGAAATAAACGCTCACAATTCCAAGTCCTGTGTAATGTGCAAGCACAAATGCTGTCGGAACTACAACCACCCAGGTAAAAACCGAATCAAATAAAAAAGTGACCAGCGTTTTTCCTCCGGAGCGCAATGTGAAATAAGAAGCATGACTGAAAGAGCAAAATGGCATAATAATTGCCGAAACTGCAATAAAACTGGTTGCAAGCTCTTTAATCTGTTCAGAAGTATTATAAATCTGTGGAAAAAATCTACCGATCACAAGCATCACGCCCGCCACAAGCGCACAGCAGAATACACTGAAAACAATCATTTTATTGTCTGCGTCTTTCGCTTTTTCCAGTTCACCAGCCCCAAGATACTGGCCAACCACAATGCTGATACATGCTCCAAGCTGGATATAGATAATGTTAAACAGATTCGTGATCGTTGTTGCAATATTAAGACCTGCCACAACTTCCAATCCACGAATGGAATAACACTGTGTAACGGTTGTCATGCCTGCTGCCCATAAAACCTCATTGATCATAAGTGGGAAGCCTTTGATAATAATTGCCTTCAATTCCTCTTTTGGCATTCCAATTCCGGTGTACGCACCTTCCAGATATCTATTTTTCTCCTTATGGGAATGTGCCCAGACAATAATGATAAATGCCTCTATGTAACGTGCGATCACAGTCGCCAGTGCTGCACCAATAACTCCCAATTTCGGAAATGGTCCGATTCCAAAAATAAACAGATAGTCCAAAACCGCATTGCTTCCAACCGCTACAAAACTAGCGATCATCGGCACCAACGTCTGCCCGGTTTCTTTAATATTAGTAGCATAGGACTGGTTTACCGCAAATGGAATCAGACCAACCATCATAATGCCCAGGTATTCCAGACCATACTGCAGTGCCACCTCGGTGGCTCCACTTCCTGCCGTGTCGGTGAGATACAGGGAAATCAGATCTGCTCCCTTTGTCACAAATAATAATATCGTTAATCCCGTTACAAGCAATGTTGCATACAATTTAAAACGGAAAGAATACATATGTCCCTTATGATTTCCCTTTCCGTAATACTGCGCCCCAAAAATGCTGGCTGCAGATGCCGCACCAAATATTGCCAGATTGTATACAAAAATCAACTGATTGACAATTGCAACACCGGACATTTGCTCTGTTCCCAACTGTCCTACCATAATGTTATCCAGAAAACTGACGAGATTTGTTATGGCATTTTGCAAAATCATTGGCAACGCAAGATAAAGATACCTTTTGTAAAATGCAGCATCGCCAATATATTTTTCCTTAAATCGTGTTAACATATATTTTTCCTTTATTACATATAAAATCTATTTTTTCTACATCTTCCGCTAATTATAATTTGTCCTCACAAATATATCAATCCCTCTTGTATTCTTTTACAGAACTTATGCAGTTTTATATGCAGGATTATAGCCTTAACCTTTCGCCTGTCTCAAGTTATACACAGTCGCTGAGCCAATGACAAGCACCGCTCCAAAAATGGACAACACACCTATTGTCTCTCCACAAAAAATTGCTACAAGAATAGGATTTAAAATCGGTTCGATCGTAGAAGTCAGCGATGCTGTCACTGGTGAAACACGATCTAATCCTCTGGATAAAAATACATATGACAACCCGAACTGTACAATTCCTAATACCAGAACATATCCCCAGACGGTTGGCGTGAACACTGTCTCTCGCATTAAAAATGGAATTCCCACCACAATACTGATCAGATGAGAGACCATAAGTGACGATTCAAAATCTCCACCCGGGAATTTTTTAATCAAAAACACGCCTGCGTAAGTCACTCCCGACACAATTGCAAGGATATTTCCCGCCATTCCGCCTGTGCTGAGCGATTCAAAAAAGAAGCAGAAAATTCCACATAACACAAAAATGCAGGTTAAAACTGCGTCCTTTTTTGGTTTTTGCCTGTATACGATCCACACGATCAAAATCAAAAAGACCGGTTCTGTAAACTGCAGTACAATTGCATTTGCTGCGGTTGTCATCTTTGTCGCCATGACAAACGTCAATGCCATGACAAAATTTAAAACTGCTCCAAGCAGCACCATTTTATTAAAAACAAACTTTCTTCCCTGTGTTCTCTGATAAGCAAATATCAGAATAAATGATAAAACGCTTCGCACCATGTTGATCGACAACGAGTTCCACGGAATCGATTTGATCAGCACTCCGCCCAGACTGAAACAGATTGCTGACAATAATACATACACGGTACCCTGTAAACTATTTTTATTGTATTTCTTTTCACTCATAACGTATCTTATTATTCAAAATCTATGAAATAATATTCTCCTTCTCTGCTTATCTTACATCCATCTGATCAATCCATAAACGGCCAGCAAAATTGCCAGATATCCCACATTGGCAATCGTAAACCACCTGAAATATTTTCCTTTCTGTTCGTTATAGTGATGTGCATAAATTTTATATGAAATCAGACTTGCCATTGATGCAATCAAGGTACCAAGCCCTCCAATATTTACACCCACTAATAATTTTGCATAATCTCTTGTAAATCCAGAAAGTAATAAGGCTGCTGGAACGTTACTGATCACCTGGCTTGCAGCGATACCGACTCCAACTTCCCGGCCACTCACAAACTCCTGTAACACATTCCTGATTGTCTCAATTTCTCCTATATTCCCAGTAAAAATAAAAAAAGCGATAAATGTGAGAATTAAACTGTAATCTACCGTTTTCAACACTTGTCTGTCCATGATAAAGACCGTCACAAACACAACAATGAAAGCCACATAGTACGGCAATACTCTCACAACGACAAGCAGACTCATCAGAAATAAAATCAGATAAACTGCATTTTTTTGATGTGTTTTTCTTCGAAGATGTAACCTTTCTTTTTCAATTTCATGGTCGCCGTTATTTTCTTCGAGTGTAAATTCAATCTTCTCTTTTTTTCTGCATACAACAGCAACGGATAACAGCAGCAATATACCGGATGCTAACGTATATGGACCTATAATTCCTATAAATGTTGACATTTTCATCTCTGCAAAATTGTAAAGATATAAGTTTTGCGGATTTCCAATAGGTGTCAGCATACTTCCAAGATTGGCTGCGAGTGTCTGAACTATGATTACCGGTATTAATAATTTTTCCTGATTACATCTCCGCAAAGTCAGCATTGCAAAAGGAACAAATGTGATCAATGACACGTCATTCGTAATAAACATGCTAAAGAAAAAACATAAAAAGACCAACACAAGCGATAACTGCATTGTATTTTTTGTTCTTTTTAATAGGCTGCTTCCAATCATATCAAACAAGCCATTTCTCTGGAGTCCTGCCATAACCGTCATCAGGCTTAATAAAATGCCCAAAACGCGGAAATCAATATAGTTTACATAATTCAATGTTGGTTTTACAAAAAAAGCGGATACCATCGCAAGTGTCGTTGCCACGCATAATACAGTATCTTTTTTTATAAAGCCTATTACTTTTTCTTTCATTATTAAATTCTCCAACGCTGTTTTTTGATCTGTTCTTCTTTTCTCAAATAAGCAGCCTCATCCATAAAAGATATTAGTTCAAGAGTCCAAGCCTGTCTAATGCACGGTAAAGCCCTTCTTCATCAATATGTGATGTCACCATGTCCGCCCTCTTTTTCACTTCCTCTTTCGCATTCCCCATCGCAATGCCGATTCCGGCATAATCCATCATCTGCAGGTCGTTTGGACCGTCTCCGATTGCGATACTGTCCTCTCTGGGAATCCCCACATATTCCAGATAACGCTTCATCCCGGTTGCTTTATGGATGCCGTTGATTCCAACTTCGCCACAGTAATCATCCGCCCCGCTCAGGCTTAGTGCCACTACATCAAAATAAGGTTCCAGATCTGCATGCACTCTCGCCACTCCAAATGGCGCATCATAATAGATCAGCTTTTCTTCCTTCTCATTATTCCAGACATCTTCCTGAATAAAAAATTCACCTACAAGCTGACGCAGATGCTCCTCCGTGATTCCCATATCGCTCATAATATTTAAAATCTGCTGTTCGCTCCGTTTATTCATGACAACTCCTGCGTCTGTCTGGAAGCAGTAAACAAAATTATTTTTTTCCATATAATCTACAATAAATTTTCTGTGTTCTTCATCAATGACAGCATGATAAATTTCTTTTCCATCTGCGATCACCTGTGCTCCGGCTGCCGTAACCATTCCACTGAATCCAAGATTCAATAGCATCTGCGGCAATTGAAAAAGACTTCGTCCGCTGCACACAACCAGTTTGTGACCGTTCTCTACCGCCTTTCTGATCGCAATTTTGGTTGATTCCGGAATAATGCCTTTATCGTTTACAATTGTTCCGTCTACATCTAAAAATACAACTTTCTGATTCATACTTTTTCCTGTTCTCTATTTTTTCGGCTGTGAAATTACTATCACAATGTAAAAATTATTTTATACATTTTTTCACAAAACAACAAGAGGTTATCACACATAAACACATTTTATCACAGACGCACTCTATCATACATCTGAATATGCCTATGCACTGACAACCTCCTGTCTTTGCGCAATTTATTAATTTTAGATATTGAAAGCCAACTGTGTTGTACCTCTAATGATGTAAACCTTCTTATTTGATATATCCGGCTTTTACTAAAGGATTCTTAATCATCGGTGCTACAATGATCGCCACAATCATTTTTGCGATATCACCAATTATAAATGGGATCACACCAGCCATCAAAGCTGCCTGGAATGTCATTTCTGCCTCATAAGCAAGCCATGCTGTTCCAAGTGCATAACAGACTGCTGTTCCTAAAACCATTCCAACAAAATACATCACTCTTTTTCCCGGAAACTTCTCAATAAACCAGCCACTGATCATTGCCAGAAAAATAAATCCGATCAGATAACCACCTGTCGGTCCAAATAACTTTGCAGGGCCTGCCGAAAAACTTGAAAACACCGGAACTCCAACTAACCCGATCAGTAAATAAATCACATAAGACACCGTTCCTTTTTTCCATCCAAGCAATATTACGGTAAAATAAATTGCAAGATTTGTCAGGGAAATCGGAACCGGTCCGATTGGCACTGATAATGGTCCTAAAATACAGGTAACTGCGGTCATCAAAGCAATCATTGCAATCGTTGATGTTGATATCTTTTTCTCATTCATTGTTAACTTCTCCATACACTTTTATTTGAGCTGCTGTATGTCTATCCGTGAATACGTCTGACATGCAAAAATAGTGTTACTGTTTATGCGTACCTCGTTCCAGTAACGCTTCGCTCGTACTCACTTATTCTATAAAATATCACTTCAATTGTCAACCTATAATTTATTCTTAGTTAACATTATTTATTTAACAATTATTCCCCCCTATTCTTGTACCAAATTGTCAGACATGATAACATGTAAATATAGTGCTGTTTTAGATAGAACTGTTTTTACCATTGATTAGAGAGTTCAAATCTTTCATAACAATAGCAGGAAAACATATAGGAGCATTTGACATGTTAAAAGAATACAAATCCATGACACAAGAAGAAATGTACACTCTCGTACATGAAATATATATAGAAGGTTGTATGGAAAACGCCAGAGAAAAATATCCGGATGCAACTGACTTAACTACCGCAATCCAACAGGAAGAGGATTCCTTTGTCTGCTTTTTGCAGGATTTTTTTACTTTGCCGGAAAATACTTATTATGTTCTGGAAAAAAACAATATGCCTGTAAGTGCCGCCAGATTAAGTAAAATAAATGATTTTTATTATCTGGAAGCTTTAGAGACTCCACCCCAATACCGAAAAAAGGGATACGCCTCCAAACTTTTAAATGAAATGATAACACATCTTCATCAGCAGGGTTCTGTTGATATCCGTGATTGTGTAAGTAAAACAAATACCGCCTCCCTCGCAACCCACAAAAAATGCGGATTCTTTATTGCAGAGGAAAACGGTATCCATTATCCTTCCAATACGGTTAATAACAAAACTTACGGTATGCGGTATTTTATCCGATAAAGCCGGCAAATCCGCATAATAACACGATGACACCAAGAATGATACGGTACCATCCAAACACTTTGAAATCGTGTTTCTTAATATATCCCATTAAAAATTTAATTACAACGAGCGACACTGCAAATGCAACAACCATTCCCACCACAAGGATTACACCTTCCTGAGAAGTCATAGTTGCGTTCATCAAAAACTTTGCACCTTTCAAAAGACTGGCTCCAAACATGACCGGGATTGCAAGGAAAAATGTATATTCCGCTGCAACAGTTCTGGAAATTCCAAGTAATAATGCTCCGACAATTGTTGCTCCAGAACGGGATGTTCCTGGAAAAATCGCTGCAATCAGCTGAAACATTCCTATCCAGAATGCCAGTTTATAATCAATTCCGACAAGGGTATTCACCTTTGCCTTTTTTCCTTTGTGATAATTCTCAATCACAATAAATGCTACACCAAACAGGATCAACATAATTGCTACTGTCTGGTAATTGTAAAATAATGCTTCCAGCTGTTCATCAAAAAGTACACCTACGATTGCTGCCGGTACGCAGGATACTAAAATGTGAAACCACAGTTTAAATATATCCCATTTTATATACGCACCTGCGCCAGTTTTCGCCAATGGTTCCTTGTTATCCTTTTTTCCAAATGGCCAGATCTGATTCCAGAATAAAATTACAACTGCGAGAATCGCTCCAAGCTGGATCACAACTTCAAACATACTGTAAAATTCATCCGATACATCCAGCGATACAATCTCATTTAGAAGGATCATATGTCCTGTGCTGCTGATTGGAAGCCATTCTGTAATACCTTCCACAATACCAAATAATATTGCTTTTAAAATTTCTATCATTTTTTCCGCCTTGCCTAAATTCTGGCAAACACCTTTCTTTCTTTTTTATGCTTCATAAAATGAAAAAAGAACCCACATTGCTATGGATTCTTAAGAGGCGACAACCAGATTCGAACTGGTGATCAGGGTGTTGCAGACCCACGCCTTACCACTTGGCTATGTCGCCACATTATATTATATTCAGAATAAGAACAAAAATGACTCCAAGGGGATTTGAACCCCTGATACCACCGTGAAAGGGTGGTGTCTTAACCGCTTGACCATGGAGCCTTATTAATAAGCTAGAAGAACAAGTTTCCCTTCGATATGGTATGATATGTTCTTACAACTCCCCGAGTAGGGCTCGAACCTACAACAACTCGGTTAACAGCCGAGTGCTCTACCATTGAGCTATCGAGGAATATAATTAAAGGATTGTTCCTTCAAAACTGCACATTAAATATACTTCATACATCCGTATTCTGTCAAGTACTTTCATACTTTTACCTTCAAGAATAACTCTCTTTGTTCTATCCAAACCTTAACCTCTTTCGGTTAAGCCCTCGACCTATTAGTACAGCTCAGCTCCATGTGTCACCACACTTCCACCTTCTGCCTATCTACCTCGTCGTCTTCAAGGGGTCTTACTAGATTAACTCTATGGGATATCTCATCTTGAGGGGGGCTTCACGCTTAGATGCCTTCAGCGTTTATCCCGTCCCGACTTGGCTACTCGGCCATGAGCCTGGTGGCTCAACCGATGCACCAGAGGTCAGTCCATCCCGGTCCTCTCGTACTAAGGACAGCTCCTCTCAGATATCCTACGCCCACGCCGGATAGGGACCGAACTGTCTCACGACGTTCTGAACCCAGCTCGCGTACCGC
>OGFM01000017.1_pt1 | contig 131818 bp, 108 predicted proteins | sample 1570871 | NCBI WGS metagenome assembly OGFM01 (sample SAMEA2581957, study PRJEB24529) | metagenome | biome: Human gut stool | place: China | collected 2011
ACATCTTGCTTCGGACAACGGAGCTGATATGCATAAATATAATACGTTATACACTAGTCCATTAAATTGGATGTTTTGACCCAACATCATGTAAAATAGTAAATCGCACCTGACTATTTTATCCAAGCTGCAGAATAACTTTTTTATCCGTCAATCAGATGCCCTTCATCCACATTCCTCTGAATCAATGCCTTTGCGTATTCCCAAAGCTCCTCCGAGCCCTCATGCACTCTCGCATTTCTCCTTAGCACCTGCGATACCTTTATTCCGTGCTCCTCCCACGCAATACCATTCGTGGCAGCATTAAGCAGAAGCGGCTGAAGCTTATCGAGAACATTAGCAAATTTTGCCTCCGGTGTCTCCATCGCCTCGAACTCGTCCCACAGTGCTCTGTACTCCTTCGCCTGTTCGTCCGGAAGTATCGCATATATGCGCTCTGCCGCCCTGAGCTCGCGTTCCCTCTTTGTCTTATTTCCCTCCACATCGTAAGCGTAGGTGTCCCCGGCATCAATCTCAATGACATCGTGCATGAGCACCATCTTCATGGTCTTTAGAACATCTATCGGCTCATTTGAATACTCTGCGAGAACGAAACACATAAGTGCAAGATGCCATGAGTGCTCCGCGTCGTTCTCCTTCCTGCTGCCATCGCTTATATAAGTCTGTCTTGTTATGTTCTTGATTTTGTCCAGCTCCATTATAAACGCAAGCTGCTTTTCCAGAGTTTCATTCATTTCCATGCCAACCTTTCTGCTTCAGCTATGTCCTTTGGCCTGTTTATTCCTCTTTTATCAATATCCTGACAGCAGAGGCAGAACCGTCTTTTGCCCCTGCTATCATAGCATAGTGCAGCGTCATTAGCAATGTATTATATCCACTCGCAGGAATTAATCAAATAACGTGCAACCCATTTTTTTAAATTCCTCTATCTTTGCAGTGAGCATCTCCTGAGTTACCTCGAGATATGCACTGCTGCACCTGATGCACAGAAAGCTCTCTGCAGCGCGATTGTAAAGCTTTTTGTGAAGAGCAATCTCATCGCTGCTTAATGCAGCACCACATCTGATGCAAAATTTCGTTATATCTGTTTTATGTTTCTCCTGCATACCATTACCAACACTCATACCATTTTTTTGTATAGATTTTCAAGCTGTCCATCTCCGGTATTTGTCCTATATCGTGTTTCATTCACATCAAGGTACCAGCTCTCCAACAAGTATCTCGCAGCCGTCGAGAGGAACCTTAGTACTATAGCCATCATAAAATATTCCTCTTTCCTCGCCTGTTACGACATCAGTAAGTTTAAGACCAATTCCCGATTCCGAATGTATACCAAGGTCATCAAAGGCAATGCTCATTGTCTGTGCCCACTCCTCCTTAGTATCAATATTGAAAAACGCAAGTGCTATTCGATTTCCCGAAAGAATCCTTCCAAATGCATACTTCCTGCCAGCCTCCTTATAAATCAAAAATGCCGGGCAGTTCGCCATGTCCTGATTTACCGAAATAAGTCCCCTGTTCAATAAAGTTGCGGTATTATATTCATCAAGCTTCCTTATATCTGAACCAATGATAAGTGGCGAGCCTAAGAATGCCCACATTGCAAAATGCTGGCGATACTGTTCATCGGTACAACCTCCCATACCTACATTGCCATTACCATGCATACCTACAATCAACATATCCATATCATTATAGCAGCCCGGAGCATTGCCCTCTATGTTCTCAGCCTGCTGCATAAATATATCCTTGTAGCTCTTAGGCACATCAAAAATATCTCCTGTTGAACGATAGCTGTTGGCACCTCTAGAGCGCATCCACTTCGCCGGATCCTGCACACCCCAGTTGCAGGCTGCAAAGAATATATCCCTTCCACTGTTTCTCAGTGCCATAGCCATCGTAAGGTATGCGTTCTTAGCGTCACCGCTCGCCGGGAAATTGCAGAAATCATACTTCAGATAGTCGACACCCCACTCGGCAAACTGCTTCGCATCCTCAAATTCATGTCCATAGCTGCTCGGATATCCGGCACAGGTCTTAAAGCCTGCACACGAATACATTCCGAACTTAAGACCCTTGCCATGTATGTAATCCGAAAGCGCCTTCATTCCCCTCGGAAAAAGCACCGGATCTGCTACAAGCTTTCCATCAACCCTCTCCTTTAGTGACCAGCAGTCATCAATTATCACATACTCATATCCTGCCTCCTTGTAGCCCTCCGCCACAATCCTGTCTGCCATCTCCATTATAAGCTTTTCATTGATATTGGAACCAAATGTGTTCCATGAGTTCCATCCCATTGCAGGTGTGCTGTACATAAAAATCCTCCTTATACACTTTTTTATTATAGTATTTTCTATGGATGCCGGGGCAAAACATCTTCCATGTAAAATATTATATTTTTACTGTTTGTAAAATGGAATTACATATTGTATTATAAATCTAACATATTATATGTTTTTAATACGCTCTAAATGTAAAATAGTAATATTAAAACAAGCTATATTATTATGCTGTCAGGGGCAGACTGCTTGTCTGCCATGTAATTGGTTTTACATTAAACTGATATATTATTTGTTGATAGTGGCAAAACACAATTTTGTCAAGGTATCTGACATATCATTCAAGGAGGTATCATGTTCGACATAAAGCATACTGCATGTAACACTGTTCACAGATGCAATGAGGTTATCTATCATATTGAAAACAGGGACTTTTTTATTTTAATCTATACCAAAACAGAAGCTGTTTTTGAAATTGATGGATGTAAGCAAATCGTTGCGGAAGGAAGTATTGTGCTTCTGCCTCCCGATGTCAAAGCACTCTACTATGGAAATTCAAATGAATATATAGATGACTGGATAAATTTTTATGATACCCAAGGAGTCCTCGCATCGATGGGTATAGCTAACAACGATTTTTCGGACTGTGGCATCCCTTTTGCCTTCCCGCTCATTTTTGGCCCGGACAGCCCGGTTGGTGCTTATTTTATGCTTATTGCCAATGCATTCCATTCAGGACTTGCACAGAGCAAGGCAATAACGGACAATCTCATGCTTGCCCTTTTTGAATTCATAAAAAGCCGATATGCCGAAAATAAATCAATTATACCTCATTACAACGCAATTCTTTCGATAAGACAGGATATATATGCAAATCCACAGCGTGAATACCGTATTCCCTCCCTTGCAAGGTGTGCAGGGCTCAGCTCCATATACTTTCAGGAATTATACAAAAAAGCCTTCGGTATCTCCTGCGGCGCAGATATAATCAACAGCCGTATAGAAAATGCCAGAAGGCTTCTTTCAGAAACCGCCTACACAATCGAACAGATAGCTGAGCGTTGCGGTTACAATAACAGTATTCACTTTTCAAGACAATTTAAACAGGTGATGGGAGTTGCACCATCTAAGTGGAGGTCAACACACTGAACCATTCCGGCTTATTATAATATCGTCCACCTGAATCCTTTTGCCGTTCTCTCCTCCACAGCGCTGAAATGATTTCCCTCATTCCACTCAAGCACACTCTCTATGTCCTGCCTGTCGAGAAGCTCCTTTTGCAGCCTGATATTGTCGCCGACCCTTGCCATAATCCTATTGTTAGTCTTTTCCTCCCTGTTTCCGAGACTTAAATAGACCTTATCCGCAAGAATATGTTTCTCCGTGGCAAATTCAATCCACCCCGGAAACCACACTGATGGCGACACCGCCGCGACGGCATGAAATATATCCGTCCTATATGCCGCCCACAGCGAAAACAAGCCCGCAAGCGAATAGCCGCCGATTACTATTTTAATATCAGCCGGCAGGCTGTATCTTGAAATAAGCTCAGGTATGAATATGTCCGTGACAAAGCTGAGTGTATTTTCAGCTTTTCCCAAAAAGGGCTGATTTCTGAATACGGCATCTGCACTCCACGGCGAGAGCTCGTCATTCCAGTTTTCAACGCCAAAATTGGCAAACACTATTCCTGCCTCAGCTTTTTCCAATATTTTCACAGCCTCAGCAGCAAGAGGGGGCATTTCATGACCGTACTCTGCGTTAGAGAGCCAGGCTTTTTCTACTCCCTGCCCATGTGCAGGAGATACTTCTTCCAAAACGCTTTCTTTGCCAAGCCAGGCTTTATCTACTCCCTGCACAAGGATATATTTTTCAGTATCGGGGGCACATATATTTCTGTACACCTTACATGCTCTATCATATAGATTAAAAACATCAATATTAATTTTCATAGCCAATTGTGCCTTATTCATAAATCAGATTAATGTTGATAAAAATATGTTCTAAGCATCCGACCTCGAATATGCATTCTTCATCTGGTTGCTGAGCTCGTAGAGCACCTTGTCAAGTGTCGCAATTGTCTCCTTCTTCACCATAGCTGCGACCTCCTCGTTGGCTGCCGTCTTTAACTCCATGCGCTTATCGACATCCCTCTCCTGTGCAAGCAGCGCATCGTAACGTCCGATAATCTCATGTCCTCTCGACATAACCTTCTCCTTGTAGCGCTCAATGTGGAAAATCGACTTCTTGTATGAAGCGTCAGCCATCGCCGCTATCATTCTGCTGCCCCAGTAGAAATTGTCTGTTGAAACCTCTCCCGTAGTGTTTGAAAGATACTCCGGTGTCGTGAGCACATCCGCATAAAACGGAACCAGCACATTGAATGCATTCGATGCAAAGGCAACCCACTCCACAGCCTGAGCGTCCTTCTCAAGGTCAGGGCGCATCTGTATAACAGATAGGAAGTCATTGCGGTTAATTCCGATTGAACGGTATGCACCGCGCATGCTCTTGTCGCCGTAAGCACCATACGGGTCATACAAAGTTCCCTGATAATGTGAGGAGAGCACATACTTCACGTCCTCAACCGTAATCTTTTTCTCCGGCACAAGGCACCATGGCAGATCGTCCGAGGATGGTGTGAAGTCCGCGTCCGCACCGTCCCAGCTTACCGTGTGCGGATTGAAATATCTCAGCATATACCATGCTCTCGGCGTGTTATACACATGATCCGAGTCATCGTGGCTTCCGAATGCCGACCTTACGTCAAAATGTGTCCAGTCCGTCTCAATGTTCGAGAGATTAAGGTGATTGCTCTCAATAAATTCCTTCATATCGGCGGAGCACATATGCTCCTTCTTTTTTCCCAGAGCGTCCACAAAATCAAAATCGTCTATCCCCTGCTGGTTCGGCATGACCACATACACATCGTCAGGAACCTTCTTTGCAATCCAGTGATGCCCGCCTATGGTCTCAAGCCACCATATCTCATTCACATCCTGAAAGGCTATTCCGTTCATCTCATAAGTTCCGTACTTCTCAAGAAGGCTTCCGAGTCTCCTGACACCCTCTCTTGCGGTCTTTATGTACGGAAGAACAATGTGGACAATGTCCTCCTCGCCGATACCGCCCGGAACCTCCTTTTCTCCGTCAGCGGCAGGCTTATACACGACAAGCGGGTCCGCCCCTAAAACTCTTGGGTTTGAAGTGATTGTCTCCGTGGCGGTCATTCCGACATTCGCCTCATTGACACCGCTCGCAGCCCATATTCCCTCGCCGTCGACAGCATTAGGCATCTCCGTGTGGCGGAGCGGATTTTTAGGAAGCTTTATATCGAGATGCGATATGACCGTCCTGTACTTCTCCTTCTGCTCATCTGCCTTTACGACAACAAACTTCTTAGGCATAAAATGCCCCGAACCTGAGTCATCATTGCGCGCTATCATGGTCGAACCATCGTAGGACGCATTCTTACCAACTAATAATGTAGTGCAAGCCATAATGTTTTCTCCTTTTTATTACAATTATCTGATTTTACCACCACTATACAATAATTGCAAACCAAACAGCGGGTGCCACACATATAGTATGCTCCGCACCCGCTGTACATTCAGCCGTCAATGATATTCTTAATCTGCTATCGCCTTGAATGCCTCGTCCAGATCCTCGATGATATCGTCGATATTCTCTGTACCGATTGAAAGTCTGATTGTGTTAGGCTTAATTCCCTGGTCTAAAAGCTCAGCCTCGTTGCACTCGGAATGAGTTGTTGAAGCAGGGTGTATTGCAAGTGACTTTACATCGGCTACGTTTGCAAGAAGTGAGAATAACTCAAGGTTATCAATCCACTCCTGTGCCTTCCTGGCATCACCCTTAATCTCGAAGGTGAAGATTGAACCGCCTCCGTTAGGGAAATACTTCTTGTAGAGCTTCTGCTGCTCAGGATCTGTTGATATTGAAGGGTGATTTACCTTCTCAACAAGCGGCTGGCTCTGTAAATACTTCACAACCTTTAAAGCATTCTCGACATGTCTCTCAACTCTGAGGGATAATGTCTCAAGTCCCTGAAGGAATATGAAGGAATGAACAGGTGATATTGTTGCACCTGTATCACGAAGCAGAATTGCTCTTATATATGTTACGAATGCAGCCGGAGCGCAGTCTTTTGCGAAGCTTACGCCGTGGTAGGATACATTCGGCTCTGTAAGCCATGGGAACTTGTCCGATGAATTCCAGTCGAACTTACCGCTGTCGACAATCACACCGCCGATTGTTGTTCCGTGACCGCCGATGAACTTTGTTGCGGAATGAACAACGATGTCTGCACCGTACTCAATAGGTCTTACGAGGTATGGTGTTGCAAATGTATTGTCAACGATGAGAGGAAGCTTGTGTGCGTGTGCAATCTGCGCAATCTTCTCAATGTCTACGACCTCTGAGTTAGGATTTCCGAGCGTCTCAATCTCGATTGCCTTTGTATTATCCTGAATAGCTGCCTCGATTGCCTCATAGTCGAACGGGTCAACGAAAGTAGCTGTGATGCCGTAGTCAGGAAGCGTGTGTGCGAGAAGGTTATATGTACCGCCGTAGATGTTCTTGGCCGCAACGATATGGTCGCCCGCATGTGCTACTGCCTGGAATGCATAGGCGAGAGCTGCTGCTCCTGAACCAACTGCGAGTGCTGCCACGCCACCCTCGAGTGTTGCTATTCTTCTCTCAAACACGTCCTCTGTAGGATTGGTAAGTCGTCCGTAAATGTTTCCTGCATCCTTGAGTGCGAATCTGTCGGAGGCATGCTGGCTGTTGTGGAACACATAGGATGATGTGAGGTAAATCGGAACGGCTCTTGCGTCTGTAACCGGATCCGGGCTCTCCTGTCCAACATGTAACTGTAATGTCTCAAACTTAAGATTTCTCTCTGAATAATGCTTCTTTGCCATAATTGTAATCTCCTTTTCGTTTATGCTGTGTAAGCTTCTCTCGGTTTTCGTATCGTGTTTTTTTAACTGTGCTTATCATATCACACCCGTATAAAAAGTGGTAATTCATATATCCATATTTTGGTTATAGGTATAGCTTATAGCAATTTCATACTGCAATATATTATGAAATCACACTACCTCCAGCTCACTTCCTTCGCCATCAACTCCCAGCAGTCCCCTTATTGAATTTTCAACCATATCCGACACCGCCTGTTCCGTGTAGAACGCCATGTGAGGCGATAAAATCACATTCGGAAAGCTCTTTAGCAAAGCCATGTTATCATTATCCAGCTTTTCGCCCTCCTTGTTAAGATAATACAGCCCTGCTTCGCCTTCAAAGGTATCAAGTGCGGCAAAGCCGACCTTTCCGTTTTTAAGCGATTGAATCAACGCCTGTGTATCAATTATAAGACCTCTCGCCGTATTGACTATGATAACACCATCCTTCATCTTTTCAAAGGCAACGGAATCAATGAGGTGCGTATTCTCTGCATTTCCCGGGACATGCAGTGTTATGATATCCGACTGTCTTATAAGCTCATCAAAGCTCACATACTGCGCATACTTTTTTACCTCGTCGTCCTCGAAAAGTGAGTACGCCAGAATACGGCAGCCAAATCCGGACAGGTGCTTTACCACCGTCTTGCCTATATTTCCTGTGCCTATCACACCGACTGTTGATGCCGACAGTTCTTTTCCCACCTTCCCCTTGAGCGAATAGTCCTGACAGTCCGCCTTTTTCATAATCCACGGCATATTGCGGCACGCCATGAGAATGAGCATAATCGCGTAGTTGGCAACGCTGTTGGGAGAATACTTTACATGTGCAATTCTCATTCCTATCGAATGTGCATGCTCAATATCAATATGCTCGTAGCCTATGCTTCTCGTTGATATGTATTTTACTCCCACATTGTGGAAGGCATCGAGTATATCGGGATACATAGGATTTGTTATAATTGATATGGCCTCATACCCCTTTGCAAGCTGCACATTCTCCATTGAAGGGTAATCCGATGTAAATCCGTACTCAAATGCGTACTGCTTGGAAAACTTTTCCACATATTTCTGTTCGTCATACTCCCTAAGTGCATAAAAAAATATCTTCATAATTACAGTATTCCTCCACTATACAACACTTTTCCCACGTTATATGACCTTCTGCATTCATCACGGAGTGAACTCATTACACTTTTCAATAATATATTCCTGCTCTTCATCGGTAAGCTCAGGAAACATCGGAAGCGAAACACAGTGCTTTGCAAGATACTCCGCATTAGGACAATCACCTTCTCTATAGCCGAGAGACCTATACGCTTCCTGAAGATGACATGGCACCGGATAATGCTTATCACACCCTATTCCATTATCTTTCATATAGTCTATAAACTCATCTCTCTTTTCAACCGTGATTTCGAACAGATGAAATACCGTTTCCGTATTATCCGGATGAGCCTGCATCGTAATAAGCGGATTGGTAATCTTCTCAAGATATCTTCTTCCCAGCTCACGTCTTCTCGCCGTCCACTCATCCAAATGTGAAAGTCCTACCGAAAGAATTGCCCCATTCACTCCTTCAAGGCGCATATTATATCCCACACGTTCATGATGATACCTCTCTCTCGAGCCTTGATTTTTTAAAACATTAATTGTATCTATATAGCTTTCATTATCCGATGTGACACTTCCTCCCTCGCCGAAGCAGAATAGATTTTTACCCGGATAAAAGCTGAAGCATCCCATTACGCCAAGGCTTCCGACCTTTCTCCCCTCATATAGTGCTCCATGAGCCTGTGCACAATCTTCAACGACAAAAATTCCATATTTATCGGCAATCTTTTTCACCGCTCCAAAATCAAACGGCTGACCGTATAAATGAACACCAATGACAGCCTTTGTCTTATCAGTAATCTTTTCCTCTATTTTAGAAGCATCAATCTCCCATGTATCAGGTGTGCAGTCAACAAATACCGGTGTGGCACCGCAATAAGTAACCCCCCATGCAGTGGCTATAAAAGTGTTGGCTGGAACAATAACCTCGTCTCCCGCCCCGATTCCAAGTGCCAGCATAGCGCACTGAAGAGCAGAAGTTCCATTATTCACGCCTGTTGCATATTTCACACCACAAAAGCTTGCAAATTCTTCATCAAATTCATCCGCACACGGACCACCGGAAAACGAAGTCAATTCACACGCTTTAGTAAAAGCCGCCTGATATTCATTCTTATATTTTTCGTAATTTCTCTTTAAGTCAATTCTCTTTATAAAATCCATTTCAGCTTTTCCTTTCCAAATGACAGTTTCAGTTCGACTATTCTGCACAGATAATTTTTGATTAATTTTATAACATTCACTTTAGTATCATAATCATCATTCCACACAACCGGCAGCTCCGCTATTCTGTAACCGGCTTTCTCGGCTCTTATGAGAAGCTCTGCACAGTAAAACCATCCGTTATCATCACTTGACATCTTAATCAGTCTGTCGATACAATCTTTTCTAAAAAATTGAAAGCCCTCCATTGTATCGGAAACCTTTACAAAAAATATCGATTTTATAAGCAGATCAAGCCCGATACTGGTGATATTTCTTAACGGTTTTCTGCCGTTTACCTTCGATTTTCCCGATAGGCGGTTACCTTTTATAACACTTATATCATCATATTTTTCAAATGCCTTCATCACTTTTGACAGATAATGAATATCCGTTGATAAATCGACATCCACATAACCTATTATATCACATCTGTTTCTCTTTGCAGCTTCTCTGAACGCAAGTCCAAATCCTCTTTCGCCGAGTGTAATATACTCTATATTTGAATACACGTCCGCAAGCTCTTTTATAATATCAGGCGTTCTGTCTGTTGAACCATTATCAACAATTGTTATTACCGCATCTATATCCCTTCTTTTTGCCAAAAAAGCTTCTGTAGTACGTATTCCCTTCTCAAGACGTCTCTCCTCGTCAAGTACAGGAAAAACAATGTTTACCTTCATCTGTTTTTTCTCCGTTTCACATTATAATTTATCAACACTTTCAACGATATAATCAAGTCTTCGTGTGTTTACCTCAAGAATAATATTCATATATTTTGTCAAAAACATTATCATCAGGAACACACCAAAAAATCCGAACGATATAACACCCATAAGTGAAACCCATCCCGAGGCAAGGTTTTTATCATAAAAAAGCGAGTATATCGTCCATATTCCAACCCCAACAGATACAAGTAAAAAAACCGCACTCAGAATAAGAGTCACTCTTTCAATAATTCCGGTGTATATCATCATATAGCTTATTCCCGAATTAAGTCTGTATGCACTTTCTCTGCCTGTCTTCCTCTCACGGTTACTGTTTACAGGCTTATACATAATATAATCATAAGGCAGTCCGCTTGTAACATACAGATATTTGCGATACTGGATGCCGCGATTCATCTTTTTGACCCTGTTCAGTGCTCTTCTTGACACGATTCTGAACGTATCATGCCTTACAGACTTAGCCTTGTTTATATTAATCAGCCTGTAAAACAGCCTTGATGATAACTGCATCGTGTCATCACTGGCAAATACAATATCGTTCCCTTCACGCGCCTTATTAAAAACATCAATTATCAGGTTTACATCATAATTAACTGCAATGCTGTCAAATTCATAGACAAAATCCCCGACAGCCAGGTCATCCCCTGCACAAATTGCAGCCTCAGCTCCCTGATAATAGGCCAGCTTTATGACTGATATGATATCCGGCGAACCACATTCGGTCAATCCCTGCTTCACTTCTTTCACATAATCATAACAATCATCGTCACACACAAGTATCAATTCAAAGTTCTCGAAACCGGCATTAATCCTTCTGACAACATTGGAAAAAAAATATTCCAATTCACTCTTCGTATTATTATGTACATATGCCACCGCACTGATAAAGCACTTTCTGCCTTTTATGTTAACATCATTCATAATTTTTCTCCCTGCAATAAAATATTCACGCAAGCTCCAGGTACTCATCAATATCATATACCGTATTGATTTTACCGCTGAGCACGCTCACAAAATATGGTTTTTGCGACATGACTTTTATAAGTGTTGGTCTTGAATCATCAACCTCTGACGTTTTAAGAATCGGTTTCATTGAAAAACGTGAACTATGATATTTAAACTCATATTCTGATTTCATGTATTTGTGTGCCATACTCTGCATATACTTCCATGAGGTCTCCGGTTTTCCCGCACAAATATCGCAATTACCAAGCTCTGTCTTACTGCATGTTCTTCCGTCCTGACATGAAAAAACAGGCAGTCTGTCATAACAGGTATCATGCGGTGTTCTCGTAACGGTTGTCAGCGAATGTAATCCTGTTTTTCCAAAAGGCATTATTGAAAAGAACGGTCCATCCATAACGGTAAAACCTATTCTCTTTAGTTCTTCTGATGGCTCACATAGTATTATCTCACACAATTCATATTTAATATTAAAGCAGTCAAAGCCTGCCATGGAATGTATCTGGTTTACCGAAGCATATGTGGCATTAAGGACATATCCTGTAGAATATTCTCCTTTATCCGTAGCTATGTAATAGGCAGTCGCATCATGCTCTATACTGACAATGTGCTCACAGAATTTCAATTCGGCATTTGGATATTTTTCTAACTGACTCATAAAAAATTCTTTTAAAATTGACGCATCATAGGTATATTCTTTGGTCAGAAACGCTCCATCACACACATTATCGTTAAAATACTTTCCTACCGGAATCTCCTCACAAGGAATACCGACATTCCTGCAAAAAAGCTTAAATTCATTAGCTGCTGTCCATGAAAAATCTGCAGACGTAGCATAAATCTGGTTAAATCCGCTGTTGACACAAAATCCAAAGTCCTCATTAAACCGGTTAAAGTAATGAGCCGACTTCATTGCCGTATATATACTTCTTGGATAATGATATCCCATATGAACACGCGCCTGGTTTATGTATGTTGCTCTCATAAACGGGTCCTGCTCTTTTTCTATCACAAGAACATTCTGTCCCTTTTTTGCACAGTATAATGCTGCATATAAGCCATATAAGCCTGCACCGATTATTATTTTATCATACATCTGTATTATTCCATTCTTATAAATTTTTTTATTATATTTCCATCAGGCTATTATGCCGTCTTTTTTCTGTTGTTAATACAAGCTGTAATAACTAAAGCCGATAAAGTCAGCAGCGATACTATTTCAGAGAGTCTCCACACACTCTTCTCAACATATCTGACTGTTATTTTCCCATTGTATCCGGCAGGTACATTTACCATAATTTTCTTATTAGCACCTGCTTCTATGTAAAACTGTTCCCCTGTGTCAGAATCATAAGCCTTATAGCCCGGATAATAAAACACCGGTATTATAACCTTTTCAAATGCTTCGGTTCCTGCATTCATTACTCCGATTTCAGTTTTTCCGCCCACACTGCTGTATGATGTAACCGTAAGCAAATCCGAAGTTACATCAATCTGTTTGTTTTTACACATATCCAGATCAGTACCCGCTAACTGATAATCATTAGTTACCCCCAGGGCGAAATCGTCCACATCATTTTTAGAGCATATCTGTGCAGCATTTGAGCCAAATGCCAGATCCGCATAGAAAAAGCCTGCCGAAATTATAGTAAAGGCTGCCATGGCAATAATCGAATAACTATAAATTTTTTTATTGAGTTCTTTTGCATAGTATAACCCTGACACTGTACAAAATGCGGCAAAAGCAGTCCCTACACTTAAAAACCTCCACGAAAATTCGACCTTAGCCAGCCAGACGGCTATGGTTCTGCTTATGTTGTTTATCTCATCCCAAGGAAAAATCCACAGAGAAAATACTATAGTCATTATGGCAAATATTCCTGTTATATTTCCCAGTGCAAACATACTTTCATTTCTTTTTTCCGAATTTACAGATTTATAATGTGCGTATAGCCACACTGTAATTCCAATTATCAATGCCGCTCCCATACTAAGGCAGAATTCATCACTTACCAGCATAGGAACATTGGTTCCTCTGCCAAAATAAAACAATGCCGGCATCTGTATCGTATACACTCCTGAGCCTTGGAATCTTAAAATCCCATCGCCGTTTACCATTATATCCATATCCATTGAATCTATAAATGGTACAATAAACCATGCATTAAGCATTATAACAACCATAACCGATACTGCCAGATAACATAATCTCTCAGGTTTAAATGTTTTGCGTAAATTGAACAAGGCATACATGATGGCAAATATTCCGACAAACAATATGGATACCAGATGACTCTGCATAACTCCGCTTACGCCTAATATGAGCGGTATGCATTTCTTAAATGTGAGTATTTTCTCTTCACTGTATATATTATATATACCATATATTATCAAAGGAAAAAATACCATAGATAATATTTCGCCTAATCTCCCGGCTACATACAATTCACTAAGTCTGTATGGTGCAAGCACATACAAAAAGCTTCCAATAAATGCCAGATTTTTATTTTTGCATATTTTTACAAGTGAAACATAACTTATAAGGCATGTCCCAAAGTTAATTAAAACAATAAAAATCTGATAACTTGTGTGAAGCGGGAATCCAATCACATACAATAATGCGGGAATATACAGAAAAAGCTGCGGATAAAATAAAGGTGTTGCATAGCCATATCCGTTTATCATATCAGGCTGAATCTTTATAAGCCAGTTGCCTGCTTTTATACCTTCGGCAATCTCTGCAATTCTTGCAATATGAAACGTCAAATCATGTCCGACAATCAGATATCTGTATATCATCGGCAAACTTGAAAAAAAGGTCACAGCCATAATGCCGATAACTATTTTTTTATCATATGCCGTCTTTATAATGTTATTTAAAATACATACAATTATATTTATCAGCGTGAAAATAAAAAATATTGTAAAAAATCTTACATATCTGAAATATACCGATTCCGAAATAATCAGCTTTTCTATAGTTATATTTCCGTATCCCTTATAAGATACCTTCAAAGCTAAGTCTTTACATGATGTAATCGAGTTAATCCAAAAAGGTTCACTATTATATGATGTACCCGTATAAATATTGAAACCGCTGCCAACAAGCTGTTGTATAAATGTCCCCGATGTGACCCCTATATTACATATCGGCATTTCATTTCCACCGCTCCATGACGCTGCATCAAAGCCTTCAAGCTCTGCACTGTATACTGCTTCAATATTATACCTTCCCGGCTTTAATTTAATATTGGTATACTCAGCCGATACAATATCGATACCCACTTCATTTTCCGATTGATTTATCTGCAGTTTACCATCGTTGATTGTGCACGAATTAAAATAGTCCGCATTTTCCGGATTAATATCAATAACTGTACGCTCACCAAACAACAGACAAAAAGCCCATATTAACACCAATAACTCGAATCCAAACAATATTACAATACTTCTATGCTCCCGAATAACCTGTTTTATTTTCATAAACTCTCCTATATACTACTTATTCTTAATCTGACCTCAACATCTTAACTTCACATTATAATACTTCCGTCAATGATATACGCAATCCGCTTCGCTGCCTGCCATGTCCGCGCGGAAAGCGATTGCCTCTTTCCAAGTCGGTTCGTCCGCTTTTTTTGCCGCATAGAACCATGCACCGCAGTCCACGATTTCAAGAGCTGTATTGTCCGCTATGAATGCCATGATTGCCTGCTTGGTCTTATACTCCTTCATGGAAGCTTCGGGAATCCTATGAAGCTCATGGCGAAGCTCCGTTATTTTATCTAAAATTGCTTGCAATTCGCTGTTATTTATTTCCATCTGTAAAAACCTCTTTAAAATATCTTCCAAATGTCATTCTTAAAGCCATTATTCATACGCCATCTGATATATTTTCAGGATATCCTCATATTCAAGCGGCTTATATCCGATGAGAGTTCTTGTCCTGTTACGCGAACATTTCAGTGCAAGCTCCGCAAGCGACTCCTTTTTGACCCCAAGTGACTTAAGGTTGATTGGCATTCCTATAGACGCATAGTACCGCTCCTGCTTGTCTATTGCCTGCTCAATAGTCTTTTCAGGATGCTCGAAATCAATATCCATGTTCCAGATATTCTGCGCAAACTGAAGCCACCTGTTGATATTGCAGCGGTACACATAGCGCGCCCAGCTGCACCATAATGCCGCAAGCCCTGCGCCGTGTGCCACATCCGGGTACATTCCCGAAACCTCATGCTCAAGCTGATGAACTACAAGCTGGGACTGTCTGCCGCACTGAGTAAGTCCATTATGTGCAAGTGATGAAGCCCACATCATATTGGCGCGCGCCTCATAATTTTTCGGATTCTCAAGACAATCCGCAGAAGCCTTCATCGTGCTCTTTATAACCGCCTCAGCAATAGCGTCTGTGAGATATGTGTCATCGCCCGGGCAGAAATATCTCTCAATCGTGTGCATTGCAATGTCCACAGCGCCGCATGCCGTCTGGTAAGAGCTTACCGTGTATGTAAGCTCCGGATTTTCAATAGCAAAATTCATTCTGTTAAGACTTGAACCATATCCCATCTTCTGTCCTGTCTCACTGTTGGTTATGACACATGAGCTGGACATCTCTGAGCCTGCCGCCGCCAGGGTGAGAATGGCACCCTTGTTGAGGGTCTTTACAGGCTCACACTTTTTTAATGAGAAGTCCCATACATCCACCTCCGGGTTAGCCGCCCCATTTGCAATGTCCTTAGCTGAATCCATTACAGAACCGCCTCCGACAGCAAGGACAAAATCCACGCCCTCGTCAAGGCACAGCTTTATGCCCTTTCTGACAAGCGATAGCTGTGGATTAGCCACAACACCGCCAAGCTCCACATAGGCTATTTTCTCATCCTCCAGGCACTTCTTCACCCTGTCAAGCAGTCCGCTCTCCTTCGCGGACTTTCCACCATAATGTATCAGAACCTTCTTAGGCTTATACTCAGCCACAAGCTTTCCTACCTTTAACTCCTCATCCTTGCCAAAATACACCTTTGTCGGTGTCTCATAAATAAAATTGTTCATCTGCATACCTCCCGAAATACTTTAGTCCGCTGAAATTTGCACGCTCGTTTTTACTATACCACTTTATGCTGTTTTTTGAAATGATATATTTACGAACGGCAGACAGATATATTGACATTTATCCCTGCACATGTTAAATTAACTGAAATTTACCAAAAAGAAAGTGAGGAACTGCCATGAATACACCTATTGACATCTCAAATGTAACCTTAAAAACCAATCGCATGATAATTCGTCCGTGGCGGCAGCCGGATCTCGATGACTTTTATGAATATGCCTCCGTGGACGGCGTAGGACAGATGGCAGGCTGGAGGCCTCACAAGGATAAGGCTGAGTCACAGACAATACTTGATATGTTCATCGCAGAAAAAAAGACCTTCGCCCTCGAATACGAAGGAAAGGTTATCGGCTCTCTTGGAATTGAATGCTACAATGAAAAACAGTTTCCTGAGCTTTCGGAGTACAGGGGACGTGAAATCGGCTGTGTGCTATCCAAGGCTTATTGGGGACAGGGCTTGATGCCGGAGGCTGTGAGTGAGGTGATACGATATCTCTTTGAGGACTGCGGGCTCGATTTTATCACCTACGAATATTTCCTGTACAACAGACAATCCGCACGCGTTCAGGAAAAATGCGGTTTCCATTTTCTAAAGGCTGTAGATTACAGCACACGGATGGGTACTGTGGAGCCTTCAAATGCGAATATAATATGGAGAAAAGAGTGGGCTGCCGGATAAGGCAGTCCACTCTTTTCTATATATTTAAACGGTGTGTTTTGAAATTTTTTTAAAAGCCCAGCTATCTTTTCTCTCCATGCTTTTCTATATTTTTTTCAATGACATCCATCAGAGCATACAGCTTTTCAACTTCCTCTGCCGTCATGCCGTCTGAGAACACCTCATCCGCCATCTTAAAAAGCTCTATGACCTTGTCCGCCTTTTCCTCCCCTAACGGTGTGAGCGATATGACCCATGAGCGCCTGCACTCCGGATTATCCGTACGCTTTACAAGTCCCAGCTTCTCAAGCTTATCAAGCGTCCGCGACATAGTTGTGACATCAAGCACACACAGGTCGGCAAGCTCCCTCTGGCTCATAGCTCCCTTACTCCTCAAGGTCTTAAGTATCCGGGGCTGTCCCTGCCCCACCGTAAGCCCCAGCTCAATAAAATGCGGTCTGAGCAACTGCCGCCTGAGCAGCTCCACCCTCAAAAAAGCACTCCCCAATCCGTCTCTATCCATCTCCATCTCCATTCCGCCGCCGGACGGCACAAATAGTAATTATAAACGTGTTTCTTTAATGTATTTTCACTCCTGTCTCATCACTCGAGCTCAAACTGTCCCATATAAAGTCTGTAATATCTCCCTTCCTGTGCAAGCAGCTCAGCATGGTTTCCACGCTCTATAATCTCACCCTTCTCAAGCACCATGATTGCCTCCGAATTTCTTACGGTTGACAGTCTGTGTGCTATTACGAACACCGTCCTGTCCTCCATGATTGCGTCCATTCCCTTCTCGATAAGGCGCTCTGTTCTGGTATCGACGGAGCTGGTTGCCTCGTCAAGGATGAGCACCGGAGGCTTTGCAGCAGCGGCGCGCGCTATGGCAAGGAGCTGTCTCTGCCCCTGTGAAAGATTTCCGCCGTCGGAGTAGAGCATGGTATTGTAGCCCCCCGGCAGCCATTTTATAAAGCTGTCTGCGTTGGCTATCTTAGCTGCCTCAACCACCTCCTCATCGGTTGCGTGAGGATTTCCGTATCTTATATTATCCGCTATTGTACCAGTGAAAAGATGTGTCTCCTGTATGACCATCGCAAGTGAACGGCGAAGGTCATCCTTTTTGATATCCTTTATATCTATTCCATCGTAGGTTATAGTTCCCGACTGTATCTCATAGAACCTGTTCACCAGATTGACTATGGTTGTCTTTCCGGCTCCCGTCGAACCCACAAATGCAATCTTCTGTCCCGGCTTTGCAAAGAGCGATATTCCGTTCAATACTCTCTTTTCGGGAGTATAGCCGAACACCACCTCCTTAAAACGTACATCACCCTTCAGTTCTACAAGGCTTGTCGCTTCAGCTGCGTCATGTACAGCCCCATCTTCCACTACATTGAACTGCTTCTGTAAGGAACCGTCCGGCATTGTCATACGCTCCGGCACCCTCCATGCAAAAAGCCCTGTCCTCTCCTCACACTCCTTTAACCCGCCATCCGGGGTTCTGACAGCGTTGCACAGCGTGACCGTACCCTCATCAATCTCCGGCTTCTCATCCATCATCTCAAATATACGCTCCGCACCCGAAAGAGCTGAAAGAAGGAAATTGACCTGCTGTGTGAACTGATTTAACGGCATGGCACTCTGGCGCACATACACAAGGTATGCTGAGAGTGTTCCAAGGTCCAGCAAGCCCTTTATCGCCATAAGTCCGCCGACACACGCCGATACAGCATAGTTAAAATACGAAAGTGTAACTATCGTCGGAACCATTCTTCCGGCAAAAGTAAGGGCATGGGTGGATTCCTTTCTGAGGCTCTCATTCATCTCACAGAAGCGCTCAAAATCCTTAGCCTCATGGTTGAACACCTTCTCAACCTTCTGTCCTGCCATCATCTCCTGCACGAAGCCGTTTATCCTGCCAAGCTCCGCCTGCTGTCTGTTAAAATACTTTTTGCTCTGTTTTCCGTTCATCTTGATGAATATGAACATCAGCACAAGGAACACGATAACAATGAGCGACAGCCTCACGCTCAGCACCATCATCATAACGATTGTTCCGAACAACTGCATGAAGCTCTGTATTATCATTGCAAAGCTGCTGTTCATCGCCTCCTGAACCGTGTCCACATCATTGGTAAAACGGCTCATAAGCTCACCGTGGGAATGTGCGTCGAAGTAGCTTAGCGTAAGCTTCTGCGTGTGCGCAAAAAGGTCATTTCTTATCTCCTTTATGACCTTCTGCGAAGTGACCACCATAAGCCTGTTATAGGCAAAGGTTGACAGCGCGCCGCAAAGGTACATGACACCCATGGAGATGACCGCCCTTATAAGCCCTGTGGTATCTCCGGGAACAATGAACTTATTTATCACAGGCTTCAAAAGATAGGTTCCCATGATATTTGCACCTGCACTGATAAATACTAACAGTGCAACCAGCACAAATGACCATTTATGATATCCAAGGTACACGAGCAGATGCTTTATGGTCTTTTTAGTGTCCTTAGGTCTTTTATATCCAACATACTTTGCCATTACAGCTCCGCCCCCTCCTTCTGTGATTCATATATTTCCTGATATATCCTGTTGTCTGCAAGGAGACTCTCATGTGTTCCTATTCCGTTTATCCTTCCCTTGTCAAGAATGATAATCTGGTCTGCATGACGCACCGACGATATTCTCTGCGCAATGACAATCTTTGTCATATCCGGGAGCTTCTTAGCAAGTCCTTCACGGATTTTTGCCTCTGTCGCAGTGTCAACGGCACTTGTGGAGTCATCGAGAATAAGCACCTTCGGCTTCTTTAGAATCGCTCTTGCGATACATATTCTCTGCTTCTGTCCGCCGGAGACATTGACACCGCCCTGTCCCATCTCCGTATCGTAGCCATCCGAAAGCCTGTCGATAAACTCATCCACACAGGCTATGTGGCACGCCTCCTCAATCTCCTCCATCGTAGCATTCTCATTGCCCCACTTAAGATTCGACAGAAGAGAACCGGAAAAGAGCGTGTTCTTCTGCAGCACCATAGCGATGGCGTCCCTTAGGTGTCTCATCGGGTACTCCTTCACATCGACACCGTCAATCCTTACTACACCCTCATTTACATCGTAAAGACGCGGTATTAACTGCACAAGCGTTGTCTTTGCCGAACCGGTCTGTCCTATGATTCCGACCGTCTGACCCGGCTCTATGTGAAAGGAAATGTCGGAGAGGACATACTCCTCTGCCTCCTCCTTGTATTTGAAATTTACATGGTCAAATTCAATCTCACCGCGCTCCACACTGATATCACGCGCAAGCTCATCCGTTATGTCGATCTTCTCATCGAGCACCTCCATTATTCTTGCACCTGAGGCGAGGGAACGCGTCATCATAAGAAAGACATTTGACATCATCATAAGTGAGTTGAGTATAATAAGAACATAGCTCAAAAAGCTTGTGAGCTGTCCTATCCCAAGCTCCCCCAGCTTAACAAGCTGTCCGCCGAGCAGGAGTATTCCAAGTATCGTTGAGTACATGACAAGCTGCATTGCGGGCATGTTGAGCACCGCACTCTTAAAAGCCTTCTCAGACTGTTTTTTCAGGTTGTCGTTGACCTCCTCAAATTTTTCAAGCTCATAGTCACCGCGCACATACGCCTTCACAACACGGATTGCCGTGAGATTCTCACCTACGGTGCGGTTTAAAAGGTCGATTGCCGTCTGCATCTTAGTGTAGAGCGGTCTTATGTGTACTATTATCGCAATAAGCATAGCCGCCAGTATCGGCAGTGCCACAAGGAACACCAGTGCAAGGGTCGAATTGATGGAAAAAGCCACCGATGTCGCCACAATCAACATTACCGGGCTTCTGCCGAACGGTCTCATTCCGGTTGACACTGAGTTCTGTATGTTCGTCACATCGCTTGTGAGCCTTGTTACAAGCGATGACACCCTGAAATGGTCGATATTGGAAAATGAATAAGACTGGAGCTTCTCATACTCAGCCATTCGTATGTTCGCACCAAGCCCCTGTCCTGCAAGCGCGGAAAATTTAGAGCTTCCAATACCTAAAATGAGCGCAAGAATGGCGCAGCCTCCCATCTGTATTCCCTTGGTATAAATGTAGGGAATATCAGCGTAAGCCACGCCATAATCAATCAGATCCGCCATGAGCATCGGCACCATGAGCTCAAGAACAACCTCTATGCCAATACACACCAGGGCAAGATATGCGTATTTCTTATATTGTTTCATATAAGAAAATATTCTCTTTAACATTACTTGTACCTCCAATAGTTGCATTTGCAACTATTGTATTGCCAAGCATTTGGAATGTCAATAACCTCTCTTATATTTTTATTTGCAACAGTATTACCAATATATAATTTATAAATCTTTCTTATAATACACATTTATGTATAATCCCGCTACTCCCCGGTATATCCATATTTCTTGAGGTCAACCCTGCCGTCCTTCACCTCAATGCCATCCGCCTGCAAACGCCGCGCCTGCTCTCCTTCACCGCCGAATGCGAACTCCCCCGACAGCTCTCCCTTTGCATTGACTACACGAAAGCATGGGATATTCTCCGGGTCGGGATTTTTATGAAGCGCATTTCCCACGGCACGCGCCATCTTCCTGTCACCTGCCATATAAGCCACCTGTCCGTAGGTCGCAACCATACCTTTGGGAATACGCTTCACAGCCTCATAGATTCTCTTAGTCGGGTTATCACATACCAGTGCATAGCTCTCCGCAATCATATCCTTTATCGTGTCATCCGGAATGGTTCCGTCCAGAATAATCGTATTCCAATGCTCCTTGTTCTGATGATATCCCGGCTGTACCGCCGGGTATGCCTTTCTCCAGAAGTCCCTCCACTCCGGGTTCACCTTGACATTCATATTGATATATCCGTTTCTTTCATACACCCACAGGAACGCCTTTTTACTTCCGTGCACTCTCACAAGCTCCCAGTTCTGATCATGAAACGGAGCCTCCTTATAGGTGTACGGAAATGACAGACCATATGCTAATGCCTCCTCGCGCGTTTTCATATAATTCACCTTACTTCCCTTTCAATAACTATCTCCTGCCCAGCCTAAGCTGATATTACATTTGTCACTATGTTTTCGCACTATTCTTAATTTTCCATCGTGTTATACATGAACCAGTAATTCTGTATTGTCCTGAATGTCCTGTGCTCAAACCACGATGTTGTCCTGCTCTCGTAGGCTGTCTTGACCGGATACTGTCTCAGGCTCTGCTGGTGCGTATAGTTGAGAAAGCTTGTAAAAACATAGCCCTTATCAATGTGCACTGCTGAATACATGACATAGCCTCTGCAATTCTGCCCGCTCACCGGAAACGAAAATGTTCCGACCCAACCATCTGCCAAAAGTATGCTACTCTATATATCTCACTTCGCCCGCATAGGTTCTGTCCTTGTAAGGCGCATCAGGTGCCGCATAGCCAAGCGCGGCGATTCCATATACAACATGGTCTGAAGGAATACCGAACTCATCAAGCATTGCTCTCACCTTCTCATCATCACACACTGCCCCTAACTGGTTAATCCATACAGAACCAACTCCATAGGAATGTGCCGCAAGGAATATGTTCTCAAGTGCACAGGAATTGTCATCCCTTCCAAGGTGGCTCTCCCTGAGGTTTGATGGTATGATGAGCGCTGTAGGCTTATACATATCATAATGCTCTCTTCCAAGTGCAGCTCTCATCGTCTCCGCAAGACGCGCAATGACATCCCTGTTGGTTATGACTGTAAATGTCCATGTCTGCTTTCCCATTCCGCTAGGCGCGTGAAGTGCCGCATCGACAATGTCCCTTAGTACCTCCTTTGGAATCTGCTCATCCGTAAATTTACGGGTACTTCTTCTTGTAAGTATGTTTTTCATTACCTCATTCATGTCGGTTTCCTCCTTGATTATTTTGTCTGTGGGACAGTGGTGTCAGGTCCGTGTCCCACAGTGTTGGGACACGGACCTGACACCTGTCCCAGCAAAAGCTTGTATAATGTAGGCTCAAATGAAAACTCCTTCATAAGAGCATGCACTTCATTTAACGCATTCTCCTTCACCGATTTAGGTACAACCGGGCGGTATACTGCCCTTATGAGAATGTTCTTCGGCGTGTGGTCGAAATCGATGAACTCCAGAAGCTGTGTCCTGTAGCCGCTGTATTCAAGAAGATTCGCGCGGACTGCGTCGGTTGCCAGTGCCGCGAAGCGCTCTTTGATTATTCCGTAGCGCGACATGATTGGAAGTGTTGCCGGCTTCATCTGCTTGTTAAGCTCATGCTGGCAGCATGGTACTGAGAATATCATCTTTGCCTTCCACTGTACCGCATTGTACAGCGCATAGTCCGTGGCGGTGTCGCACGCGTGGAGCGTTATGACCATATCGACATCGAATGGTGCCTTGTATCCATTGATATCCCCCAGCTCGAACCTGAGCTTATCATAGTGATACTTCTGCGCCGCCTTGTTGCACTTGTCTATGACATCAGCCTTGAGGTCAAGTCCAATCATGTTCACCTCAAGTCCCATCACCTCTGTGAGATAGTAATACACAACAAATGTAAGATATGACTTACCGCAGCCAAAATCAATTACATTGAGCTTCCTGGCCTTGAGATTGGAAATCTCATCATTCAGAATCTCAACAAAACGATTAATCTGCTTGTACTTATCATACATGGAGTTGACAACCCTGCCATCCTTGGTGAATACGCCCATGTCGACAAGCGGCTCAATATTCATTCCCTCACTCAAAATATAATTCTTTTTGCGGTTGTGTCCGTTATCCGCAGCCGCACTTCCGGTATTATTTAACCTGCCGGCACCCGCCGCCTTTATCGCCTCGGCTGCCAGTCTTTTTACCTTATAATTGCACCTTCCGTCCTTGGAAATGAGAATTATATGCTCCGCGTCCGCCGTCATCGCATTGACCTGTCTGTAGTGGCCGCTCACCAGCTTGGCACATCTGTCCGCAAGCTTTTCCTTTTTCACATTCTCATGGAAAACCTGCTTTTTCGTATACTTGGAAATCTGGCAGAAATCCTTCTTCTGCTCAATGACGAGCTTCTGGTATTCCTCCGATTTGTTCGCCGGATTGCTTATAATAATCTTGTTAAAATCCGTCCCTGCAATTATTGAAATATACTGCTCTAATTCGTTCATTATCTCTGTTTTCCTCTTTCACCATTTCTTTTACAATCCACAATTCATCATACCTTATACTTAATTATCCACAGTAAAGCGGACATTCGCAATCCGCTTTCGCTACCTGCTCATGAACGCAGTCGCTTCGCGAACTGTCAGTGGGAGCTTTTAACTCCCACTGACATAAGCATCCCCCTTACCCACCGCTTAGTGCTCTACACACTTGAAGCGGGGGATTGCTTATTCTGCGTTCAAAAGCTATTCAATGTGAATAAACTTATAACAATATCTCTTCCCGGCTGCTGCCAGCCTTAACAAAAAAATGCACTATCTCCGGCTTCCCGCGCCTGCCTCTAACATTCCACCAATATAAGCGGTATCGTCATCTCCTCCTCAGTAAGTCCTGCATGTGCACCGATGAAAAAATCGGCTTCCTCTCTGGTATTATATATGCACAAAGCTCCTGTCGCAACCGCAAGATAGTCCCCAAGCATGCCGCGGAATGCCGCATGCTCACTGCCTTCGCCAAAAAGCTTCTTTTTAAGCACCTCTTCCTTGGTCAAAAGCATGAAATTATCGGAGAATTTTCTGTTAAATTCATTCACGAACTGTTCCTCCATTCCGGGCTTTATGAAGAAATTGAGTGCACGCGGCTCGATGGACGGAAGTCTTAGGAGGCACTCACATATCTTAGGGTAATCCGTGAGCGCCACGCCCTTGGTGTCTATATGACCGTGGTCGGCGGTGACAATAATCAGGGTACGATTATTATTAAGCCTCGTACATAACTGCCTGACCTGCTTTTCAAGCTTTTTTAACAGGGACTTAGCGTCCTCACCAAAGCAGCCCTTCTCATGCATAGTGTGGTCCGGCTCATTCCAATAGCTGTAAATATATTTTCTGCCCGGCCTCCCGCAAAGCTCCTCTATCCTGTCAACTATCTTCTCAAATGAATCCGGGAACGGCTCCACAAACGGTGTTGCCATATAGCCCTGTCGGCCGCTCTTTACCAGCCTGTCGACCGCACCCTCATAGCCGCAATAGCGCCACGGCACATTGTAGGCTTCCGCCGGCTCATCCGTTCCGGTTTCCTTATTTAAAAACACCGTGACATTCTTGTCTATCTGCGGATAATAGCAGTCCCAGCCAAGCCAGCCATGTTCACACGGCTCCATGCCGCTTAATATCGAAGTTGTGGCGGCAACCGTTGTCGGCGGAAAGGTTGAGCTTAGCGTCCCCACCATATGCGAATTAAAGAATCCACGCCCGGACAGATTGGCATCAATTACATTCTTACCCATCCCGTCAAGAAGGATGACAACTATGTTTTCATAATCTTTTTCAGCCAGATATCTGTCAAGCAGCTCAGATGTCCTTCTTCCCGGCTCAATTCCCATATTCTTTAAAATAGAATTAGGTATTCCTGCTATACAATTCTCATAATCGGGATATTTTATCATCTATGACACCCTCCGTTCCGTCAATTATCCAGTCACATCATTCCACTTATGCCTATTATATCATGATTCGCACCTTCGGTGCTTACCGTTGCTTCGCAACTATCATGATACAATTCGCCGTTCGCCAATCATGCAAGCATGTTGGCTCTCTTGCGCTCATTATATCATCAATTTCCCGACTTTCCTACTGCTATAATACAATGTTTTGGGCAAAACTTGCTCTATACACTCGTACATTAAATCAGCATATTTTAACCCAGGCATCATCGTACGGAAGTATATTGTCTTAAATTCCGGTATTTACCTGCATAGTAAAAATATGTCCGCCATTGACCTTCTCCAAAAATCAGCCTATACTATGTATTATAACAATAACAGTTTTTTCGGTAATATATGTCACAGGGCAAATATCAAAAACACTGAGACGCTATGGGAAACGGAGATAAATGGATGAACTTCGATTTGAACACCGGAATTGAATTTATGATGCATGGAACCTTCACGGCTCCGGATGATAACTGGGTTCACATGAGCAGATATATGACCAGCTATGAGCTGTTCTATGTGACGGACGGCACCCTGTACATCTCCGATGACAACAACGATTACACCGTAAAGACCGGTGAATATGTCATAACTCCACCATGTAAAAACCAGCATGGCTGGAAAAATTGTAAGTGCACCTTTTACTATTTTCACTGGTTCGCGGATGACGCATGTGACGATATAGATAATTATGCATGTGAGGATATAGGCAATTATATGTGTGAGGATACAAGGCTTGGAAATTTTCCGTCCTTCGGAAGCTACAGAAACATTGATATCATAGAGAAATATTATACACTGCTTAATGACACGGGGCTCACCAAGGAGCTTTCCAATCACATCATGGCAATCATCCTGCTGGAAATCAAAAAGGGAGATAAAAATATCTCCGCCGGAAATACCGCGGTTCTGTGCCGGCGAATCCTCTCATACATACAGTTTGCCCCTTGCGAGGAGCTGAGAGTGTCCGCCATAGCCGCTCATTTTAAATACAACGAAAAATACCTCACCCACTGTTTTACGCTTGAGACAGGTGAATCCTTAAAAAAACACCTCAAGACAGAAATAATAAAGCGTGCCAAGCATATATTAGAATACACCGACACGCCTATAGCTACCATCAGTGAACAGCTTGGGTACAGCGACACGCACAGCTTTTCACATATATTTAAGAATACGGTGAAGCTCTCACCGCGGGAATACAGGAAAAATTTTCAGGAAAACAGTGAAATCTGATAATGCTACCAAGGACTTAATATACAGAACATACCCAAAGGCATATATTTTTCTCATAAATCACTTAGTTTATCAAAGCTTTTTTGAATCTGCATATATTTCTCCCACGGAACACTCTTTAGAATATTCTGTCTTTCAACGAACTGTTCTGCTGATGTCCTTATCGAAAAATATACATCAAATTTAGCCTTTGTAACATATCTTCTCTTTGTCAGATACCGTTTTTCCTCATCAACCATATCAACAAAATTATTGCACTTTTCAATTAACCCGGCATCATACTCATCATTTTCGGAAACTGCATTTAATAAAAATGTCTCCATGGCACCTGTCTGCTCAAACGGAATTACCAAAAGCAATAGTTTGACTTCTTTTTTCTTTCCCTGACCATTAATGTATGTACATTCAGCCCAGATATCATTCTCCATTCCGTTCACTGCCTGCACATTATAATTCCCCATAACTCTCTCTATCTGTCGGATAAAGTTATCCTCTGTATCAAGCTCATCTCTATCTGTAATTATGATGATATTGTCAAAAGCTTCATTTTCCGCAGAAATACTGTTACGGTCAAGAATACTGCTTAATGCCGGAATAATCCTGCTGCACCCGCCACAGCCTGCAATACAGAGCATATTATCATCCTTTGTAAGAACGCAGTTCCTTGCTATTGCATTAGTAAATCTTATCTTATTATCTTTATCATGCTCCCACTGATTTACTGTGCGCATGTAGTACTGCAATAAAATAAAATCCGATGACCCCTCACATAGAATAATGCTTTTCACCTATCTTAACTCCAATCCCATCTCGTCCTGTGCTTCAATAGCCTTTCTCCCACTGAGCTGCCTTACAGACATACCCTCATCATCTTTATACAAAGTATATACCGATATCCTATTCAAGCTGTCCGGTGAACACTTCAAAAGCTTATCTATCGCCTCACTGCTATGTGATGTCAAAAACACCTGAACATTGAGCTTAACGCAGGTTTCCAGTATCCACTTGAATGTCCTGGTCATAGCTGATGTGTGAATTGCCGTTTCAAACTCATCCAGAAGGAGAATTCCATCCTTTGCCGCTATAACTGCACTCATCAAAAGCACCGCTTTCTTCATGCCATCTCCATATACATTTAACGGCAATGCCTTTCTGTTGGCTTTTGATAATATTTTATAGCTGCCCCTGCCATACCGGTTCTCATCAACATCATAATTAATGCTGATTATATCCTCATCATACTCACGAAGCACTTGAAGCATCTGTTCGTACAATTCCGGATAGTCAAGCACTCTTCGCAAATACACGCTTCCCTCAGCATGGCGGACAGGTGAAATATATATAATCCTGCCATCGTACGCATATTCTGCACATGCTTCGTCATTCTTGAGAGCCAGCACCACCTGACCATCATAAATTTCTTGTTCGCATACAGCTTTTTCATCAAACGATATGTTGATTTTCATTTTAGGGACAGTACGCACATTGTCATCCTGCTGTCCATCACCTCCGGTGATTGCAAACCCTCTCAACGATTCATAGTCCTTCTCCAGTATCTCCTCAACAGATTCCTTAGCAGACATTGAAACCTTGTGGTTCTCACCGCTGTTCAACGATATACTATATTCTATTTTCTTTTCATCATCATTGATATTAAATAAATCGTAGAATCCCTCATAATATGTTATATCAGATGACATTCTTCCCTGTCCATTTCTTCTGAGCAACGAACGCCACTCACGAATATCAGCAGGATTCTGATAGCTTTGGATAACCTCAAGTATACTGGTTTTTCCATTATTGTTATCGCCTGTAAGAATATTAATCTGATTAACATTTTTCAATTCTAGATTTTTAATACCTCTGAATGACTTGATATTAATATCTGAAATATGATGTTCCATCCTTACACCCCTGAATATCACAGGCATTGCCTGCGGTACTGCTTATACTCTTTTAAACAAATCCATTGGCCTTTACTAAGCTTTACCTAATATAGTATATCATATAACACATTTTATCAACAAAATCTTATTTTTTATTTCCACACCTCTTCTGCAATCTCCTTCACAAGCGCCAGCTTCGCCCACTGCTGTTCTTTGGTGAGCTTGTTGCCAATCTCGCATGAGGCAAAGCCGCACTGAGGGCTTAAGCACAATCTGTCAAGCGGTATGTATTTTGCCGCCTCATGTATTCTCGCAATGACTGCCTGCTTATCCTCAAGCTCAGGCTTCTTGGTGGTTATAAGACCAAGCACAACCTTCTTGTCACCGTTCACATGCGCAAGCGGCTCAAAGCCTCCGCTTCTCTCATCGTCAAATTCAAGATAATATGCGTCGACATTCTCCTGCTCAAAAAGCACCTTCGCTACATCGTTATATGCACCGCTGCTCGCATAGGTTGAGTGGAAATTTCCACGGCATACATGCGTTGCAACCATCATGTCCTCCGGCACACCCTCTATCGCAAGGTTATTTATCCTAACAAACAGCTCCTGCACCTTCAAAAGTCCCTCATCGTCCGTGTCAAAGAACATCTTAGCCATCGGGTCAACCAACATTCCCCATGAGCAGTCATCAAGCTGAAGATTTCTGCAGCCTGCCGCATAGAGGTCGGCAATCACCTTCTTGTATCCTGCCGCAATGTCCTTGACAAGCTCCTCATTATCGGAATAATACTTCGCCGTGTTCTCCGCCGCAAAAGGGAGAATCATCTGCTCAAGGAACTGTGCCGGCGCAGGTATCGTCTGCTTTGCCACCGTGTTCTCATCCTCAAACTGCTTCACAAACTTAAAATGCTCCACGAACGGATGGACACTGCTCACGCCGACCTTGCCTGTCAGATAGGTGTCATCAATCATTGCCTGCTCACCGTGGAACGGAAGTCCCGTATTTGTCTTAGAATGTCCGACACCGTCAAAAGCCCACATAAAATCAAGGTGCCATGTAGCACGTCTGAACTCTCCATCCGTTATCACATGGTATCCTGCTTTTTTCTGCTCAGCCACAAGCTCTGTAATACATTCATCCTCAACGCTTTTAAGCTGCTTTCCATCAAGCTCCCCTCTCTGAAATGCCGCACGCGCCTCCTTTAACTTCTCCGGGCGCAAAAAGCTCCCGACAAAATCGTATCTGAATGGTATATTTCTGCTCATAATCTTCCTCCTGATATATTGAAATTAAATCTCAATATACCAGTCATATTTTCATTCGTAAAATATATTATAATGTATTCTCATCATAGTTTAAAACTATGGCATTCTCTGCTCAGATATTTTTATGCAGGGCTTCATATATGCTTCTTTAGCACCTCTATATATGTCTCTTTAGTGCCTCCATATACGACACTCCATACCTGCTGAGTGCCGCATCCTTGCGCGTCACAACTCCTATCCGCATGGTGCAGTCTGAGATAAGCGGCTTTGCAATGATATTCTCACCGTTTAACTCCGCGTCAAGCACGCCCGAACATACCGTGAATCCATTAAGACCGATGAGCAGGTTAAAAAGCGTCGCCCTGTCGCGCACCATTATATTCTTCGGAAGCTCAAGCATGCTAAGAAATTCCTCCGAAAAATAAAATGAATTGTGCTGTCCCTGCTCAAATACCAGATAAGGATACGGCAGCAAATCCTGTACCGTAAGCCTGTCCATGCCTGCAAGCGGGTGTCTGTTCGATATGAACACATGTGGCTTGGCTTCGAACAATTCCTGAAATCGTAAATCGCTCTTTGCAATCAGCTTGCCAAGCACTGCCTCGTTCTGTTCGCTCAGGTAAAGTATTCCAATCTCACTTCTTCCAACAGATACATCATCTATTATCTCATAGGTCTGCGTCTCCCTGAGTGTGAAGCTGTACGCGTCCGCATCATACTCCCTTATCACATCGACAAATGCATTTACAGCAAAAGAATAGTGCTGGCACGATACCGAAAAGTGAGGCTTAAGATGTCTCTCCCCCTTGAAATGCTCGGTCATTACATCCATCTGCTCTAGTATCTGCCTCGCATAGGACAGAAGTGCCTCTCCATCCCTTGTAAGCTCCACCCCCTTATTCGTTCTTGTAAATGCGGCTATTCCCATCTCCTTCTCCACGCCCTGAATCGCCGCCGTCAGGCTGGGCTGTGAGATAAAAAGCTTTTCCGCCGCGTCCGTTATGTTTTTACACTCCGCAACCATAACTATATATTTCAACTGCTGTAATGTCATTGTGCGCCTCCATGCATACGTTATCGTTAGATTCTTCTGCAGTGAAGATTCGGGTGTCAAAACCTGTAAATTACTCTGTGAGTGTATAACGTATTATGTTTATGCATATCAGCTCCATTGTCCGAAGCAAGATGTTCTAAGAACATCCAAGCTTCTCCCAAAAGTCGTGATATGCATAAACATAATACGTTATACACTTGTATATTAAATCGGTATGTTTTGACACCTATATGTAATTGCCAAAACCCTTATGCAAGGTCAAGCTCCGCATCATGCGCATGCTCGTGGATAAACTCACGGCGCGGTCCGACATCGCTTCCCATAAGCATTGAAGTCACATCGGATGCCATCTTCGCATCCTCTATCTCAACACGCTTAAGTATTCTTGTCTCAGGATTAAGTGTAGTCTCCCAGAGCTGATCCGCATCCATCTCACCAAGTCCCTTATATCTCTGGAGCGTGAAATTACCTGTATGCGTCTTTCTGTACTTCTCAAGAGCCTTATCATCATAGAGATACTGTCCTTCGCCCTTCCTAGGGACTACCTTATACAGTGGAGGTGTTGCAAGATATACATGCCCCTCCTGAATAAGCTCAGGCATGAATCTATAAAAAAACGTGAGAAGCAAGGTTGCTATATGTGCGCCATCAACGTCGGCATCAGTCATTATGATAATCTTATTGTATCTGAGCTTGGTTATATCAAAATCATTGCCATATCCTTCAGAGAATCCACATCCAAAGCTCGTTATCATGGTCTTAATCTCAGCATTTCCAAGCACCTTGTCCATCGTTGCCTTCTCGACATTGAGAATCTTACCTCTTATGGGAAGAATAGCCTGTGTACGTCTGTTTCTTGCCGTCTTTGCAGAACCTCCGGCAGAATCTCCCTCAACTATGAACACCTCACACTCCTCAGGGTTACGACTCTCACAGTTGGCAAGCTTTCCGTTGCTGTCACATGAAAACTTCTGCTTGACCAGGAGATTGGTCTTAGCCTTCTCCTCAGCCTTGCGAATCTTAGCCGACTTCTCCGCACAGGCAATGACAGTCTTCAATGTCTCAAGATTCTTATCAAAATATCTTACAAGCTCGTTCCCTGTAACCTCAGCTACAACCTTACCTGCATCCTGATTATCCAGCTTAGTCTTAGTCTGTCCCTCAAATCTAGGCTCCGGATGCTTTACTGCCACAACAGCCGTCATTCCGTTACGGACATCCTGCCCGGTGAAATTCACATCCTTATCCTTAAGTATGCCAAGCTCCCTTGCATACTGGTTGATAACTACGGTAAACTTGGTCTTAAAGCCGGTAAGATGTGTTCCGCCCTCCTGAGTGTAGATATTGTTACAGAAACCAAGGATATTCTCCTGAAACGCGTCCACGAACTGTACCGCACACTCTACCTCAATGCCCTCGCTTGTATGCTTGAAGTAGATGACATCGTGAAGTGTCTCAAGCCCCTCATTGAGCGCCTTTACATAAGCCTTAATTCCATCAGGCTCATGGAATACTTTGCTCTCCTCCTCATTAGTTCTCTTATTTTCAAAATATATGGTAAGTCCCGGATTAAGATATGCTGTCTCATGCAGTCTGCTCTTTACCTGATCCGCCTTGAAATATGTCTTCTCAAATATCTCATCATCAGGCAGGAACGTAACTGTGGTTCCTGTATCATTCTTCCTGCATGTCCCGATCTCAGCAAGCGGAGCCATAACATGCCCTCTCTCGTAGCGCTGCTTATACACCTTACCATCCTGTCTTATCTCGACCTCAAGCCATCTCGACAGGGCATTGACAACGGAAGCGCCAACTCCGTGCAGACCTCCCGATATCTTGTAAGCCCCATCACCGAACTTACCACCCGCATGGAGTATCGTGAATACAACCTCAACAGCCGGTATTCCCGCCTTAGGATGAATACCCACAGGAATTCCTCTTCCATTATCCCTGATTGTAGCTGTGCCATCCTTATTGAGTGAAACCCATATAGAATCACAATAGCCTGCAAGGTGTTCATCAACCGCATTGTCGGCTATCTCATATATAAGATGATTAAGTCCCTTCGTGGACACACTTCCTATGTACATTCCCGGACGTTTTCTTACCGCCTCAAGCCCTTCTAAGATTGTAATGCTGCCCGCACCATAATCCTGTCTATTATCTGCCATACTTCTCCTCATTTCCTATAAACTATTTTCGTCACATTCAAAATCGAATATACGTTCGTATTATAACACTGTTTTAGTTTATTTTTCAATAGTTTTTCCAAATTATATAATATTTTCAACAGTAAAGAACCATACTATCGCTATTTCCAATCTAACAATAGTATGGTTCATCCTATCTGTGTATTATATCACTGTTCGTAATGTAATAAAACCATTATTTCTATTCTATCACATAAAACCCATCCTGTCTACACTCCGAGAATCTTCCTTACAGTCTCTTCCATCTGTGTCCTGTCACATACTCTGTTGTGAATAACAGGTGCGGTTCTTATATCCTCTATCGCCTGCGGAACTGCCACATTGGCAATCTTGGACAATTCATCAACAAGCTCAAAGTCTGTCATGCTGTCATACTTAGCCTTGTCAATTGCATCCATAACGCTCCTTGTAAACTTAAACGGGCTGGCTGTCGAAGCAATGACGGTCTTAGTCTTGTCACCTGAATTTTCGGTATACTTCTTATAGACAGCAGCTGCCACTGCAGTATGCGTGTCGATGACATAGCCTGTATCTTCATATATTGCCTTGATTGTATCGGCAGTCTCCTTCTCACTCGCATAATTTCCGTAGAAATCATCAAGCTGTGCCTTCATGGAGTCCGTAATCTCATAGCGTCCGTTCTCCTTAAGCTGGCTCATAAGGCTGCGGTTAGCCTCAGCAGAACCGCCTGCAATCCTGTATATAAGTCTCTCAAGGTTGCTTGAGATAAGAATATCCATTGACGGAGAGCTTGTAAGCTTAAATTCTCTGTTCCTGTCATACACACCTGTTGAAAAGAAATCATACAATACCTTATTCTCATTTGAAGCACATACAAGCTTTCCAATAGGAAGTCCCATATTCTTTGCATAAAATGCTGCAAGAATATTTCCGAAATTTCCTGTAGGAACCACAACATTAATCTTCTCCCCCTCAGAAATCTCTTCATTGGCAAGAAGCTTTACATAAGCATACACATAATAAACAATCTGAGGAACAAGTCTGCCTATGTTAATTGAGTTAGCCGATGAGAACTGATAGCCTGCACCATCAAGCTCCCCGGCAAGCTCCTTATTTCCGAATATATTCTTGACACCTGTCTGCGCATCATCAAAATTACCCTTGATAGCCACAACATATGTATTATCACCCTTCTGTGTAACCATCTGCTTCTCCTGAATAGGGCTTACTCCATCCTTAGGATAAAATACAATAATCTTTGTTCCCTTCACATCGGCAAAGCCGGCAAGTGCAGCCTTACCTGTATCTCCCGATGTGGCTGTCAGAATAACTATATCATTCTTAATATTATTCTTCTTAGCAGATGTTGTCATAAGATGTGGCAGAATCGAAAGTGCCATATCCTTAAATGCAATCGTAGCACCATGGAACAGCTCAAGGAAATATGCTCCATCCGCCTTCACAAGAGGTGCAATCTCAGTTGTATCGAACTTCGAATCATACGCATTCGCTATGCAGCTTTTAAGTTCCTCCTCTGTAAAATCTGTGAGGAAAAGCTTCATTACTTCATAGGCAACCTCACCATAGCTCATACACGCAAGCTCTTTAAGACTCTTATCAAGAACCGGTATGGTCTCCGGAACAAAAAGACCGCCGTCATCGGCAAGACCTTTAAGAATAGCCTTTGAGGCTGTCACTCTAACACTGTCATCCCTTGTACTTTTATAAAATAATTCCATAGCGTCCTCCAACAGATTATTTTTTAACTGCTTCATGTAACAGGCTTTGCAGTATACATTTAAAACAAAAGGCGATAAGCCTAATACTTATCGCCAATTTTATCACACTTTATTCCATTAAACAAGTAAAATCTTTAATAAAAATTAAAGAAAACATGTCCATTATATTCGAACAGCCTGTTAAGGTTCATCGCAAACCAGCTTCCTTCTCCCGCCGATGCCGACGCTGCGAAGAAAAGTGCTCCGTCCGAATAATCTTCACCGACAAGTGCCCTGTCAACGGCTTCGTATGATGTGTCCGTCAGTGTGACGGAATAGAATCTTCCATCCATTATAGGCTGGAACTGTACTCCGTTTCCCTGATAAATTACATCCGTTACATTATCAGGAAATTCCTTAGAAAATACTCTGTTTATTACTACATTGGCAACCAGAATCTTTGCTTTCACATCAAGTCCTGTCGCTTCAGCCTCGACAATGCGGACCAGATTATCATAATCCTCATCCGTAATTGCAATAATCGGACTGATATAATCTGCACTTACAAGCATTTCATCCGATTCTGTTTCTGCCATTCTGGAATTCACATCTGCATAGACACATTTATACTTCAAAAGCTTTTCTTCAATATCCAGATTCATCAACGGATTAACCGCAAACTGTATCTGCTGTTCTGTGTCATTAATAAGAGATGTGAATACTGCCTTCTCTTCATCGGTGTCATCATCGTCCTCTTCATCTTCCGCAGCAACCTGTCCGGTTCCTGTGTTGGAGGAAACTACATTGTTCTTTCCGCCACCACCGTAGCATGTAGAATTCAGACACACAACCGCAATCACAGCTGAACCTGAAGCGATTATCGCACATCTTCTGTACATACTCTTTGTAATGGTCCTGAAGAAACTAAAAACACCATTAAAGAGCGAAAAAATATTCTTCATCTTTAAACCTCTCATTTCAAATCAATGTTTTTCGTTCTTTTGCAATTATATTTATGAAATTGATTTTGTCAATCAAAACACTTTTTTTTGTGAAAAACGTCTTTTGTAACATTTTCGTAACATTTTTCATCAGCATTATTTCCATATATTTTGTAATTTATGCTTATTTTTTGTACATATTGACACTTGAAATTTTTCTTTGCTAAATAATCACACAAAATATTCTCGTCTTTTCACCGATTTTATTTTTTTAAAGTGGAGATTTCCGCCCTATTTTTTTGATTTTTTAAGCATTTAAGTGGGAGAAAAACCTTAAAATCGTGATAAAAACGAAATAACAAGTCAAAAAAATGTAACTACTTACATTTTTATACCACTGCATACTGCAAGCATAGCTTGCAGTACTGCCACCAATAAGTTGTTTGAAAGTTTCACTTTCAAACTTATACCCCTGCATACTGCAAGCAATGTCTGCAGTACTGCCACCAAATAAGTAGTTTGAAAATTTTATTTTCAAACTTTACACATCAAAAGTATCTTTGAATTGAAAGAATCACAATAACAAGCTATAATATCAGCAGGTATGCCTCCAAAATAAAATTTACAGAAAAGAGAACCGCCATGTCACTTCCCGGAGCCTTCAAAGCACAAAAAAAGGACGGCACAGTATACTACCGTGCCTCCGTAACATACAAAAATAAACATATAAGTCTCGGCAGCTTTGCAGCCGAAAACGATGCCTCCTCCGCTTACTGCGAAGCCCAGAAAATTGTGTCCGACACAGGTAGCATCTATAACATAGACAGCTACCATGAGCACTGCCGGCTATTATCCTTTGACAAATACATATCACTTCTCAATTTCCGTGACAATAATTTTTACATAAAAACACCTATTTACATGGCTAAAAATTATTTTATCTACTATCTCTCCGAAAATGAAGCCCTCAAGTTCGACGTCGATGACCTTTTCTATTTTTCAAATCACTCGATTATGAAAAGACAGGGGTATCTTTTCGTGGCAGACTACGGAATGCAGGTGAATATCCTGTCGCGCTACGGAATACGAAGCCACGCTGTAAAAGGACGCGATTATGAGTTTATAAATGGTGATGACCATGACTACCGCTACCATAATATCCGCATAATCAACCGTTACTATGGCGTTGAGGCAATAAAAAAGAACGGCCGCACCAGCTACCGTTCCCGTATCCATATAAATGGAAACTATATAATAGGAAGATACAGCTCCGAAAACGAAGCTGCCATAGCATATAACAAGGCTGTGGCAATGCTTCGCGACAAGGGTTGTACAACTGCATATCCTGAAAATTACATCGAAGATATATCTGCCATAGAATATGCCAAGCTTTACAACTCTGTCAAGCTTTCAAAAAACTTCCGTGAGTATCTTTCTACTTATTATTAATATAATTTATAAGTCCTCCTGCAGATATGAGCTTCTGCATGAACTCAGGAAATGCCTGCCCCCTGTACTGCTTTCCCTTGGTGACATTGGTAATGATACCACTGTCAAAATCGATATCCACCTGATCACCATCCTCGATATCCCTGCTCGCCTCTGCACACTCTATTATCGGAAGACCGATGTTGATGGCATTGCGGTAAAAGATTCGTGCGAACGTCTCAGCTATTACGCAGCTCACACCTGCCGCCTTGATTGCGATAGGAGCATGCTCTCTGGAAGAACCGCAGCCGAAGTTCTTATCAGCCACAATTATATCTCCTTTATGTACCTTCTTAACGAAATCCTTATCTATATCCTCCATGCAATGTGCAGCAAGCTCCGCAGGATCCGATGAATTCAGATATCTTGCCGGGATTATTACATCTGTATCAACATTATCGCCGAATTTGAATACTTTTCCTGATGCTTTCATAGCCAATCCTCTTTTCTTCTATATAAATATTATCCCAAAAATTATAATCCAAGCTCCGAAGGCTGGCTTATCTTTCCTGTAACTGCACTTGCTGCAGCAACAGCCGGACTTGCAAGATATACCTCAGACTTCACATGTCCCATACGTCCCACGAAGTTACGGTTGGTTGTCGATACACAGCGCTCACCCTCTGCAAGAATACCCATATATCCGCCAAGGCAAGGACCGCATGTAGGAGTGCTCACTACCGCTCCAGCTTCAATAAACGTCTTTAACATTCCTTCCTCCATAGCCTTTAAATATATAGTCTGCGTTGCAGGAATGATTATAACTCTCAACCCGTCCGCTACCTTTCTGCCCTCAAGAACCTCTGCCGCTATTCTAAGGTCATCTAAGCGTCCGTTTGTGCAGGAGCCTATAACAACCTGATCAATCTTTACCTCTCCTGCCTCATCGACGGTATGTGTGTTCTCAGGAAGATGAGGGAATGCCACTGTCGGCTTAAGTGTACTCAAATCAATCGTGTACGTCTCATCATATACAGCGTCCTCGTCCGCCTCATATATGGTATACTTCTTAGTTGAGTGTTCTCTTATATATGCCTCTGCTATATCATCGACAGGGAATATGCCATTCTTTCCACCAGCTTCAATAGCCATATTGGCAATGGTAAATCGGTCATCCATGGACAGATTCTTAACTCCGTCCCCAACAAACTCCATCGACTTATAGAGTGCTCCGTCAACACCTATCATTCCTATAATATGAAGAATGACATCCTTTCCGCTCACCCACTTAGAAGGCTTGCCTGTAAGCACGAACTTGATTGCCGAAGGCACCTTGAACCATGCCTTTCCTGTAGCCATGCCCGCCGCCATATCGGTTGAACCTACTCCGGTTGAGAATGCACCTAACGCACCATAAGTACAAGTATGCGAATCGGCTCCTATAACCACATCGCCTGCAACTGTAAGACCTTTTTCAGGAAGAAGGGCATGCTCTATTCCCATCTGTCCTACCTCAAAATAATTGGTTATCTCATTCTTTTTTGCAAACTCTCTCACGCACTTACAATGCTCCGCAGACTTGATATCCTTATTCGGGACAAAATGATCCGGCACAAGCGCTATCTTATCCTTATCAAACACACCTGTTTTCTTCATCTTATCCATCTCATGGATAGCTACCGGAGATGTTATATCATTGCCAAGAACAAGATCAAGATCTGCTTCAATAAGCTGTCCTGCTTCTACATAAGGAAGACCTGCATGCGCTGCAAGAATCTTCTGTGTCATCGTCATACCCATAATAATTCCTCTTTCCTGTTCATCAGTCCGAATAATCCCATCGGTCTGATTTGTTGTTACTTGAATAATAACACATTTTCTGTTATTCTTAAAATACATATTATTTATAGTTATTATAATTTGCAGTTATAATAACTATATTCCACACTGCCTGCAATTATGTCCACCACCACTGCCTTCGAGACAATATCATTAAAATTAGCATATCGAAGAAATCAGTCCTTAAAAGGAAGCCATTTTCCAAAGCAGCCTGCAGTGTACCGGCAATTATACACTGATTTACATTTTCGGGTCAGCTATCCGCCATTATATCACAAGGAGACCATATGAATAACAATAACACCAATATAAATCATGCCACACTGAACCTCTACAATATATTCCTCACCGTCGCACAGACAATGAACCTCTCTGCCGCCTCCAAAAGGTTATTTATCAGCCAGCCCGCTATAAGCAAGGCGGTAAAACAGCTGGAAAATGAGCTTGGTACCACACTGTTCTTCCGCAATTCAAGAGGCGTACAGCTAACCGAGGATGGTGAACTGTTATATTCCCATATTTTTAACGCTTTCAATGAGATAGCCACAGGTGAACAGCTTCTCAATTCCAGAAAAGAGCTTGGCATCGGCAGAATACGTTTCGGAGCCAGCAACACCCTCTGTAAATATATTCTTCTGCCAAGACTTCAAAAATATGTACGCAGGAACCCACATATAAGCATCTCCATCAACTGCCAGTCCTCACTTCATACGCGCACGCTAATCGACAACCGCGATATTGATATAGGACTTATTGCAACACCCGATTCGCAGAGAGGGCTTAAATTATATAGTGCAGGCTCCATACATGACACCTTTGTGGCATCCCCCGGGTATATAAAGAACCTTCTTCTTAGGGAAAACACTGATATGGGCAATCTTTTCCACGGAGCCAACCTCATGCTCCTTACAAGGGATAATGTTACAAGAACCTATGTGGATTCCTACCTCAATGATATAATGCTGTCACAGACAACCCTCATGGAGATAGGAAGCATGGATCTGCTTATCGAATTTGCCAAAACAGGGCTTGGAATAGGCTGTGTCATACGCGAATTTGTAAAAAGCGAGCTTGAATCCGGTGCACTCATGGAAGTGACACCCCCGAATCTGAACATAAAAAAAAGAGAGGTAAGCTATTGCGTCAACTCTAACATTCCCCTCTCAAGTGCGGCTATGGATTTCCTCGATAATTACAGACTATAAAACAGCACATTCCCTTTCTCCTGATATTTTGTTAATTAGTATCATCAGACAAATTCTCATCTACCTCAACCGTATCCGTTTCGTCCGGGTCAGTCTTATATTTAGGAAAAAGAGGAATCCCATCTGCCCAATAATCTACACGCTCATCATACCTCTCATTAAGCCACTGTACCGCAGCAAGCCGCCCATCCTCCGTAAAGGGAAACTGTGCTGTGGTCTTTTTCTGCCTCGTCTTATCATAGTTATATGGTCCTCTCCATATCGTCACATCGAACAATGCCTCATCATTTTTATGTGGGTCATGGTTGAACACAACATTCTCCAGCGGATTGCGCGCCAGCCTGAAATGCATGCCGCCACATTCTCCGATATACGGACTGCCGTACTGAAAAAAATTAAAACCTAATATATCATCCAATTCTATTCCCATTTTCTTCCCCCCATATTCATGTTCTGTTTTTCCTATTCTATAACATCATATTATAATGTTTCATTTTATACATTTCAATAATGAAAAATGTTGCGCCGGCAAATGTTACACAATCGAATATTGTTATCCTATGACAGCCAGGATTATACCGACTTAATTATTTCCGGAATTCATATTTTGTAATAAAATGTAGTGGTAAAGATATGTAGTGATAAAAACATGTTCTATAAGCTTAGAACATGTAGCGTATTATACACTCGTACATTAAATAAGCATGTTTTGACACAAGCATCATACATAATTATTTATGTCAATACTTTCAACAGTAGTTTAACCAATATTACTTGCTAGTTAATTTCAATAGTCCTTGTTTTTTGGTATTTTGTATTTATCGTTAAATTTTACTTTAACAATAAATAATGTACAGGAGGTTTTATATGAATTGTACTTCCCATGATACTAATCGTATCATAGGTAATAAGATTTACCAGCTTAGGCGTTCCATTAACATGACGCAACAGGAGCTCGCAGAAAAAGTCGGAATATCTGTAACATTCTTATCAGAAATCGAGAACGGACGAAAATCCATGTCCGTGGACACCCTAATCAAGCTTTCAAAAGGTCTTCAGGTTTCACTGGACACAATAGTTTTTGGAAAAGATGCCGAAGATGACATGCAAAAAGATGTTGTTTCCATGATGTCAACACTTCCTCTCGAATACAATGAATCCATTCTGGTAATCGCCCGTGAGTTCACACGCCTTAATCGCAGTAAAAAATAATAATAAAGCCCCATCTCACAGCTTTACCTGTCAGATGGGGCTTTATAAATATATACGCTAATAACTTGTCCTTTGCCGTGGTACTATCTGTCCTGCACAGCTTTCTGTGCAGTCATTTCAATTGAATATTTCTCCGAATAGTAATTAACGTCCTTCGCCATATCGGATACCTCGGAATTTCTCATATCCTTAAGATACTGGTGCGTATTGAAATCATCGGACTCAAATTCCATCATCGCAACAGCTATGTTAGAACAGTGTGCCACAATACGCTCAAGATTTGTCAAAAGGTCATTAAAAACAAAGCCATTGATAGCATCACAATTACCGCTCTGAAGTCTCACGATATGATTTCTCTTAAGCTCCGCACAGAGCATGCGCACTGTTATCCTTAAGGGTTCTACCTGTCGAGCCATATCTATATTATCCTCGGTAAATGACTTCACGGTCATATCAAGCTCTTCCTTAACAGCATTATATAAAATAGCCAGTTCCCTGTTGGCATCATCCGAGAACTTAATCTTTTTCTCCACTATCTCCCTCGCCGCACGCGATATTCCGCAGGCATGGTCGGCAATTCGCTCAAAATCACTCACTGTATGAAGATACTTAGAGTTCTGTCTGGTCTGATTTTTGTTAAGACCTATAGCAGTTATCTTCATCATGTATGTATCAAGCTTATCCTCGTACTTATCAATTACAGTTTCTTTCTCCTGAATAAGATTGTACTGTTCAACAGAATAATTTTCCATCAGGTCAAATGCTCTCATAACATTCTTCTGTGCTTTTCTCGCCATACCATTCATGACTGTGCCGACCTGTGTAAGAGCAAGCTCAGGGTTCCTAAGGAAACGCTCCTCAAGCAAATCAAAATCCGCCTGGTCTTCAACATCATCCGGTGAATCCTTGATTATCCAGAACATAAGCTTGTTAATCTGCTTAATAAATGGTGCCAGAATAATGATAGTAACCGTTCGGTATATGGTGTTGAGAAGAGCAATTGATACTGATTTCATCTCTAAATCCATAAATGCAAACTGTCCACCACGAGTCACCACAGCCTGTATTGCGTAAAAAAGTGTTCCGCAGATAATCATACCTGCCAGATCATTAAAAAGATATACAAGAGCTGTTCTCTTTCCGTTTTTATTAGAGCTCATTCCACTCATAAGAACAGGACATGCTGCACCGACACCAATACCCATAACTATAGGCAGCGCCGCTGAAAACGGAAGATATCCCGACATGGCAACAGACTGCAGAATACCCACAGACGCGGACGCACTCTGCAGCACCGCAGTAATGATAATACCCAGAAGTATTCCAAGAAAAGGGTTGGAAAACTTCGTGAGCATTCCCATAAAAAACGGATTATCCTGAAGCGGAGCCATAGCCTCCTTCATCGTTGACATACCAATCATAAGAATGGTAAATCCAAACATAATATCACCTATAGCCTTGTGAGTCTCCTTCTTTGAAAGGTTTCTCACAAAAAGACCGACTATCGCAACAATAGCGGCAATACTTGATGATGACAGAAGTGCCGCAACGCCACCTGCCCCTTGAATATCCGACAGACATAGAATCCAGCCTGTGATGCTCGTTCCTATATTAGCACCCATTATGATACCAATTCCCTGTACAACCTTCATCATACCGGAATTTACAAATCCAACTACCATAACAGATGTTGCTGAGGATGACTGTATAATAGCTGTAACCCCCGCTCCCAACAAAATTCCCTTAAGCGGAGTACTTGTCAGCCCATATAAAAGCGTCTCAAGCTTATTTCCCGCAACCTTCTTAAGACCATCTCCCATCACACTCATACCATACAGGAAAAGTGCGATACCACTAAACAGTCCCAGAAATAATAACGTTACCGATACAGCATCCATAACCACGTCCTCGTTTCTTTTATTCTTTTATTCTCCTATTCATAACATACGTGATTATTGTAATACAGTTTTTTTCGTTTTTCAAGAAATTTACAGTGCCATTGCTCATTGTTCACAAATATTTTACAATTCCGCCTTCTGGCTGTCCTGACACAAATAATACCAATCCGGCTTGTTGTGTACGTTTTTAAACTGAGGCTGCTGCAACTGTAATAATTGCATTGTGGTCACTGACGATTGTTACGCAGGAACATAACTGGTTTTGCAGGCATTAGCGTTTATAGTAAAAACACAGGTTCTTAGACTATAAGCATTATAAGCACATCTGTTATAACTGCAAGCACTAATCTCTGCTTCGCAGACATTTGTCTTTAATTGCAAACGCTATTGTTAACTTCTCTTGTTAAATTTGTATCCTGTGATTGAACCTACAATTCCCCCGGCGATATGTGCCATATTAGATATATTGTCATCCAGAAATATACCATCATACACCTGCTGACCAAGGTAAATCATTGCTACAAGCACAAAACTGATAGGAATTTCCCCCTCCCTAAAGCTCGTAAACGATGTCAACAATATAAACGCGAACACCACTCCACTCGCACCGCAGAGTGCAACCCGCGGAAAAAATATATAATTTATAAGTCCCGTCACAAGCGCTGTGACAAGAATGATCTTCAAAATATTGTCCCCACCATGCTTCTCCTCAAGCATAGGTCCAAGCAATAGCAGATATGAGGCATTTCCTATAAAATGCACCCACCCGCTATGTCCAAGCACATGCGTGAAGAACCGCAGATACGTCAGTGGATTGGTGAGCGACGAATGATACGTCATAAACAAAAGCGCATTGCTCGCCCCTTGTGTCATATAATTTAGCAGCGTTGCCGAAAAACACAGCAGCACAAATGTGAGTGTAACCGGGGCATTGTAGGTCAAGCGGATTTTTTTCATAAAGTTTGCCTCCTTTATATTGGTTTAAATAGTTAATTACTTCAAATAGGTAATCTATTTAAAATTCAAAAATTTGCGTCTATCTTTAAAGCTCTTTTTATTTAAAGGCTTTTTCTTATAAGTTCCTATTATTTTAATAAATGCTTCAGCCTAGAATTTTTTAAGGTTAGCTTCCAATTTCGCATAATATACAGCAGCTACATCAATATTTCTAATCAGCTTGTCTTTCTTCTATCCTTATGATGTTATGTTGTTTTTATCCTCTGGCATTCCTCCAATTTTCTCTATTTAATTGTAGGAAGATATTTTTGCTTAGTCAATGGCAGGATTCAATTATTAAATAGTTTTCTTGTATATTTTTCTTGGATAGTCTATTTGAATAATAATTCCAATTTTCCAAAACTTCAATATCAGCTTAATTGTTATATTTTTGCAAAATTATTGTTCACAATCACAGCGCAATGATATATAATCAAAAAAAATCATAAAATCACTGTTTTCACTTTCAAGGAGACCCGACAAATGATTATCTTGATTATTATTTTAATTCTTATTGCTTTGATTGCCGCCGCAGTATTTCTGGTGCTTCACATTGTTCCAATCCTGGTAGTATTCTTCTCAATCTGTGGTATATTGCTCATCTTGAGTCCACCGAAGCATGGGAGGAGGTAATTGCTTGGTATGATATAATTCGATGAAAAGACAGCAAAACAGGTTCTTGGTTGTTGTTCCCAGTTATCGCTTGGTATGATATAATCGCATTATTGTATCAAGAATATAAGCCAAGGTTGTTGTTCCCAGTTATCGCTTGGTATGATATAATATTGTATCCTGTGTGAGGACGTTGACGCAAGTTGTTGTTCCCAGTTATCGCTTGGTATGATATAATTCCTTCCATTGTGCGATAACCTTGCCGCACGTTGTTGTTCCCAGTTATCGCTTGGTATGATATAATCTACAATGAACACAAGCCACTTGCGCAGGGTTGTTGTTCCCAGTTATCGCTTGGTATGATATAATCAGACATTGACTTTGTGGAAACCGACACAGTTGTTGTTCCCAGTTATCGCTTGGTATGATATAATGAAAACCATTCCCAATCATTCGCCCGAGCAGTTGTTGTTCCCAGTTATCGCTTGGTATGATATAATCGGACAAAAGTGTTAAGGAAATCGCCTATTGTTGTTGTTCCCAGTTATCGCTTGGTATGATATAATAAATTCCTCCACTTCTTCTTCTGCCACGTGTTGTTGTTCCCAGTTATCGCTTGGTATGATATAATCCACTGTGAAAGTGTCATTTCTGGCGGTGGTTGTTGTTCCCAGTTATCGCTTGGTATGATATAATCAAAACCATTCCCAATCATTCGCCCTTGCAGTTGTTGTTCCCAGTTATCGCTTGGTATGATATAATACTATTAAACGATTATTGACTTTAATAGTGTTGTTGTTCCCAGTTATCACTTGGTATGATATAATTTGATGTTTCGAAATTCTTTTCGGGCTGGGTTGTTGTTCCCAGTTATCGCTTGGTATGATATAATTTAAGAGGTGCAGGCATGGCAGAGGGAAGAGTTGTTGTTCCCAGTTATCGCTTGGTATGATATAATTGTCCCAGTTTTTATATAGCAACACGCCGGTTGTTGTTCCCAGTTATCGCTTGGTATGATATAATTCTCCGGAATAGTTGTGACGCCCGTTCCGGTTGTTGTTCCCAGTTATCGCTTGGTATGATATAATGAAGAAAAATTCCTGTTCTTCCTTCCATGTGTTGTTGTTCCCAGTTATCGCTTGGTATGATATAATTGAAAATCTATAAGTATTCCACCGACCCACGTTGTTGTTCCCAGTTATCGCTTGGTATGATATAATCCAAGGCTTTAACGTCGCAATACACTTGTTGTTGTTGTTCCCAGTTATCGCTTGGTATGATATAATAAACCTTTGTAGTCTCTTGCTCTCAATGTCGTTGTTGTTCCCAGTTATCGCTTGGTATGATATAATAGAACACTTGCGCATTGCAGAACACCATGAGTTGTTGTTCCCAGTTATCGCTTGGTATGATATAATGCACAGGCTTTTTGGATTTTATCGAGGGTTGTTGTTGTTCCCAGTTATCGCTTGGTATGATATAATACTACATAAGATTTACCATATACACCGCTAGTTGTTGTTCCCAGTTATCGCTTGGTATGATATAATAATACGCTTGCAATAGTTATAATTGCTGCTGTTGTTGTTCCCAGTTATCGCTTGGTATGATATAATCATCCATACCCTTTGCCATAGGCATAGCGAGTTGTTGTTCCCAGTTATCGCTTGGTATGATATAATTATCGAGCTGACGGCTCGAAAAAGAAAACGGTTGTTGTTCCCAGTTATCGCTTGGTATGATATAATGTACAGGTTGGAGCTTTTGAAAACAAGTCTGTTGTTGTTCCCAGTTATCGCTTGGTATGATATAATATGGAGAATGTAACGTATGGTGACTTTTTGGTTGTTGTTCCCAGTTATCGCTTGGTATGATATAATCCGCCAGAAGGACGGTTACTGCCCGTTCCTGTTGTTGTTCCCAGTTATCGCTTGGTATGATATAATGAAAACCATTCCCAATCATTAGCCCGAGCAGTTGTTGTTCCCAGTTATCGCTTGGTATGATATAATAGGTTGTCTATATGATATTTAGCGCACGCTGTTGTTGTTCCCAGTTATCGCTTGGTATGATATAATATATCGTTCATAATTTCGTTGTACTTTTTAGTTGTTGTTCCCAGTTATCGCTTGGTATGATATAATATTGCAGGCAATAAGCAAGAAGCTTGATAGTTGTTGTTCCCAGTTATCGCTTGGTATGATATAATCAACAGATAGAACCGCCATCATCAATGCGGGTTGTTGTTCCCAGTTATCGCTTGGTATGATATAATACTATAACAGCCCTCAGCAGGTGGCTTGTTGTTGTTGTTCCCAGTTATCGCTTGGTATGATATAATTATGTTTAAAGAAAACGGCATGGTGGAAAAGTTGTTGTTCCCAGTTATCGCTTGGTATGATATAATTAGGCGATTTTCTCGCCCTCGTTTTTCTCAGTTGTTGTTCCCAGTTATCGCTTGGTATGATATAATTATTTACGGCAGCACAGACAGGACAGATATGTTGTTGTTCCCAGTTATCGCTTGGTATGATATAATTGTTGGTAAGGACTTCATCCGCATAGCGTTGTTGTTGTTCCCAGTTATCGCTTGGTATGATATAATTGTAAACGGCAAGTACCGTATCAGGGTTCAGTTGTTGTTCCCAGTTATCGCTTGGTATGATATAATAGGCTTCAGGAAGCGGTTGGTGCAAAGAAGGTTGTTGTTCCCAGTTATCGCTTGGTATGATATAATTGTGTCTGTTGGGATGACAGGAAAGCAATTGTTGTTGTTCCCAGTTATCGCTTGGTATGATATAATTGACTACATTATATTAAGATGCTGCGGTTGTTGTTGTTCCCAGTTATCGCTTGGTATGATATAATGCAAAACCTGATAAAGCCGTATCAGAGGTGTTGTTGTTCCCAGTTATCGCTTGGTATGATATAATTCAGTCATTGCCTTGTCGATGTACTCGCCGGTTGTTGTTCCCAGTTATCGCTTGGTATGATATAATATGTAATCGCCTATATTGCCACTTCCGTATGTTGTTGTTCCCAGTTATCGCTTGGTATGATATAATAAAATATTCTGTGAAAAAATCCTTTACTAAGTTGTTGTTCCCAGTTATCGCTTGGTATGATATAATTCATCCGCTGAGAGTTTAATGCTCGCCTGAGTTGTTGTTCCCAGTTATCGCTTGGTATGATATAATTTTAAATTTTTTATGCTATTTTTTCTGATGTTGTTGTTCCCAGTTATCGCTTGGTATGATATAATAACAATGCCGGGGCAACGCCAACGATGCAGGTTGTTGTTCCCAGTTATCGCTTGGTATGATATAATTCGGATTACCGCAAGCAAGAGAACGAGTTGTTGTTGTTCCCAGTTATCGCTTGGTATGATATAATGTGTTCTGTATATTATATAAATTACTGTTAGTTGTTGTTCCCAGTTATCGCTTGGTATGATATAATTATCCGAGTGAGAGCATCAATGAATTTTCGGTTGTTGTTCCCAGTTATCGCTTGGTATGATATAATTTTTCTGCGTCGTCTGCAATTCCCATGCAAGTTGTTGTTCCCAGTTATCGCTTGGTATGATATAATTCCTGGAGTTATCGCTGGGATGATGGCTGGGTTGTTGTTCCCAGTTATCGCTTGGTATGATATAATCACGCTGACACCGGAAGAAATGAAAGCATTGTTGTTGTTCCCAGTTATCGCTTGGTATGATATAATATATAGGTTTTCTCATAAAGTGGATTGAGTGTTGTTGTTCCCAGTTATCGCTTGGTATGATATAATCTGTGGTGGCTCCCATTTCTTTAGCTTTGTGTTGTTGTTCCCAGTTATCGCTTGGTATGATATAATTTTGAAGCCATAATAAACAACATATCATAAGTTGTTGTTCCCAGTTATCGCTTGGTATGATATAATTGGAGTAAACGCTATAAAGAAAGATTTTCGGTTGTTGTTCCCAGTTATCGCTTGGTATGATATAATCAACCACCTTTGTATGACTTGCGAATGTAAGTTGTTGTTCCCAGTTATCGCTTGGTATGATATAATATGTCAAGTACTTCCTTTGTACCATCTTCTGTTGTTGTTCCCAGTTATCGCTTGGTATGATATAATTTAAACAGTCATTACTCTCGACGTAAAACAGTTGTTGTTCCCAGTTATCGCTTGGTATGATATAATGTTTTTCAATGTCTTTTTTGCATGTCTTTTGTTGTTGTTCCCAGTTATCGCTTGGTATGATATAATCAGCTGCAATCGCTTCAAGCTGGCGCAGTGGTTGTTGTTCCCAGTTATCGCTTGGTATGATATAATTGATGACGCAGCCGATCACGAAGATATAAAGTTGTTGTTCCCAGTTATCGCTTGGTATGATATAATATTTAGGTAGTGGTATAGCTGATGGCTTTGTTGTTGTTCCCAGTTATCGCTTGGTATGATATAATAGGAAGAAACGGAGAGACGAGCAGAAAATGTTGTTGTTCCCAGTTATCGCTTGGTATGATATAATTTGGGAACTGGTAGATGTGAGAGGTTCACAGTTGTTGTTCCCAGTTATCGCTTGGTATGATATAATTGGCGAAAAAGTGTATTGCTTGCCAGATAAGTTGTTGTTCCCAGTTATCGCTTGGTATGATATAATACGTGTGTTGACCAAATGCGGAAGCCCACAGTTGTTGTTCCCAGTTATCGCTTGGTATGATATAATTTTGATTATAAACTTTGTTATCAAAAGCTGTTGTTGTTCCCAGTTATCGCTTGGTATGATATAATTCACCATTCTCCTCTTCTTTAGCATTTATTGTTGTTGTTCCCAGTTATCGCTTGGTATGATATAATCTGGCAGAGTATCGCTTTAGCGATTTGCAAGTTGTTGTTCCCAGTTATCGCTTGGTATGATATAATTCTACGGCGCTCTCTGTAAGTGTCGGTATCGTTGTTGTTCCCAGTTATCGCTTGGTATGATATAATGGTGTTTTGCCTTTTATATACTCAAGCAGTGTTGTTGTTCCCAGTTATCGCTTGGTATGATATAATCTGCCGTGGGTTCTATTTTGGGTGCCGTGTGTTGTTGTTCCCAGTTATCGCTTGGTATGATATAATTTAAAATATCTGCCAAATCAGCACGCAGAGTTGTTGTTCCCAGTTATCGCTTGGTATGATATAATGCATAGGCAGTTTTAACCGCATTGACACGGGTTGTTGTTCCCAGTTATCGCTTGGTATGATATAATGCAATACAGTCAAAGCCAGTCCTTGTCCGGTTGTTGTTCCCAGTTATCGCTTGGTATGATATAATATAAGCTTGACATAATATTGTCAAGCAAATGTTGTTGTTCCCAGTTATCGCTTGGTATGATATAATCTGAGCAAGTGGACGAAAGCCGACATTATGGTTGTTGTTCCCAGTTATCGCTTGGTATGATATAATCGGCACGGGTGTAGCCGCAGCTCATGAGCGTTGTTGTTCCCAGTTATCGCTTGGTATGATATAATTTATCCAATCGTAGCCCGTTACGTCGTCCGTTGTTGTTCCCAGTTATCGCTTGGTATGATATAATAAACCAAAATGGATGAAATGGTCACCAAAAGTTGTTGTTCCCAGTTATCGCTTGGTATGATATAATAAATTGCCGGACAAGACTAAAGAGCTGATTGTTGTTGTTCCCAGTTATCGCTTGGTATGATATAATATTAGAATGTCAAGTATATAAGTGCATTAGTTGTTGTTCCCAGTTATCGCTTGGTATGATATAATCTTCTGCTGCTGTTGCTTTTCCTTGGTGTGTTGTTGTTCCCAGTTATCGCTTGGTATGATATAATATAACCGTAGGGTCTACCGCTATGGTAACGGTTGTTGTTCCCAGTTATCGCTTGGTATGATATAATATATTTATAGTTGTAATGACGCATTTGCGTGTTGTTGTTCCCAGTTATCGCTTGGTATGATATAATCAATAATCCTCGTTTTCTGTGGCAAACTCGGTTGTTGTTCCCAGTTATCGCTTGGTATGATATAATTTGACCTCGTCAACCTTGTTCAGCTCATCAGTTGTTGTTCCCAGTTATCGCTTGGTATGATATAATGTCTGCAACTTCATAGTGACCTCGGACAATGTTGTTGTTCCCAGTTATCGCTTGGTATGATATAATTAAGTGTAGTTCACAATGTATTCAAAACGGGTTGTTGTTCCCAGTTATCGCTTGGTATGATATAATAGAATACAAGCGAAATTATGTTGTTGAGCGTTGTTGTTCCCAGTTATCGCTTGGTATGATATAATGCAGAACGTGGCGTGGGCGGTGAAAAAGAAGTTGTTGTTCCCAGTTATCGCTTGGTATGATATAATCTTGCAAAGTGTAATCAACCATCGTATACAGTTGTTGTTCCCAGTTATCGCTTGGTATGATATAATAGGGAACGAAAAATCCCCGTGATTACTTATACTCACGGGGATTTTCATGCAAAAAAACAAGTCACATTTATGATTTTTAATCCTCAAACCATTCTTTTTTCAAAAAATATTTATCAAATCCGTAGACTCGTCCATATCGTGGAAGGTCGATGTTCCCAAAAGAATGTCTATAGATGAATACTGCTTTTCAGACAATATCAGACAGCGAACCGCTCCTTTTTGAGGCAAATTTTGCTTTAAGCGCTGCTTGTGCGTCTCGATTGAATCCGCGCCATTACATAATCTTGAATATACAGACCACTGAACCATAATATATCCGTCTTTTAAAAGAAATCTGCGAAATTTTGCTGCCGCTTTCCTGTCCCTGTCCTTTACGACAGGCAAATCAAAAAATACCATCAGTCTCATAAATTTATTCATAGCTATGCACCTGCAACGGTATCAATTCCGGGAGTTCCAGGTCCGTTCTGTTTCCCTGTATCGCCCCACTATAGCTGTAGACAAGCATGTCAATACAGTTGCTGACAATGCGCTTCTCTCCTTTCACTGACATATCATAGTTAATTATATTAAATAACCCTCTCTTTATCTGCGGCGTCAAATCGGCATCAACCTCCGAAATGTCAAAATGGCTTGCCACATACAAATCAACCAATGGTCTAAACACTTCAATAAGGTCATCTGCCAGATTAAAACCATTCAGTTCGCTGTGATGGAACATTCCGAGCGAGGGCTCTAAACCATAACACACAACTGACCTTGCAATCAGCCCCCTTATTATCGCATATGCGTAGTTCATCGCAGAATTTACAATACACTCATCTGCTCTTGTAAATTCATCGCCATACAAAACACGAAAATAGTACGCCGCTGCCTTTGCCTCAACGTGCGTTTTGTCCCCTGACTGCACTTCTTTTGTCATCGAAAGAAGCTTTTCGTATCCGTCAAGCCCCATCTCTTTGAGACACAATGCCTGATTTTTTATCTTACACACAATAATCTGCTGCCACAACCGCTTAATCAACGGCTTTCCAACCTCAATCTGCTTGATGAGCAGTTTGAAATGTCTGCTGTGCTTCACCATCGGAAGAAGAACCGCATTTGGAAGATGTTTTTCATCGCAGACATACAATGCAATTCCCTGTTTTGCAAACTCCGAAAGCATATATGCTGATATCGCAACAGCCTGATTTTCTATCAGAACGCAGTTAATATCCTCCAGCGGAAAACTGACGCCCTTTTCACCTATCACCAACTGCTCGTTTTTGATATGCAGACCTACAGAACTGTCAATCTTTATGTTACGATATCCCATATATACCTCCCGAAAACTAATTGAATGTCATTCTTTTTTCTTTACTTACAAATGAGATATTTCCTAATACATCTATCTGACATTTTTGTAACTTTCTCAAACTCTGAATACCAAGCCCCCTAAACATGGCACTACTATCATGTAATTTTCCCGCAATGCTCGCAGTACTTGTATCAGCTCCAGTGTAATAAGCATACATTTTTTCCACTTTGCCCGTCACATTGTCAATATCCTTCGTCTGGACTCCCTTATCACTCTCAATATAAATCAAATCCCTCGAATAAAGGCTGAAAATAAAATTCTCGTCATTCATCAAACGCCACTCTGAAGGCATTTTTGCCTGTGTCGCCGCCCTATTAGGCAACCTTTTCTTCACCACATCAGCCGTGTAAATCGGGACAAAATAGTATTTTTTCTTACCCTTGTTTTCCTCGCAGAACACATCAATTCTGACCATGGAGCCATTGGCTGCTATCCCATTTCCCTCTCTTACAAGCACTCCTGATGTCTGCTTTTCAAACACCTTAATTTTCTTGACCACAGGTCCCGGAGTTCCATCCGACTTTGGCTTATGGAACGGCTCTGCAAAAGCCTTTTTAGGGTCATTTCCGTACTGATTAAGTCGGTCGACCAGTGCCTCGTAGAGCAGTCTGTCACTGTCTGGGTTAAAAAACTCCTTTATTTCGCCATCCTTCAGCTTGATATCCTGAATAGATTTCTTCGTCACCACATAACCGCCGGTTTCAAAGACGCTTCCTCCGTCCTCATAATACTTCGCCGACCGTATAGTCTCCTCGTGTGCCTGTCCGCTGACCTTGTGATTTGGCATTCGCGAGACAAATATTCCGTCAAGTACGCCCCTGCGTCCCGGTCTGCCCTCAACAAACATCCACTCAGGATAATTTATCCAGTTAAACACATCTCTGTGCGACAGAATAAATTCTCTCGGCGACGTTCCCGAGGAAACACCTTCTCCCATTGTGCTATATCTTGACATACGAATATCCAGCTCGTCTACGAAATGCTCCCATGGCATCGGAAGCCTTACGCCGAACTTCTCATCCCAGTCCTCGCGTGAAAAATTGTCGCGGTTTAATATTTCTCCCGTCTCCTCGTCCACGAACCCGAAGCCTCTCGAATAAGCTAACTCTCTGCCCTTTGAATAGCGGGATATCCTGTTAATCATTCCATCGGTTGTACATGCTATGACAACAGCGTCCTGTGCGTGATGAGTGTCGGTGCGTCTGTCCTTGCCAGCGAGTCCCCATCTCTTGCTGAGATAATGCGTTATAGCGCCGTTTACAGCCATAACCTGCTTTTTTCTCTCCCTCTCGAGATTGAGGTAAGGTTTTAACACAAGGTTCTGGCGTATCATATTGTAAATAATTCTTGTTATGTATTTTGTGTCTGTGAGGTTACGCTCCTTAAACTCTGCTTTCTCCTCGTCAGATATATGCTTTTTTAGGAGCTTAAGCTGTTTTTTATAATCCTTAATGGTATTTTTGACCAAGGCCTCATATTCGTTCCACGCCGGCTCGTCTTTTCCAACCATGAAATACTCATAAGGTGTCCTGTTGCCCTTCTGCCTGTTTTCCAAGGCCTTCACAAGCACCTTGTTGCGATATGAATCATCAAAAGTAATGCTGTACGGCAATATATGGTCAACATCATACCCTCCATTCGATGAGAAAAGGTCATTTATATCAATCTTTTCTCCCGAATAAAGACACATTCCTCCCTGCTCCTCCCAAAGACGGAACTTTACTATATCCTGCCCGGTCGGATTTGACTTGTATTCCCTGACACGACTTAAAACCTTGTCATTTTCCTTCTCTCTCGCCTCCATGTCGGACTTGATTTTTCTTCTCTCATCGAAATCCTTTGACATCTCCCTCGCAAGCTCAATGTTCACAGCCTGCGGACTGCCGTACTCGAGTATAATCGCATTTATGACCTTGATGGTCTGCGATACCGAGCGTCTGACAACAGGGTTCGTGATATCATTTACAATGTTGGTGATATTTTTACCTTTTAACAAAATCGACTTTTCGCCGTTATTCTCAGTCCTGAAATCATACCCTGCAAGTTCACAAGCCTTATCGTAAGTATTTCCCTGAAGCAGGAACGGGATAATTTTTCCCATGGCCTTGAGTGATAGATTATGAAATTTACTCGGTGACATTTCCAGCAATGCATCATAACATTCCGAAGCGATATCATGTTCAGCCAAACGCCTTATTCTGCTGTCATCGTTCTTGTACAATGTAAGTATCCTAGCTATGTCATCATACAGCTTTATCTTATCCGGTGACAAATGTTCCGATGCAACCTCTTCCCTAAGAGCCTTGCGTATCTTGTGATAGTTCTCCATTTTCACGAAATCTGTATCTTCAGGAGATTTTTTGCTTCCCGATTTCGGACTGTAATTAAGATTATAGAACTTATCCTCCTCCTCTAAACCAATCGTCTTACGCACAGCGGTGTATTTTACCGTCTGCTGCCTGTGCAAAAGAGCTATAATGGCATGGCGCTCATCGCTCGTAAAAAATCTTGTACTCCCATCGGCAGACACTATTTTCGTATGGTTTATCTTCTCAAGCGCCACAAAAAACTCAGAGGTATAAGCAGCTTTTGGAGCACGCTTTTCTCCATTCTTACCCTCGAAGGTACACAACCCGACCCTGTCCTCAAAGCCCTCCATGGCGTACTTGCTCGGAGCGCCCGGTCCCAAGTCAAACGAACGCTGACTGAGCATAATGTCAAGATATGCCCTTTCAAGCTTTTCTGTGGCAGTATCATTTCCCAACGCTCTCTGCGCCTTAAATATCTTCATCACCTCATCGGCAAGCATATCTCTAAGAACTGTGTGCTTGTAATCACCCGACTTATTGCGTGGTGTGAGTATGTATCCGTTTTCATTCCAAGGACAATCAGTGCGGAATTTTTCATCAAGATAAATCATCTCACCGACCGTACGGTATCCCTTCTCCTGCATAAGGGCCTTGTTAGCACTTATACTCTTTTTAACCTCCCCAGTATCCGAATCGGCTCCGTCCGCCGCCTTGCTCGTCGACTTAAATCCTCTATGCTTAGCAATATGCAGCAAAACCTGTGCCAGCTCATCATTGGTAAGCCTCTTGTCAAGTCCCTCATATCTTAGCTTATACACGTCCGGCAGCCCTGTTTTCTTGTAGCGTGCCTCAAACTCCTCAATGTTGATAAGTCCTTCCACCTCAAAAAGCTTCTTGATTCGCTCTAATCTGTGCCCGCGTCTTCTGAGTCTCCTTCTGGCTGAACGCGCCTCACGCCTTGGCAGTGCAAGCGACGCCCCCGTCTTAGGCTGCTCCGCCGTATCAAAAATCCTCACTCCCAAATCAATAATCCTGAACGGCTCGTCATGGGTATTGTTCTCAAGCACAGCCCACCCAACCGACGCGATACCTATATCAAGCCCTATTCTGTAATTCAAATCTGTCGGCTTAGGTACCTCTGCTTTTCTGTTTAAATGCATCATTTCCCCCATAAATATTCCTTTCTTCCAAAACCTTATTTATCAAACAAATATTCTCTCATATGCCGTTATAAAAATACTATTACCCAAGCGATATATAACATATGATATATAATGTTTCTAATAAGGGATTGGATATAATTATTTGATTCGCTTTAATAATTATTCTTGTTCACCTTCCGCGTAAAATAGATAATCCCACCTAAAGTATTCACTTTAGATGGGATTAGAGCTTTGAGGTACACCACCAAAGGCGGCGACCTTATTGTTGTAACCGTTTATCGCTTGGTATGATATAACGTGCTTTTATTATATCTCATCTATTTAGAAAAGTAAAGACTTCTTTTGTAAATTTGTCTATTTTTTATTAGAAATCAACTATATTTGTATATGATAATATTTTCACTCCTCCTTAGGCGCAAACCTGTCATAGAGTGCCATCAGGTTAGCCGTCTTTTCGTCGTAGAATCTGTCCTCGGAGTCGGGCTTGCGTACAACAAGCCTCTCATAGAGTTCCTCTACGCCTCCTCTCACATAGTCGTTGAAGGTTCCCATAAGTCTGTCATACTCTTCCTTTGTCTGAGCCCCCCTGAATGCCTCGCGCACCCTGTCCTCGTCCGTCGCACCGGAAGCCGGGTCAAGCATCACCATCATCTGCATTATGAAATCCAAGTCCTCCTTGGCATTTATCATCTGCTCCGGCAAAATACTCTTAGTCTCAACAGGTGAATAATCCCGCGAAGCCTTTCTGTCAATCCTTATGCCTATTATGGCAGCAAAAATATATACATCTATATATCTCTTGAAATATGTATGTTCATAATCATTGGAAACGCAAAGTTCACTAACCATACGAGCATGTTTACCTACAAACTCAAACTGCTTTTTAAAAAATTCAAAATCCGCCACTATGCCCTGTCCACCTTTCTTATCGATGCGAAGCTCTCATCGGGCTTCTTGTCAATCGAATACTCTGCCCCGACATATTTGTCCAGCCCCGTGTACGCCCAGTCCTTTCGCAGCATGAACACAATCACCTGCTCCGAAACCTGCGGAAGCACATTCGCCACGAGTGAAATATTCTCCTCGCCAAGCTTTGAGAATGGTCCGTCAAGAACGATAGGGAGCGTGTCTTTTCCGTCATTGTCCATATCTGCATTGCCGCTGTTGTACTCCAGCTTCTTACGGCGGCTGTAGTCCATTATCGTGACAATGAATGCAAAATTTCTGGCAACCTTCTCTCCCTCGGACAGATTTTTCTCCTCCCTGTAGCCTCCTATGTCAGTCTTGTAGCACATCTGTATCTCATAATTTTCGGTAAGCTTTATTTTCTTGTCCTTTGCGTTAAACATCTTTGAAAAATTTTCTTGTATTTCATTGTTAAAGTCATTAAAAATTTTCTTCTCCCGCTCGGAAAAGTCAGCACTGATTTTGTCGTACACAGCTTCCGCAAGTTCAATCTTTCTCCGCCACTTTTCATTCTCGGCATTTTTAGCCTCCTGATTTCTCATTTGGATTTCAATGCTCTGAATTCTGCTCTGATTTGATGCTATGGCGCTCTTTAGCTCACCTTTTTTCAGCGCAGCGCTGTTCGCCTCATTCCTGTAGCGCTTGAGCTCAGCCCTCTTTTCGGAAAAATTAATATTCCGGCTCATTTTCTGTTCAATCTTCTGAAGCTGGATACAGTTTTCCTCATAGTCCCTGACACTGTCGTCAACCTTTGCCGCGTCCTCGGACAAATCATCTTCGCCCCTGTTCCAGCGGTTGGCGGTTTTCTCAAATTCCCCTAGAAGAGAACCCATGTCGGCAGGCGGGAGGTAATTTCTCTGTTCAAGCAGACATTCGAGTGCATAGGAGTCCTTCGTTATCGGGGTTCCGCATATGCACCGCCCGCTCCTTATTATGAAATCAATGCTCGCCTGCCTCATATGCGGTATGTCACGCCTCTCGCCCGCTATCGATTTTACCAACCTTAACGAAGCCTCGATAAGTGGCTTTGCAAACATTCTGTACGCATTTGCGTTATACTCGAGCACAAACGTCCTGTAATTTGCGAGATATCTTTCACTCTGCGCCCTAATCACGCTCTGGCACTGCCTATATGCCTGCTGAAGCTGTTCCGTGTCCTTGTTCGCCTCCAGATACAGCTCAATCTCCTCACACTTTTTATTACAAAGGCTGATTGTCGCGTCCAGGCTTTCTATCTGCTTCTGACATCTCTCAATATCCCGCTCCAATCTTGTCTTGTCACGCTCATAGCCGTCATATATGTTTCCTTTGCCCTGAATATTTTTCCTGAATTTTTTAATTACAGAGTTGTCTCCCATATCCTTAAGGTGCATCATTGCCGATTTGTACGCGGACAGACCCGTTAAAATATGCACTGACTCCTTGATATTTTCGCGAACTCCGTTCAGTGCAAAATCGCCCCATCGCTCACCGTCAAAGAGAAAATAATGCGACAGATTTTTAGGAAAAAGCTCGTTTATAAATTCGTCGATTTTGACATGATTTACACCTGGCTCAACCTCGCGCTTTATGTCAGGGCTGTCCACATCGGCGATATACATTTTCAAAATCTTGTAGGACTCCTTCGCGAGAAATTTCGGGTACACTCTCATGTACTCAATCTCCCTGTGAACGGTATACAGATGTTCATTGTCCGTCGCCGTTATCTCAACGAACACCGTAGCTGTCCTGTTCGCATCGAGCTTTGCGAGGACATCGTTATTAAGCAGCTGATAATCGCTCTCCTTCTTTCCACGCTCGGTCATAATCGCCCCATACAGACACCAGCGGAATGCCTGCGCTATCGTCGTCTTGCCGACGGTGTTATCCCCCAATACCACCGTAACATTGTGCTCCTCGTCGCAGCTGAAATCAATCTCATTCACACCCTTGTAACGCATAAAATTCTTCATTTTAAGTGTCTTAAACTTCATTCGTACCTTCTCCTCCCCGCTATTTGCTTAGTTTCAGATTTTCGCTGATAATCTTCCCTATCTCCTCCGACATCTTCTGGTCAGTGAGTGCCTTAGTTCTCAGGTTCTTCCGCTCAAGATGAAGGATTTCAAACATGACTGATTTGACCAGTTTTTCATCGACATTGCCCATTTTTTCTGCCTCCTCTCCCTTTATTCTATATTCCAATGTAAAATTACAGCCTCATATATTTCATGCGTCCTGTTATGTATATCTGTCTCAGTCCAATCTATTTTTCCATTATTGTACGCATCTATTATTTCTTTTGTAGTCTTTAACTGTGTCTTATCCTTATAACCCTCCAGTTTCTTCTTTCCTTTTATTTCACCTTCTACCTTTATACGAAATTCCCTGTTTTTGATGTGCTTGTTCAACCCCTGGCTCAGCAAAAGCATATTCCCTATGCTGTTAATCGCTGCATTTCTTTCATCAGGAGATGAATTTCCCCTCGTCAAAGCCCAATACTGTTCCCACTGTTTCGGCATAATATGTTCCAATTCAAAATTGTATGAAAATGAACTTATATCATCCTTTTCATCCCATTTTTCAAGCTCGAGACAAAATAGAAGCATCTTTGCGACATCGGTTTTAGGGTGCTCAAGCTCCTCCCTTATCCTGTCATTTTCATCGTTAATAATCTGCACTTTATTTGATTTAGCGTCTGAATAGAGAACAGAAAAACCGTTTCTGATTACATCCAGACATTTTTTTGAATACTGTGAAGTACTCGAACCTGTAATTTTATGGCGGACTATATAGGTCTCAAGGCAATGTGCGCCTGTAGTACATTTACCACTGTTTAAGTCACTTTCCACCTCTTTTTTCTTTAAATCACAATGAACCACATTTTCTGAAAGCAGCTTTAGTACGACAGGATAAAACATTTGAATTTTAAATTTATCCATAATCAATAAAAGTCTTTTCAGATTATCATTTTTACTGAATGTCTCATTCTCCAAATTCTGAGAAAAATTATAAATATATTTTTTATATATAATGGCAAACTCAGCTATTTTTCTTATGACATTAAATATCTCATCATACCCATACTCACTTGTATTTTCCTCATATACCTTTTCAAGTGAGCAGTTGATACCCTTTTCAAGCAGAACATCATCTGACCATAAATTACATGCCACACAATATAATAAAAAATCGATATGTGACCTCTCGGTATTTCCAAACTGACGGCTGGTGTACCAGAACTCATCTTCCCAAAAAATATTGTCCCAATAAATATCACAATTTTTTTCAACAATTTGATTATTTTCCGTATGGGACATCAGCTTTTTAAATATATTATTTTTAATGATGTCCGATGTCGTAAGCTTCTGTCCCGCCCTGTTAATCGAGTCGAATATTATCTGTTCGTTAATATCATCATCATCTAAAGTAATCAGAACAAATACCTTCTCATCATTGTACAGATTGTTCATAAGAAGCTCTAAATCCTTCTGCGATTTCGATTTCATAATTTCCATGTAATACAGATAGCATCTAAGAATTGCGCTTCCTGTATGCTTATCCATATTTACCTGGCTGGTATCAATATGTAGTTCCTCGTCATTGAAAATACCCGTTTTGATGATATATTCAAAATCTTTTCTGTCAGCCCTTGAATGTTCAATTATAATCTCGTATTCATCAGGTGCTGCGGACGCATATGGATTAAAAAGCAAATCACAATCGACAATTCTTCTAAACCTTTTTTCCCTCTCCTGCTTATTTGCCGAGTCATATATTGCCTTTGTCAGAATAGCTATAGTTGTCAATCTCTGCTGACCATCAATAATATATGCTCTTCCAAATTTCCTGCTTTTGTCCTTTCCAGCTTTTTTTATTATTATTGAGCCCCAGAACGGTCTTTCCTCGTCAAAATTTTCAATCGCCTGCAGCATTTCCTCCCAGTTTTCTTCTTCCCATACATATCTTCTCTGAAAAAAAGGAACTTCCAATCTATGTGGCTCTGTCTCCACCACATCTTTTATTGATGCTTCTTTTGCAATCATATTTCTTCCTCCTAAATCTCCCCCAACGCCCCGCAAAGCGCGTCAACCTCATCCGTTGTTGTAAACATGCTCATACTCACCCTGACAACTCCAAGGTATTCCTTGTCGTCAAGATATTCATGTATGAGCGGTGCACAGTGGTAGCCTGTGCGCACAGCGATGTCATAATCGGCATCAAGAATCATTCCGACATCTGATGACTGATAACCTTTTATATTCAATGCCACTATTCCGACATGCCTGTCCGCCGGGGGCAGATATAGCTTCACATTGTATAGCCGGCGTAATTTATCAACCATGTAGCGCGTGAGCGACATTTCCTTGTCTAGCCGCCTTTTTATCTCCTCACCATCGACATCCTTTATTGCTGCCAGAAGCCCTGCTGCCGCAATGATATTCGGGCTTGCCGGCTCGTATCGGCTGCTGCCGGCTTCAGGCATGTGGACATTGAGTGAATCGCTTCCGGTTCCTCCTGCGATAAATGTATCAAGCCTCACACCGTTTCTGATAAAAAATCCGCCTATTCCGAATGGACCATACGGTGTCTTATGTCCCGCAAAGACGTAGAAATCAACAGGAGACTGCGACATGTCAAACGGCACAAGCCCAAGCGCCTGCGAGCCATCGACAACCACTATCGCGCCATATTCCTTAGCCGCTGCAGCAATCTGTTCTACCGGCAGTATGCAGCCCGTGACATTGCTCACATGTGTCATAAATACAAATGCCGGGGCATGGACGCTGAACTCATACTTAAGTCTATCTATATCAATGTTGCCGTCATCTTTAAACGGCATCACAATAATATGCTTTTTAATTCTACCCGCTTCACTGTCAGCCATCTTGTTATCATCTCTAAACACCATCTGGTTATAGAGTGTCCTCACCACTGCATTGTGCTCGTACGGCGATATATATATGTAATCTTCTTTTTTTATTTCCAAGCCGCCTATTATCTGATTCAATGCAAATGTAGCAGAGGCCGACAGTACGACCTCTGCTACATCTGACGCATTCACAATGCGGAGTAATTCTTTTCTGAGATTATCGATTATCTGGGCAGACTGCTGCGCCAGAGCATAGGAACCACGCCCGGCATTGAATGACAGGCTGCGATTGACCTTATCCATCTGTTCGTACACACATTCCGGTTTCGGGTATGTGGTAGCTGCATTGTCAAAATAAATCATGCTCATAAGTAATCCTCATTTTTATTTTTCTCTTAGTTCTGTTTCATATATCCTTACTGCAATTATCTGCTCTCCCCTGCCACAAGCTCAGCAAGAACCTGCGCAAGCACTGCTACTTTCGCATTAGTCTCCAGACTGTCGCCGAATTCATCCAGTGCATCCTTTATCGCATTTTTAAGAAAATACCCTGTGCTGTCATCCTCCACATCAGCATAGCTTCTTTCAAGCAGGCTTCCGCCTTCTCCCTTTAGAATAATGCTGTTAAGTGCGCTCTCGCTGTTTACGGTGTTCTCAGCCTCATCACAGAATTCATCCCAGCCGGCTCTGAACTTCTCCAGCATTCCGTCACGCCAGTCATCAATGTATATATCCGTGACAAGCTTCGACAGCTTCGACACAATCTCTCCTTCGTCATAGGTAGGTATATCCGATATATATGACAATATTGCCGATGTCCGGCTCTTAGTCACCAGCTTTTCAAGTCTCTTTCCGTGCTCGGAATAATGCTCCTCAAGCACCGACTTAAGGCTGTCACCATCGTCTGCCTTACAGCGTTTTTTTACAATTGCCGCGACATTACCTGAAAGCTTCAGAAGATAACTATCAAGATATGCCTTTAAAAGTGTTATATTATGCAGTACACCGGCTAATGAACCTGCTTCCGGCGAAGTATTAGTCACCGGAGATTCTGTCAAGGAACTCTTTACCACAGCTCCATCTGCGGAGTATTTTTCACTGTCGCCAATTCTGCCTGCTATATCGACAAGCTCCTTAAAAAGGAACTCATGCGGGTTATACTCCTGATGCCTCAGCGCCATACACAGCCGCTTTAACGCCGCTGCCATGTTCTCACTCACATCGACAACGCGACCTATGTTCGCTGCCACCTGCGGAAGCGCCCTGTACCATCTCAGGATTCCATCTAAAACTTCTCTGTCACCTGCAACCCCCGCAGCTCTGGCTGAAACTCCGAATAATTTCATAAGCCCCGCAATGTAATTCTGTTTTTCTATGCTCTCATGCTCAACATACAGATAATAGTCCGATGGCGAATCGTTGATATTTCCAAGAATAACAGCGTCTATATTTACCTCTTTTTCTTTGAAGCTTACAATCGGTTTATCCTGAAGCCTGGACAGGCATAATGCCACATAAATAGGAATAATTCCCTTTCGCACACCATATCCGCTGCCCATCAGACGGTCATACAGCAGCTTGAAGGAGCATTTATTTGAATCGCACATAGCTATGAACCGCTCAATCTCCGACAGGACATATGCACAGCCCCTGTCCTCACCGCCATTGCCGAGAATACCTGTATTTACAAGAACCGCCCTGTATATGGTTGCCTCAGGTGAGGTTCCCTTCTCAAATGACGAACAATCCTCAGAACTTAGCAGCATATCTACAATCTTATTTCGCGCCTTCTTGTTCTGAGCCGATATGTTCTGTCTATTAATCAGCTCGTTATTTACAACCGGTGCATTATTATAATACTCCGTCATTATGCTGCTCAAAAACATATTGAAGGAGAAGCCGTTCCTAAAACCCGACCGGAATGCTTCACCGTTGTGGTATACCGCACAGGCACCGCTTTCGGGGTTGTACGCTTCCTTAAGAAACTTATTCACCTCGTATGAAATGTCATCGCAGTAGTTTACAAGCTCCTGCTCCAGCACAATATTGTCCTCTATGAATGACCTGTCACTCATAAGACTCTTCGCAGCAATGTATTTTCTTATGCTTCCGCCCTTATCAAAAGCTACTTTTGTCACAAGCACAACTATTCTGTCATCCTTAAGCCGCTCAGACAGCTCTTTGCTATAATCTGTACTGTTATCGCTCACCACAGCCACTATTTTTCCGTCGGAAAAGTGCTGTTCAAACAGAATCTCCGGTGACGGAAGCTTTTCTATCTGCTCCGGTGACATAAATACATACTCATAATATCTGGTCATCGAATATACCTGATTATATTTCTTAGGAAGCACATAATCGTACTCTGAAATCTCCTTCAAGGTTCCGAGTATATCCGAATCTGCCGGCAATTTCGCTGCCTTCAGTGAAATCTCCTTCTGTATGTCAACACCGACATTATTGTAAAAGCTGTACGAATGTCTGCGCGAACGGTATATAATAATTCTCTTTTCCACCAGACGCTCCACCACTGTCCTGCACTCATCCTCCGAAATATTAAGCGCACATGATAGCTGTGGCACATCCGCCGTCAGCTCATCCGGGATATCTATAATATTTATCAGGGCGATAACCTTTATAAGCTTTTTCTCCAGCTTATCCACTGTACGTGAAAGTGCATACTCAGCTTTAAGCCATTCATTGTGAATAACCGTATCCGAGGCTTCCTCCCTGAAAAGATTTTTAAAATAATCGTAGACTGTATCCGCAGTTATTCCGCAGTCTGCAATATCTTCGCCATAATCCTCAATTATTCTGCACACGCTTCCCTTTTCGTCATGCGAAAGATAGGTGAATATGCTCCTCTCGTTCTGAGCCACCTTCTCGCTTATATGAAGCAGCATATACGCAGTAAACGGCATGAGAGGAAAGCAGCCCTCAACCACATATTTTTTAAAATCAGCTTCATCAAACAGCCCTGAAAAACATGAAAATCGATAAGAATTAAGAGCATTTTCATAGTATCTCCCTATCTTAGGAAGCTCACGCAATGCGGCTTCATCCTTTTTTAACACATTTCCAATAAGCTCATAGTTATTCTGGGAGGAGACGACAAACAGAACCTCTTTTATCCTGCCCTCCACACCGCGGAATGCATTTCTCATGTCCACCGGGAGCTTAGCGCCGTACTCCTTAATGCTCTTATGTGCAACAAAGGTTATAAACATCTGCCCCTCAGAGCTTCTCTCTGACAGCTCACACATATCCTGAAGCACCTTCATGTCCTTGGAAAATGTATCCGCTTCGTGACCCTCTATGTATTTGCTGAACTCATCGAATATGACATATATTCCTGCATACCCATAATCGCGTGCCAGTGTATCCTTAATCTGCTCGTATATTCTCACAGTCTCAAGCACAATAATAGGATTAAATTCACTTCCGTTGGTTACTATAGGATATATCCTGCGAAATAAATCAAGAGCCTCTTTTTGGTTCTTCTCAAGACCAAGCTGCAATGTTTTCACATTACATCCGTTTTTTTGAAGCTCTCCCGCAAAATGACTGTACGCATCCGGAAAGCTGTCCTTCCACTGCTCTATCTTCTTGACTGCCTCGCTGTAATAGCTGTCCGGTGTAATGCTATCAAGCCCTGCCCGCTTCAATGCGTCGGTTATCCCGACAAGAAATGCCTGATTGAGGTCGGAATTAGTGCCCGATATAATAATTGGAAGATACGGTCTTTCCCTATGTCTCAGCTTATCCAGAAGCACCAGCAGTGTATGCGATTTACCCTTGCCGTAAGGTCCTATAAGCATGGTGGCATGCTCCCTGTCCTTATTTACATTGTCAATATAGTAATCAATAATTCTCTGCGATGAGCGCGTATACACATAGTTGTCTATTTTCTCTCTGTTATCAAGGTCAAGATAGAGATTAACCGAATTCTCGAATCTTTTATCTATTTTAACCAAATCTTTAAGCTCAATTGTCATCTCTATCCCCTCTGCGTCTTATACTTATCCTCATAGTATTTCTCAATTACCTTATCCGGAGATATCTTATCCTGTAAATACACCATATCCAGTCCCGCTGTCCTGTTAACAGCGATATAGCCGTCGGCTGACAGCTTATCCAGATAAGAATTAAGGCTTACCCTGCTAAGGTTATATATCCTTCCGGGAAGCTCAGCTCCTCTTAGCAGCGTGTCTATACTCACGCTGTCCGTTTTCCCACCATAAAAATATCTCTCAATAAGATACAGCACAGCCAACCGTGGAAGCTGCTCCTCGGAAGGCATATATTTCCTAAATACACTGCCACTTCTTTTTAAAAGTGACAGCTCCGAAAATGGACTGACCTTCTTTTCCTCCGGATCATAGTCAACGTCCTTCTCCCTTGAATACATATTGATTATCGCGGTCACATCTGCAGCAACAGAGCTTCGCGGAATCTCCTGCTTAGAATATGCCTTAATCTCACGGAACATACTCTCCTCAAGTTCTTCCTTAGTGTATTCCTCATTGCCTATTCTATTAAAAAAAATATACCAGCTTGTAGATAGTTCAGCATTGCAGGCAATGTTGCTGTGGAACATCCACATGGTAAAGCTGTCCTCGAAGCAGGAATCATACTGCTGTATCAGCTCCCCGAAATGGCTCAGTCCCACCTCGCCCTTGCTCTCAACCGTAATACCGCCCGCTCTCAGCCAATAGCGTATTGCCTTAGCCATATTGGTACCGACACCCAGTGCATCAGCCCCTGCGTTTTCCGAAAATACCCTTGAATTATCCGCTACGGCTTTAAGTCCCTTGGCAAGCCAGCCCTCTCTCAATATAAATGTCTCATGTCCCTTCAGCCTTATCTTAACAGTCTTTTCCGACATAATTTTCCTCCGAAATTTTATAACAATGGATATAAGCTTCACACTCATCCCCATGCCGCCCGGTGTCATATTTTCACACTAGTCTCTCTTCACCGCCAGCACCTTCTTCATATAACACCCCGAGTTAAAGTGGTTCACACACTGTGCACAACGAATACACTTATCATCATCTATATGGTATCTGCTTCCACCATCCGGCATACTCTCCAATCTTATCGCACCATGTCGGCATACGCCTTCGCATGCCCGGCACCCCATGCATAGCTGGTACTTGGTAAGCTGACATTTCACCTTCTCCTCAGCAGCTTCCACCGTCTTCGCCCTGTCAATATGATAATCAAGTATTGTAACCTTAAGATGCTTGCCGCCTTTTCTTCCCTGAAGTCTTAAGACTGCAGCCCCCCTGCGGTTAAGCACATATACCTCTCCAAGGCGCGGATTACCCATATTAAAATCAAGATATCCGAATGGCTTAAAAAGCTCGTACAATTCATCATCTATGGGCTTTAAAAGCTCATAATTAAAGCTGTTCTCCTCCAGCGCACATGGCTTGAAGCTTACAACCGCATTGTCCGCGTAGGCTATTCCGTTACCGCCCTGTCTTGCCTTCCACTTGCCGCTGCGGACATATTCCTCCGCATCCGGCTTCCCTATTCTTTTTGCAAAATCTATTAAAAATTCCTGCCATCTGCCATACTGCTCCGGCATATATATCTTAGACAGGAATTCCGACCATACACTGTTGTTCGGACAACAAAAACACCCAACCCTTGCATAGCCGTAAGTGTACGCCACATTAAAATCTATCTTTCTCTTCAAAATATACAGCCATACATCGAAGTCCATCCAGTCGATAGCCGGCGATACCGTGTTCTGTCTTGAAATCTTGCGTCCCTGTGTCTCCCTGTCATACTTGCTTCTGCTCGCCGATTCACTGCGTCTTATTCCATAGAAAGCGAGTATGCTCGTCTTATCCTTGAACAATGCCGTAAGCTTCCTGTTAATTGCCCCAGTCTTAAAAATCGTACAGCACCAGCGCATAACACGGCTCGGAGGTCCTATCATATCACATAGCTGGGAAAAATCTTTCTCCCTATTCCGCGATGAAATTACCGGAGTCATCGGATGTGATTTTTTAAAACGGCCTACATACTCCTCAGTCTTCGGGAATTCCAACGTGGTATCTCCAAATATATGTAATATCTTCGGATTGCTCAGCGCTCTCATTACCAGATCTGATGTCACCGTCGAATCCTTGCCTCCCGAAAAGGAGACAAACATATCCTTCACGTCATATTCTGTCGATACTTCCCTTATATAATTGAGTGCCTCCTGTGTTATCTCATCATATCTTGAGTTATTACATTCTATAAAACGGCTTACATACTCTTCAAACCGATTATTCTTATTCTGCTCCTCATATTCGTTAAGCGATTCTCTTATTCTTACAATATCTTCATCAGCTAGTCTTACAAGCTGTGCAACATTAAAACGCTTCAAGACGCCATCTATCAGATAATAATTTCCCGAGGCATTCCACACTGATGAATTGATATATTTAAGCGGTTCTCCCTCTAATATCTCATACAGCAGCCTCTCCTTAGGAAATACAGGTCTTAAATCGGAGGCTATTCTCCTGCCCTCTGTGTGACATACAGGACATACCTGTTCGTAAATCGGTACGTTGCACTTCGCGCAGTAATAAATGTCCGATATGCTTTCAACATTCTCCCTGCTTCCGCATTCATCACAGAAATTTCTCTCCAACTCTATGTTGTGCACCGTGCATCTGTATCGTCGCATTCCGTCCTCCTAAAGCTCTCAGGTCTGACATTAAGATATCTGCACAATTCCAGAAATTCTGCCGCCTCAAGTTCCACACCACTCTCATAAGTCAACCTGTCTGCCGGAATCCCTGTATGGCACTCAATCACTTCTGCCGATATATGATTGTCCTGCAAATAATGCGCAACCCTCTGCGTAACAGTCCGTCTGTCCACCTCTCAAAGCTCCATCCAATCTTAAAAATTTTTCCATGATTAAAATTCTTGGTTTTGCAGAAAATATTTTAACAAAACCGTTTCTCACAGAAACTAATACTATTATAGTCTCAAATTTCGAGAATTTCAACAATATAATTCTGTGTTTCTAAGAATTATTTGACCTGCCTGTTTGTGTGGGATATTATAGGAAAGGAATGTTTCCGCAAAACTAAGAAAAGTAAATTGCGAAAACATTTGTGTTATGAACAGATAATTATTTTTCAGAGCTGCTATAAAAAATATAATACAACTGATTGTAAAAGATGCTCATAGTGATATAGACATATCCACACCTTGGCATAGTCTGACATGAGCCTGTAGATTCCGGAGGAATACATGAAAAATGAAATGATAGCTAAGGTTCTAAAAGAACTGCGAAAACAGAATTCACTGACTGTACACGATGTAGTCCTGAAACTCAGTGATAAGTCAATAAATGTAGCTGATAAAACACTGTACGGCTGGGAGAGCGGACAGGCACAGCCCGATGCCGATACCCTTCTTGTCCTGTGCGAGATATATCAGGTTGATGACATACTGAGTACCTTTGGGTATAAGGAAAATACACCGATTAATGCAACAGAATACGAAAAAAAGGTTATATTTGCACTGAGGAAACACCCTGAAATGACTTCTGCGGTGAATAAGTTATTGGATATCGAATAAGCTGCAAAATACCCTTTGCCCTTCATATCCAGATAAAATTTTATAAAATTTCAACTAAAAAGCTCCACACGGAATATAAATTCCATGTGGAGCTTTTACTCTGTCCTTCAACAGTTGTTTTACATAAAAATATGTACCATATTCCTGAGATTAGTTGTTGATAAGCTTATCATCCTCATTGTTCCAGCTATAAAGCTTACGAATCTCAGCGCCAACCTTCTCTGATGGGTGCTCAGCTGCTAAGTTTCTCATAGCACGGAAGTGAGCCTGACCGCCTGCACTTGACATATCGAGTAAGAAATCCTTAGCGAAGGTACCATCCTGAATATCCTTCAATATCTTCTTCATAGTCTTCTTAGTCTCTTCTGTGATAAGCTTCGGTCCTGTGATGTAATCACCATACTCAGCAGTGTTAGAGATAGAATATCTCATTCCTGAGAAACCTGACTGATAGATAAGGTCAACGATAAGCTTCATCTCATGGATACACTCAAAGTATGCGTTTCTCTCATCATAGCCTGCCTCAACAAGTGTCTCAAATCCAGCCTGCATAAGCGCACATACACCGCCGCAGAGAACTGCCTGCTCACCAAAGAGATCTGTCTCTGTCTCTGTTCTGAAGGTTGTCTCAAGGACACCTGCTCTTGCACCACCGATAGCGAGTGCATAAGCGAGTGCAAGGTCAAGAGCCTTACCTGTTGCATCCTGATGTACGGCAACAAGACAAGGAACACCCTTACCTGCCTGATACTCACTTCTTACTGTATGGCCAGGTCCCTTAGGAGCTATCATTGTTACATCAACGCCCTTAGGTGGAACAATCTGTCCGAAATGGATGTTGAAACCATGAGCGAACATAAGCATGTTGCCCGGCTCAAGATTCGGCTCGATTGACTCCTTGTAAAGCTTAGCCTGAAGCTCATCATTGATGAGAATCATAATAATGTCTGCTCTCTTAGCTGCCTCTGCTGCTGTATATACTTCAAAGCCCTGAGCCTCTGCCTTAGCCCATGACTTACTTCCCTCGTAGAGACCGATAATAACTTTACAACCTGAATCCTTAGCGTTAAGTGCGTGTGCATGACCCTGTGAGCCATAGCCTATAACTGCAATTGTCTTACCATCAAGTAAGGAAAGGTTACAGTCTTCCTGGTAATAAATCTTTGCCATTTTAATATCCTCCTGAATATAAAAAGTATTTCTATGTAGTTGCGTGGTAGCTTAAACTACGCAATGACACCTCTCTTAAGTCCTGTAAGACCTGTTCTGGCTAAATCAAGAATCTCATAGCCGTCTAAAAGTCCAAGGAAAGCAGTGAGCTTAGCTTCATTTCCCGTAAGCTCTATCATAACACTCTCAGGTGCTACGTCAACAATCTTAGCACGGAACACTTCCGCAACGGTGATAACCTGTGAACGCTCACTTGCGTCACACTTCACTCTGCAAAGTATAAGCTCTCTGCATACAGATGCTCCCTCCGGAAGAACCTCAATGCTCTTCACGTCAATAAGCTTTGAAAGCTGCTTCTCAATCTGGTCAAGGACATCCTCCTCGCCCGAAGCTGCGACAGTCATTCTTGATACTGAAGGATTCTCTGTGACACCTACAGTAAGACTATCGATATTGTAACCTCTGCGGCTGAAGAGTCCGGCTATTCTGCTGAGTACTCCGGCTTCATTCTCAACCAACAGTGAAAATACTCTCTGTCTCATAAGCACCTCCATTAATCATCCTCCGACTGTTATGCTATAGAATATATAACAATTCATTCTGTTGAATATTCACAATTTTCTTCTATAACTGTATTTACAGCTCATAAATATGTCGGACGTTACCTAGTATTTTAACAACAGATTTCTGATTTGTCAACAGAAATTACTACAATACTTTACAACATTAAAACGCAAAAAACTTACACAGCTAAACCGTGCAAGTTTATTGTCATTTCTTGATTTATTTTAACTTTTCATCCTCCGTTTTTGCTTTGACCATGTCTATGGAAACATCATTTTTATCCGCTGCTTCTGCAATCTCATTCTTAACGGACTGATTATTCTCTCTCTTTACCACAGCTTCCCTCATAAACTTATACACAACCGACATGACCGGCACGGCAAACATGATTCCAAGTATTCCGAATGCCCCACCGCCCACAGTGACTGCGAATATAACCCATATTCCCGGCAGTTCAAGCGATGAACCGACAACTCTCGGATATATAAGATTCGTCTCTATCTGCTGAAGAATCACAAGATATACGATAAACATGACTGCCTTAATCGGTGATATGATGGCAAGCAGGATAAATGCCACTGCACCGCCTATGTAGGCACCTGCAACCGGTATAAGAGCTGTGACGGCAATAACCGTACTTATAAGCAGCGCATAATCGAATCTGAATATGAGCATTCCGATATAGCATAAGCTGCCGAGAATAAGAGCCTCTATGCACTGTCCTGAAATATATCTTCTAAACGTATCCGCTGTTACAACCGCAAGCCTCGCCAGCTTATCGTAGAACCTCGGAAGACCAACCTTCACCGTCCTTGATATCTGGTTTATAAGCTTTTCCTTATAGACAAGAATATTTGCAGAAATCACAATCGCCATAATAATATTGAACAGGAAGCTCACAATGTTACTCATAAAAGATACAACCTGCGGCACCATATTTCCGATATATGTCAATGCTTTGTTGGCAAACCGCTCTATATTATCGGAAAAGCTTGCGACAAAGCTGTTAAGGTCAATTGTATCAAAGTCATACTTCACTGTAAGTTCATTGACCATCTCCTGAAACTGAGCTATATATGTGCTCCAGTTATTGATAAATTTAGCAATACTCCTAGTCAGCTCAGGGATAACAAATGCCAGTAAAGCTACAATTATCAGAATAAAAATAAGATACGAAAACACAATGGAAACAGCCTTCGCCGGCTTCCTGCTCTTTTTAAAAATAAACCTCTCCAGAAATTTCTGTATCGGAACCATCAGCATATTAAGTATAAATGCCATAAATATTCCTATCCAGAACGGCATAAGGATTCTGCCTATCAGTGCCACTTTTCCCGTGATGGCAGCCACATTGAGCACAGCAAACAGCACAAGCCCTGCAAAAGCTATTATCAGACATGATTTTTTTATACTATAATTTTTCAACCTTACTCCTCCTCTTAACTTTTTCTAATCATAACACCACAATAATTATTTATCAACTTATTATTTATATTCTGCTGACATCTTGTAACCAAAAATGCCTCCGGCAGCAATATCTGCCGGAGGCATATTCTTGTAATGACCCAGAATTACCGTCATTATTATTTTGTTATATATCTTCTCTTTCTGAGGAGACATGCACCTGCAACACTGCCTGCTAAGAATATAATACCCATAAGCACTGATGCGGATGAATCGAAACCGGTTGAAGGAGCTGTGATAATTGCCTCGTCCGCCTTTACAAGCACATAAGTTGAGAAATGGTCAACTGTGAATGTAACCTTGCCATCCTCACCTACTGTCACTGTCTGCCCCTTATCCATCACAGTGTTAAGCTCCTCATTGTAGTAGTAAAGCTTAAGCTGTGTACCTGCTGCGAAGCCCTCTGCCTTAACAGTGATTGCCACCTTACCATTGAGATATCCGACTGATTCGAATGTGCATACAAGCATATCCTTATCCTCAACCTTTAATATCTCCTTTGCCTTCTCAGAAGCAGGAGCATAGTCATTGAACTTCACATTGAATCTGAATAATGAATCAGGAAGTGAATTAAATGTTGAACCATCAATAGTAAATGTCGCTGCAACATTTCCGTTCTCATCAGTAACATCCACAACAAGTGTCTTCTTATCATTGATAAGCTTTGTGAATACATCATTTGAAACATAGCCATCCTTGCCGACCTTCTCTGTCACAGTGCTGTCTGCTGTTGAGAATACAGAGCTGCCTGCTGCTGCACCACTTGGTGTCTCCGGTGTGCCTGATGTCTCCGGAGTCTGTGTATTGCCGTCAAGGACAACCTTGATTGAAGGTGTTCCTGTAGGACGTGCACCGATTCCCTCTGCTACAGCATCTGTAGTCTCAAGGAAACCATTAAGGTTAAGTGTACCATCTTCATTTCTTGTAATTCCTGTGAACTCAAGTGTCTTAAACCATGCAGCCACATCCGCTGCAGCTCCTGAGCTGTTAGCCGACTTAGAACCATCCCAGTAATAGTTAGTATCTGCAAGATACTTAGCTGTGTCCTGTGAACCCTTTGGCTTGAACTGCTCGCCTGTTGTAAGACCGCTCTTAACATTGGAATCCTTAAATGAAATGATTCCTGTTGCTGCGAAATCTGTATTTGCAGCGTTGTTTGTATATAATGCTACATTGTAGCTCTCATTGTTGTATGAGATGCTTGATGATACCTGAATATCAGGACAGCTGTTAGAGTCGATACCCTTTGCTTTGTTGTTAAAAGCATAGGAATTGATAAGCTTGTGATAACCTGACATGCTGTCTCCGCCCATCTTAAAGCCGTTACCGTTTCCTGCATTCGTACCATCCTCAAGGTAACCATTTCCGTAAGCTACACAGTTCTGGATTGTTACAGAACCGATTGAACCTGTCTCAACCTTTGCAAATAAATCCCAACCATCATCTGCATTATTGTATGCTAAACATCCGTCAAATACATTGCCATCGCCAACTGTAAGCTTAGCCGCGAAGCCATCTGCATCCTCATAACCTGCATCTGCGTTACCGTATGACGTACAGTTAAGAATGAGGTTATATGAAGGCCACTGCTCTCTTGTATCTGTTGAGTAGAGACGGCTTATCTGAAGTCCTGTGTTTCCGTTATGATATGTGTTGATGTTATCAAGCACATTATGGCTGCCTGATACCTGAATACCCTTCTGGGCATTCTGTGAATGTGTACAATCGAATCCATTGAAGTACCAGTAATCACCGCCGAATACCATACCTGCACACTTGCCCTGGAAGTCGAATACAGGTCTTGTCGCTGCAACAGGGTCTGCTACCATACGGATATTCTTCTCTGCTGTACCATTGACACCTCTCTCTACTCTTACAGTGCTGTCAAGAAGGTATGTACCCTCTGTGATAACGATTGTCTGTCCCGGCTGTACATACTTAACGGCTGTATAGATATCTACCGGATTCTCCTTTGTACCATTACCTGATGAAGTTCCATTAGGAGCAACATAGATATTGGTAAGTGCTGCGTAAGAATTATTTCTCACAACAGTAAGGTTGATATTGATAGGATCTGTATTTGCAAGCTTCATATCAGCACCCGGAACATAGTTAGGATCCGGTGTGAATACTGCTGCAATCTCATTATTTGACTCTGATGTAAGTGTCATGGGAACATCAAGAGTTGTACCTGCCTTAACTGCAGTACCTGTTGAAACTACTGCACCATTTAATGTGATGTCAACTGTACCGTCAACATTTGCATTCATGCTGAATGTATAGCTCTCTGTATTTGCAACCTTAGCTGATGTAACATTTACCATAGGTGTCACATAAGTTACAGGCTTTTCCTCCGCTGCTGTATCATCAGAAGCAAGTACCGTTGAGAACTGGATATCCGTAAATGTAGCTCTTGCATTTCTTGAAGCGAAGAAACCAACATATACATTCTCTGAATCAATCCTGTTGAGTGCTTCAGGGTCATAGTTCTTCTGCTGTGCAATAACATTACCGGCTTCATCATAATATGTAATGAAGTAACCTGTGTTGTTCTTCTGGATTTCAAGAATGAAATCTGTAAGCTCTGCGATAGTTCCATCAACTGCTGCCTCAGCGTTACCCACTATATTATAGGTTCCTGCGCCAAGTCCGTTCTGTGCTGCTGTTGTGTCAAGGGTTGTTGTAACACTCTTGAACTCATTCTGGACTGTAGCTGTATCATTAGCTTCAAGCTTAGCTAAATTATCCTTAGTTACACCTGTCTTAGCGATAACACCAAGACCTAACTTCATTGAATACTTAGTACCTGTTGTATCTACAGCGTTCTTCTCTGCATTCCATAAGTACTCAATCTTAGAAGCGATAGCCATGTACTGGTTATTCCATAATGGGTTAGTCTCTCCATTCTGTCCAAGACGGTCTGCAGCCATGATACCGAAGCCTTCCTGTCCATTAGAAAGCTTCCACTTATCAACATGAACCTTCGCTCTGAGTGTAAAGTTGTGGTCTGTCGGAACTGCTGTATAGTAGAATGCAACACCATCAGTTGAGTTAGGAACGATCTTACCCTTACCGCCCTCACTGTATACCGTTACCCTGCCATCGTTGGCACTTCCTTCATAACCATTGTTCGCGCTGTCTGTTGATGAACCATATCTTGTAAAGCCCCATACCTGCTGCTGCTCTGCTGTGACAGTAGTCTCAACAGCCTGTGAAGCCTCACTCTTATCCTCACCTCTTACAGCAATGACTGTAAATGAATACTTCTCACCGACTGTAAGACCTGTAACTGTGTATTCTGTAGCTTCTGTAGTACCTACAAGCTTCTCTCCTGCATATACCTCATAGCCTGCTGCCTCCGCAACTGCACCCCATACTACATTTACGCTGCCGTTTCCTGTGCTTGTAGCACTCTCAATAGCAGGTGTGCCAAGTGGGAGAACGTATGAAAATGCCTCTGTTGTATTGCCTGCCTTGTCATCACAATCTGCTCTCTTAGCTGTGATCTTGAAAGAATAGCTTCCTGAAGCTGAAGGTGCGAATGTAACCGGCTTGGATGAATCTGCTGATGGCTTTGACTCAATAACTGCCCCATCTGCTCCAAGCATCTCTACAGTTACCATGTCTGCTCCGTCATATCCTATTTCCATTGTATAGGAAACCTCGATATTTCCACCGTTCTGCTTAACTTCTGTGATAGAAGGAGCTGCAACTCCTGCCCAGTCTGCCCTTTCAGGCTTAACTGCCCCTGAAGGAGTCTCAGTAACCTCTACCTTAAATATGTAGTTATTATTCTCAAGACCGCCAAGGAAATATGTTCCTGTCTCACTAAGTTCCAGTGTGGAAATACATGTTGCATTCTTTGCAAGTGTTTCATTAGTCTGTGCAACTACTGTACCATCTGCCTTCATTACAGCCATCTGACGATTGTCATCTCCGCCTTCTACCCACCATATCTTAACACTGGCAGGATTCTTGGTTGTAAACTTAACACCATTCATTTCGTTGGCAAACTTAGAACCAAAGTTAATTCTTACCCCTGATGTATATCCGTCTGCAAATTCCTTACTGCTTGTGTCAACCTTTGATTTAGCACTGTAAATAATTGTGAAGTAATCCTCTGTTCCGACAACTTCCTCAGACTTGTCCGGCTTAGCACCCTTATCGAATGTTGCAAAATCCTTTGTCTCAAAGCTATAAGTCTTAGGTTCCTCAACCTTTACCTTCTCCGTTACTACAACTTTAAAGAAGTAATTGTTATTTTCAGCACCACCGATATAATATGTTCCGGCATTTTCAAGCTCTAATGTAGAAATGCAGGTTGCGTTCTTTGCAACAGTTACATCTGTCTTAGCAACCTGTGTTCCTGTCTCGTCAAGGATTGCAACCTGACGATTGTCATCTCCGCCTTCTACCCACCATACCTTAACAGTAGCCGGGTTACTTGTTGTAATCTTAATAGCATTCTTAGCTGTTGAACATGCACCGCCAAAATTAACTCTCTGCTCCGATGCATATGCATCATCAAATGTCTTATTGCTTCCATCAACCTTCGTCTTTGCACTGTAAACCAATGTAAAGTAATTATCTGTTCCGGCAAGCTCCGTCTCACCATCTGCCTTTGCTTTTGCAGCAAATGGTGTAAGATTCTTGGACTCAAATACATACTCTACAGTTGTATAGTTCCCGTCATCAGCACTTACCTTAATTCCTCCTCCCGCAAAAGTCGTCGGCAAAAGACCGATTACGAGAAGTAATGCCATAACCGACGCCAAAACACGTCTTAATAACTTGTGTTTCATAATATCCTCCTTAAAAGAATTTTTAGCATGTATACCGAAATTATGGTCACAATCTCCGCTTATACATACCCACGTAAGGTTATAATACCATTCTTTTAAACATAATTCAACCATTATATGAAAATTTTTTATGCATTTCTTACAAATTGAAAACTCTTACATTAAAATGTAAGTACTTTTTTGCACAAACTATTTTCTCAAATCCGCTATTTTCATGTAAATACTTACCTCGGAGTATCCACCCCCCCCCCAATCTGCTCCTGTACCAACACCTGCGTAAAAAAAGAACCCGACCAGGCTGTCATGGTCGGGTTCTTTAAGTTCAGGGGGCTGTCTTTCAGCCACCGTTTTAATTATCATATTTCTTTTTAAGAGATGCGAATTCCTGATTGATGCGCTGCACCGTATCGGTATCCCCGCACAGGTTATCCGGATGGTATATTTTAAGCAAATCTTTGTACCTTTTCTTGAGAGCCAGTTCGCTTCCGACACCTCGAAAGAACATTGTTGACTGTCCCCGCGTGCTGTAGGCACTGCCCGGCTTTTCGGAATATGACTGTTTCTTCATATTCTCAAGGCGTATCCTTTCCTGTTCAACAGCCTTTTTCTCTACTGCAAGCCTGTACAATTCCTTTTTCAGAATCTCCAGCTTCTTCTCAAACAGTTCATTTTCCTTCGCCATACGCTCTTTCTCGTGCTCTATGGCTGCCTTTTCCTCATTTATTCTTATGTTTTCCTTAAAAAACCATGCCTTCATACCGGCAAGCTGCTGTTCGTCAGCTGCGAATACATCTGTTACTGCATCAGCCACCAAAAACACCTCCCAAATTTAAGACACTTATTTATCTGCTCATCTTAACCGCAGTCTCAAGGGCAACTTCCATCATCTGTGTGAAAGAATTCTGTCTCTCCTCTGCTGTTGTAGCTTCACCTGTAAGAAGGTGATCGGAGATTGTGAGAATCGCAAGTGCATTCTTCCCCGCTCTGGCAGCGTTCATATAGAGTGCTGCTGCCTCCATCTCTACTGCCATTACTCCAAGCTTGCGCCACTTAGCGGAAGCTTCAGCGTCATCACTGTAGAATGTATCAGATGAGAGAATATTTCCAACATGATAGTCCACTCCGTTCTCCTTAGCAGACTCAATAGCTGCTGCCATAAGCGGATAGCTTGCTATTGCCGAAAAGCTTCCCGGCAGACCGAACTGTGCTCCATAGCAGGAGTTGGTTGATGCTCCCATGCCGATTACAAGATCCCTTACATGCACATTCTCCTGCATACCGCCTGCTGAGCCTACACGTATAATATTGTCGACATCAAAGAAGTTAAAAAGCTCATAGCTGTAGATTCCTATTGAAGGCATTCCCATACCGCTCGCCATAACGGAAACCTTAACTCCCTTGTACTCTCCTGTATAGCCCTGAACTCCCCTTACATTATTCACAAGCACAGGATTGGTGAGAAAATTCTCAGCGATGAACTTCGCGCGAAGCGGGTCGCCCGGCATAAGTACAGTCCTGCCAAAATCTCCCGGCTTTGCATTTATATGTGGTGTCGGATAATTTGCCATATTGTATTTCCTCGTTTCTTTTTATTTATTAAAGTTGATGATATTCTCCTTATTGAGAACAAAATCATAGTAATTACAGTCTTCCCTCTTTCTCCATCCGATATGCTTCCAGAAAGCATTTCCGATATCGTTCTCCGTAAAAGCGATAAGCGTGACATTGCTTACATGCTCTGCCTCAAGCGCTTCCATAGCCTTTACCACCATGGCTTTTCCTATTCCATGATTGCGGTAGTCCTGTGCAACACACACATGGTAAAGAGTTCCTCTTCTCCCATCATGCCCGCACAGAATACTCCCGATAATCACTCCATTGTCCTCAGCCACAACACTTGTTGTCGGATTCCTCTTAAGAAAAACATCAACACCTTCTCTCGAATCATCAATAGAACGTATTGCAAATCCCTTAATCGAAAGCCACAGGCTGCTGACACCATCATAGTCAGCTATAGTCATGGTTCGTATAATGACGCTCATTATTTAGCCTCGATATACTTCTGAGCCGTAAGAAGCTCTGCAATCAGGACAGCTCCACCTGCTGCACCACGGATCGTGTTATGAGAAAGACCTACGAACTTGTAATCAAATACCGTATCCTCTCTGAGACGTCCGAATGAAACGCCAAATCCGTTCTCATAATTTACATCAAGAGCAACCTGTGGACGGTTATCCTCCTCAAGATACTGGATAAAATGCTTAGGTGCGCTAGGAAGGTTAAGCTCCTGCGGAAGACCTGAGAAGCTTCTCCACTTCTCAATAATCTGCTCCTTTGTAGGCTTCTTCTCAAAGCTTACGAATACTGCTGCTGTATGACCGTTAAGAACAGGTACACGGATACACTGTGTTGTGATGACAGGAAGCTGTGCCTTCTCAATCCTGCCATCGACAACCTTACCCATGATACGGAGCGGCTCCTGCTCACTCTTCTCTTCCTCCCCGCCGATGTAAGGAATAATGTTTCCTACCATCTCAGGCCACTCCTTGAAGGTCTTGCCTGCACCGGAAATTGCCTGATATGTAGTTGCGACAACCACCTTAGGACCGAACTCCTTAAGTGCTACAAGAGCAGGTGTGTAGCTCTGGATTGAACAGTTCGGCTTAACAACGATAAAACCTTTCTTGGTTCCAAGTCTCTTCTTCTGAGTCTCAATAAGTGCAAGATGCTCAGGGTTAATCTCCGGAACAACCATAGGAACATCCTCTGTCCAGCGGTGTGCGCTGTTGTTGGAAACCACCGGTGTCTCTGTCTTAGCGTAGTCCTCCTCAATTTTCTTAATCTCTTCCTTAGTCATGTCTACTGCGCTGAATACGAAGTCAACCTGTGAAGCTACATGCTCAACATCATTTACATTGAGAACTACCATCTTTCTTACTCTCTCAGGCATAGGTGTATCCATCTTCCAGCGGTCACCTACTGCATCCTCATAGGTCTTTCCTGCTGAACGTGGGCTTGCCGCTACCGCAACAACCTCAAACCATGGGTGGTTCTCAAGCAATGAGATAAATCTCTGTCCTACCATGCCTGTTGCACCTAAAATACCTACTCTTAACTTCTTTTCCATAAATAATCTCCTCCGCAATTGTTTTTATATCCAGCAGAATTCATCTGCCTGATTACCAAAAGATAAATCTGCTATTTACAGCCATCATGACATTCGCAGTCACATTCCTGATTTTCAAGGATATCAGGGATTCCATTACCATCGCTGTCAACCTCGCCGGGTCTGATTCCCGATTCACCGACCATATCCCTTCCACGTACATTGTACTTATCTCTCTCAATATTGACATACTGCTCTATAAGTCCGGCTACCATACGCACCTTGTGGACATTTTTAAGCACGTTGTCACAATTATACACGCCGCCGGCATATATACTGATTGTGCCATAATTAAATATACGCCCAAGAAGTGAAATCTTAAGCTGCTTATCCTTAACCTTATACAGCTCTACCTCATCCTCGGTGATATTTAAAAAACCTTTTCTGATAACAAGCTTGTTATCGTACAAAATATACTTGGTGAAGGTAAGCGGAAGACCAACCGCATTGCGCTTCTGCCCCTTCCACACCGGCTTCTTTTTGGTTTTCTTAGCCATGATGATTCCTCCATGCATATCACTACTATTTAGATAATCGTGAAGCTTGTTTTACCATTGCACAACGTCCGGCTGCCACACACCTTAGTTTCACAATCACCTATTAATCAACCTTACTGTAATACCCGAATTCAAATCCCTTTGCACGGCATCCGTCAATGAAATCTGCAAGCATTGAAGCGTTTGTCGTTGATTCTGCGTGAAGAAGGTAGATTGCACCTCCATGTACCTTATTGAGTGCATTTGCAAGCGATGAAGCCACATCCGGCTGCTCATCGACAACCCAGTCCTTATATGCAAAGCTCCAGAATACACTTCTGTACCCCTGGCTCTGCACTATGGCAAGACTCTGCTCACTGAAAGCACCTGTAGGGAATCTGAATAAGTACATCTGATATCCGAAGTGCTCAAGCACATAATCATTAACTTCTTTTACCTCGTTTATCTGCTGTTCAACGGACAATGTGCTAAGCCCTGCTGAAGGATGCGTCACAGAATGGTTGCCCACAACATGCCCTTCATCTATCATCCTCTGTACAAGCTCCGGATTCTGCTTGGCATAAGGAAGTGTTATAAAGAACACTGCCTTGACATTCTTCTCCTTGAGTGTGTCCAATATTCCCTCTGTAAGTCCGTACTCGTAGCCCTCATCCATCGTAAGATAGATATAATTGCTCTCCGGCTGTATAAAATCAGCTGTATACTTGCCATATCTGTTAATATACCACTGAAGTCCCGTAGGTCTGTTATTCTCATCCACCTCAGAACCGAACCCAAATGGCACATACTCTGATGAGTACGAACCAAAATCTGTTCCAACTGTGACAGTTGAACCACTGTTCAATGAGGCTGATGGATCCTGAACGACAACCGATACCTCCTCACGGGTCTCATTACCGCTTCCGTCTTTTACAGATATTACTGCCGTGTAGGTTCCAACCGTATTAAAATCAACCGCTGATATATCAGCTGTAACCCTTGAGGTTATATCTCCATCGATATTATCCGTTGCAGTCACATTCGCAAGAATGTCCACAGCATTTCCGACTGTCGCATAGACAGTCTTGTTAACTCCGTTCAGAACCGGAGGCTCACTGTCATTGACAACCATAATAACAATAGGAAGTACTGTCATATTGCCATAAGCATCCTTGGCACATATCTCTGAGCTGTACGCACCTGCTTCCGGATACACAACAGACTGGCTGAGTATCTTGTCGGCATCTGCCTTCGTGATATCGTCCGCAAAGCCTATTGTCACGGATGAATTGTCAGACATTGATTTGACAACATCCGTAATGCTAAGCATCTGTCCCGGTGCCACAGAAAATTCATCTGCATACAGTTCAACCGCAGGAGCCGTAGTATCTACAACCTTGACCTCAATCCTGAGTGTCTTGTCAGGATGTACCAGCTCTGCGGTGTAGGTTCCCACTGTATTATAGTCAACCCCCTCCGCATTCAGAACGGTCTTTGCCACATCCTCACTCTTTCCCTTCACATATACCGAAGCCTCCGTAGGCATTGAATTTCCCTGCTCAAGTATAAATGTCTTCGCATTGAGTGTAATCGGCGCCTTACCGCAGCCTGTCAGGGCAAGAGAGCTCATTGCCATTACTCCTGCCAGCGTAAATGCTGCTATATTGTATGAATTTTTCCTTCTTTTTTTATCTGAAGTATTATTCTTATAATTGTAAAACATCTTAATCCTCACTTCTAAAAATATATTGTTTTTCTTCTCACACATCACAGTACTAAAATGCTGTATCAAGTGATATACTAACATAATAAAATATATTTGTACAGATAAAAAATGCATAATTAGTACTGTTGATTATAAAATAAGAACATATTATAATAGTAAAAGCATATCCATGCGCAAAATAGGATTAACAGAAACGGAGATACCGCATGACAAAATTTGAAGAACTGTTAAAAAACATCCATCATAAACATGTATTTATTCAGACTCACAATTTTCCCGACCCTGATGCGATAGCCAGTGCTTATGGGCTGTCCATGCTTTTAAAAAGCTGTAATATAGACTCAACCCTCTGCTACAGCGGACGTATTGACAGACATAGCACGGCCAGGATGATTGAACTTGCGGGAATAGAGATATATAACATAAACGACCTTCCATCCGTTACCGATGATGATGAGGTTATCCTTGTCGATTCACAGAAAGGCAACTCCAACATTATCAACATGACGGGCGAGGAGATAATCTGCATAGACCATCATCCTACCGGAGCACGCACAGCAGCTCCCGACAAGGAGTACCGCTTCTATGATATACGCCCTGAGGCAGGTGCATGCGCCTCAATCATTGCCAGTTATTTTTATGAAAATAATATTCCAATGGATGACAACACTGCAACGGTTTTATGTTTCGGGATAAGAATGGACACCAAGGGACTTTCAAGAGGAGTTTCCGACTTTGACATGGATATGTTCTACAGGGTTTTTAAAAACAGCAACCACGCCGTAATACAATCTCTTGAAAACAGCACACTTGAATTTTCAGACCTAAAGGTATACGCTGCCGCAATCAACAGCATCCAGGTATACGGCACGGCAAGCTTTGCCAATGCCGGCTACAACTGCCCCGAAGCACTTATCGCAAGCGTTTCGGACTTCATGCTGCAGCTCAAGGAGGTCGACTTTTCCGTTGTGTATTCATTCCGCAGCGATGGTGTCAAGCTCTCCATACGAAGCGAGGATGCCCTATATGATGCCGGAGTTATAGCGAGCCGCGCCCTGCGTGACATCGGTGGAGGCGGCGGGCATGCTTCCATGGCCGGTGGCTTCATTCCGTATGACAGGCTTCACGGACTCGGAAAGGATGACGTTGAAGATATTTCTTCAATTATCCGCGAAAGATTTCTGCATGAGCTCGCATAAATGAGGGGTGAAAATTAAAAAGAGTATCAGGACATATAACATGAGGCTGCCTCATTCTATGTGCTGATACTCTTTTCTTCTCTGTCACATGCTGATATTTACTGTTATTTCATGCATGTATTTCCGATTTCATCATTAAATATCTTTTATGCTATTTTTACTTCTATTTACCACCACTATTTAAGAAAATGCGTTGGCTATAATTAAAATTATTTTATATATATTTTTTAGCCAGTACTCTTTCAAGTATATTGATAAGCTGGTACAGCACCGTAGCCATAATACAGAGTATTATTATGCTAAGCATAACCCAGTCAAGCTTGAATACCTGGCTTCCATATATGATAAGATAGCCAAGCCCTTCATTCGCCGCAAGAAATTCTCCGATAATGACACCGACAAGCGAAAGCCCCATATTGACCTTCATGGTATTTAATATCACCGCAAGGTTGCCGGGAATAAGCACCTTGGTGAGCACATGGAAACGATTCCCGCCAAGTGTCTTTATGAGTTTAATTTTATCAGGATCCATTTCCATAAATCCTGTATACAGTGTTAATATTGTTCCGAATACTGCAACGGATATCGCAGATATGATGATTGTTCGTATATTATTTCCGAGCCACACAATCAGTATCGGGGCAAGCGCAGACTTAGGCAGGCTGTTCAGAACAACGATATAAGGCTCAATAATCTTAGAAAAGCTTCTTGACAGCCACATAAGCACAGCTGCGGCAAGACCTATGCCTATAACCAGAAAAAAACTGATAAAAGTCTCATACAACGTAACCCATATATGCCTCAGGAGAGAACCATCCATACACATGCTGACAAAGCATTTTACAATTCGTGACGGACTGCTGAATATGAAGTCATTTATCACTCCCAGCCTTGCGCATCCTTCCCACAAAGCTATAAAAGCCACAAGAATAAATACTCTTACACAATTGACCTTTATTTTTTCCCTTCGTATACCATCAAGATATATCTGCTGTTCTTCACTTACGTTCAGTTTTCTTTTAACCAACCCTGTTTTCCGTCTTTTTTCCATCTATGAAAAACACCTCCACAATTCATGAAAATATTCCTGAAACTCCGGTGCATTTCTTCTTTCAAGCGGCGAAAGACTGCCGAAATCTATATCTATTATCTTTTTGATGGTTCCCGGTCTTTCCGAAAGTACTACTATCCTGTCCCCCATAGCAATCGCCTCCGACAGGTCATGGGTGACAAGGAGCGCCGTCTTTTTCTCCTCCTTTATGATTTCGCCGATGTCATCACTTACACGCAGTCTAGTCTGATAGTCCAGTGCCGAAAACGGCTCATCAAGAAGCAGTATATCCGGATTTAATGCGAGTGTCCTGATAAGCGCTGCCCTCTGTCTCATTCCCCCCGACAGCTCGGACGGTCTTTTGTCTTTGAACGCCTCCAGCCCATACCTCTCGAGAAGTCTGTTCACTCTCTCTATGTTTTCATGTGTGAGTATCTTCTTTATTTCAAGTCCCAGAATCACATTGTCATATATCGTCCGCCACTCAAAGAGATGGTCACGCTGCAGCATATATCCGATTGTGGCATTATTCACAAAATAACCGTCTGCCACCGGTGTCAGACCTGCAATAATAGAAAGGAGAGTTGATTTGCCACAGCCGGATGGTCCGACTATAGAAATGAACTCTCCTTCATTAACGGTCAGGTTGATATCAGTCAGTGCCTTCGTCTCACCCTGCGGACTATGATAGGAAAAGTCCAGGTCCTTAATCGTCAGGATTGCCATTTTCTCTGACCCCTGTTTCTTTAGGATATACCTTATTATATGGAAAAAGGCGCACAATGTGCGCCCTCCCCTTAACTTATCAGTCTGTAATCGTCTCCGTCTTAAGCTCAATCCAGCCATGCTCCGCAAGCATATCCATAATATCCGAATCTATATCCATCACATCACCGTGCTCTATGAACCTCACGTCCAGAACATCTGCCATACACGGCATCAATTCCTGTATGCTCTCAACCCTTATCTCGATGACATCACCATCAACATACTGTGACAAATCAACTCCCTCCATAGGAGTGAGCACTATCGGTGCCCCGTCTGAATATGTGGTATCAGGCACAGTCACAAGCATCGGCTGACTTAATCCCGTGAGAAAATGTCCTCTTACCCACCATTCATTCTCCGTCCCAGTGCTCTTATCCTCTTTCCTGCACGCACACAATCCCACCGCACATACGACAAGCATAATTGACCAAATAAACACTGCCCTTTTTTTCATCAAAATCACACTCCTTAATATTTAGATAAAATAATACACACTGTCTGTACTTTCTTCATACATACAGTGTGTAAACAGGCTCATTTTGTTTCAAATGTTTTAAATTATTTTTTTGTGAAATCAATTAACGTAAATCCCTGCCAATAAAAAAAAAGCTTGTGATGGGACTCGAACCCACGACCTACTGATTACGAATCAGTTGCGCTACCAACTGCGCCACACAAGCGAACCTTATACATAATACATCATTACATGTAATAGTGCAATAGGTTTTTGAAATTTTATTTAATTTATCATTAATAACGCACTTTTTTATGCATATGAAAATATTAGACAGCCACCACAATTCCACCATCATTAGCATACATCGTCGCAACTCCCGCCGTGTCTACAATGACAACATCCTTGAAGCTGCACTTGTCAAGCAGAAGTCCCTTCACATATTCCGCGCGCTCAGGGCAGTTACAGTGTGAAATCGCCAGCACCTTATTCTGTGGCTCCTTGACATTCTCAAGTATAATTTCACACATGCGCTTGAGTGCCTTGTTAATTCCCCTTGTCTGCTCAAGCTTGATAATCTCGCCCTCCCTGGCGCTCATCACAGGCTTGATGCTGAGTACATTTGCAAGGATAGCCTGAAGATTAGTGAGTCTTCCGTTCTTTCTGAGTGTCTCAAGCGTCTCGAGAACGAAATATGTCTTCATTCCATCCCTGAACTGTGAAACCGTCTTAACGACCTCATCAAAGCCCATGCCCTGCTCCACACACTCAACTATCTTCATGGCAATAACCGCTTCGCCGCAGCATCCCGACAGGGAATCAAATACATGTACATGATTGCTTCCCCCATCCTCCTCGTACATATCAGCCGCAACAAGCGCACTGTTGTACGAACCGCTGAGTCTGCCTGAAAGAGTGATAACATACACATCTCCGGCGGCACTCTCATACTCTGACAGGTATCTCTCCGGTGATGGGCATGCCGACTTCGGACACTCCTTGGACTCACTCACTCTCTTTAAGAAATCTTTCTGGTTAAAGCTGTCATCATCCACTATATCAACACCGCCGACGGAAAGCGTGAGCGGAACAACCACAAAATGTTCATCCTCTCTAAGCCTCTGCGGTAAATCACATCCACTGTCAACAACAATTTTATAGCTCATTATCTTACCCTCCGGATTATACTTATAGTCTTAAAATAATATATATTTGAACCATTTACTAAATATCACAATATTTAATATTATTTCATGTAGTTTTTAATACCAGATAATAATAGCACACTGTACTACATTTGAAAAGGGTAAATTATAAAAAACTATAAATAAAAAACCGGAGGCCGATGTGCATTATAAAGCCAGGTAAAGCGGACATTTTCCGCTTTCGCTGCCTGCTCATGAACGCAGTCCGCATCCCCCTTACCCACCGCTTAGTGCTCTACACACCTGAAGCGGGGGATTGCTTATTCTGCGTTCAATCTGCACCTCAATCTCCGGTCATTTATTAATTTGTTTATTTGTTTGAACAGTTGCCAACTGCCTAATAACAGAAAAAGCCTCTGACAAGCTCCTCCATATAGGCCTGATCCTTAGCTCCCATAGTCTCCATAGCTGAATGCATTGCAAGAATAGGTACTCCTATATCAACGGTTAACATCGGAAGCTGGATGTCCGATATAGGTCCGAGTGTACTTCCGCCCACCATATCGGAACGTATCGAAAACTTCTGGTACGGAATGTCTGCTTTTTTACATATCTGCTCGACTATTCCGACAGCCTTGGCATCTGTGGCATAGCGCTGTGCCGCCGAACGCTTAATGACAGGTCCCGCATTCAGCACTATAGGGCTGGTAGGATCATTCTTCTCAGGATGGTTCGGATGTGTGGCATGGGCAACATCAAGCGAAATCATCATTCCGTTTAAAATCCTGTTTATATAACCTGCTCTTGCGTCCTCCGTGGTCTCATTGTCATGCTCAAGGCTTCTGTACAGCTTCTCAAGCATAAAGGTGAGCACAGAAGAATTAGCTCCCTGCTTGGTCATGCTTCCGATCTCCTCATTGTCAAATACCATTATGACATTGACACCGTCATCATTCCCCCCCAGTGCACCGGCATTGGCGGCTTCATCACTGTCCGCCCTGCTGCTGTCTATTATTCCGCCAAGACATGCCACAACAGAAGTGGCATTGTCAAGCCTTGGACAGAGTATAAATTCATCATTAATTCCGACATACTGCCCCTTTTCCGTGTTGTAGACATAACCCTCGTAGTCAAGTATATCATCTTTATTGACCTTTAGCTCATCAGCAAGATAAGATATAAAGAAATCATTAGCATCAGTGCCCGGCTGGCAGCATATCGGAAGCATATCGACCTGCTTGTTAAGCTCCACTCCCTTGTTTACATCCCTGTTCATGTGTATCGCAAGATTAGGGATTGTCACAACAGGACGTCTGAAATCTATAATCTTTATCTCCGGCTCAAACACATTTTCGGATTTTACCGATACACGCATCGCAATCGACAATGGTCTGTCAAGCCATGTGTTAAGAATGGCACCGCCATATCCTTCCACATTAAGCTTTCCAATATTTCCCATACCTGCCTTTACCTCAGGATTAGGCTTAACACAGAATGAAGGGCTGTCCGTATGTGCTGTGGCAATTCTTATCATTCCTCCGTCATAATTTCTTCCAACCGAAAATGCCATAAGTGAACTGTCATACACATTCACATAATAAGACCTTCCACGCTCAAGCTCCCAGTCCGCGCCAAGCTCCAGTGCTTTAAACCCTGCATCCCTTAGCAGCTCTATTGAGGTCTGCACTGTTGTGAATGAACAGGTTGCGTTCCCTATAAATTTTATAAGTCTGTCCGATGATTCTCTAAATTTCATTTTTCCCTCCACGTCCTTTGGTAAATCCTTTGTACAAGCTTTCTTAAACAATAATTGTCAACATTATTTCCTTTGGACTATTTACAACAAATTTTATTCACATTATACTTATTTATATCTGAGGTTGCAAGTGGCAAAATTCCTGCATGCTTACAACACGCAGCCCCACTATATCAGAAAACTAAAAAATGGGAGAACCACCAATTATGATAAGTATAGAATTAGACAATATAAAGGACTTCATGTCCCATCTCTTTATAAAAGATACATTTGACCATTTCCTATGCCGCGAGCTGCAGATAGATACATTTGTCTCATTTAAGATAGACGGAAAGATGTTGAAGGATTTTCTCAATGATATTGAAAAAGAAGAATTGGCTGAGTCACCCTATGCACCATGGTCAATGCTTAAGCCATACTGCTTCAACATGATAAAAGGGAAGCGCACTCCGCTCTCCATGAAGCTTGTATTCTCAATGCCGCCGCACTCCATAGCAGCCTTTTTAAACAAGAACGATATCAGCATTAACCCGGACACCGTGAATGGTCTGTATCTCAATATCCGATATGAGAACAGGCAGCTCTGCGTAATCACAGGCACCTCCCTAAGCTCCTTCACTTTGGATAAGAGCGTGGAAAACGCATGGGACACCGCGGTTGGACAATTCATAAAAAAGACACAGGGACTATAATAATACAACCTAAAAAGCCCCTGTCTCACCGACAGAGGCTCCTTATCACAACCTTATCATAAAATTCCCCATGCCACTGCCTTTGCAGTGGCTCATCTTCTCTTCTTACTTAGTATACATCATATAACGCATCATCAAGCAAACCATTCTCATAAGCGTAAACAAGTGCCGCATAGATGATATCTGAAAACTCAGTATAGCTTTCAGGTGCCTTTACAGATATATCATTGCTCTCAGTCATGACCGAATCGATATTGAGTGAAATATCCTCATCTGTATCTGTACTCTCAGCATTTACAACACTTGTACAGCTATATACCCTGCTGCCCTCCTTGCCTGTAAGACTGTTGGTGATTGTAAGGTCTGCTGTGCCATTAAGACCGGCTATCTCACTTACAAAATCATCCTTATTGGTTCTGAGTTCGTCGAACATTTCCTTATACGAAGCGCTCACATCATCAAGCTGTGCATCGCCTGTTGTTTCCTCAAAAGCATTTAATACTTCTTCCTTAATAGAAGCTATATCCTCATCTGTAAGACCCGCTTCGTACTCCCTGTTAAATCTGTCAAGAGCCGCTACAAACTCATCCATGTAAGTATCTACAAGCTTCTTTACCATCTCATCGTCGACATTGCTCTTCTCAAGTGCTGAGATGATAGTGTCCTCATTGTCAAGAAGCGCTGTTATAAGGGCATCTGCAAGCTTCGAGAACTCCTCTGCTCCCTCAACCCTGACTGTAAACTCACCCTTATTTTCCTCAATCTTCACATCCTTGAATGCGCTCTCAAGAATCGAAATATAAGTATCCATAAGTTCATTGCTGCCACCGTTAAGGTTAACCATTCCATCGACTAACGAAAGCTTAATACACTTAAGCTCTGTTCCGAACTCCTCTTCAAAATCCTCGAGGCTGTACGATGCGCCAAGTAAAATCGGTGCAAGCTTATCGAATAATGTCTGTACATTTACATAAACCGCATCCTTTGTGATAGTAAGGAAATTGTCAACATCGACAGTGATAAATGAATAGCTCACCTTGACTCCCATAGCCATTGCTTCACCATCTGTCTCACCATTAAACGTAAGTGAAAGATTCTCAAGTCCACTGATACTTGAAGCAAGCTTCGCATTGATGTCATACGAATACTTTGTCATTGTGCCGGCATCTTTCATAATGCCGAACATAGTCTGCCTGCTCTTACTGCAGCCTGCTGCGAGTGCCATGCTCATAACAAGAACAAGCATAACCGCCAAAACCTTTTTAATTCTTTTCATAAGTCCTCTCCTTATTTGTGATAAAATCAAGGTTACGGATATAACATAAGCCTTAGCGATAATGTTATACCCACCCTTTAAAACATATTACCATTTTTTACAATTATGTCAAAGAGCTATTAGTACTAATAAATAACCTTTTATGCAGCTTAATACTCCTAATTATTTTCAAAAATACAAAAAAACATATTGTAGTATACCATCAAAAAATGTATAATAACTTGAAAAGCGTCTTATGACGTTAATATTAGACATACCATCTTTTATTTCAGGAGGAAAATGTTATGAAACATCTGTTAAGTCCGCTTGACTTATCCGTTGAAGAATTAGACAAGCTTCTTGATGTAGCCGGTGACATAGCTGCTGACCCGTCAAAATATGCACATGTCATGACAGGTAAAAAGCTAGCCACTCTCTTCTACGAACCAAGCACCCGCACACGTCTCAGCTTTGAGGCAGCAATGCTCAATCTTGGCGGCTCGGTACTTGGCTTCTCATCCGCAGATTCAAGCTCCGCATCAAAGGGTGAGAGTGTTGCCGATACAATACGTGTTATCTCTTGCTACGCAGATATATGTGCCATGAGACATCCTAAGGAAGGTGCTCCGTTAGTTGCCTCCATTCATTCAAGAATTCCTGTCATCAATGCAGGTGACGGTGGTCATCAGCATCCTACACAGACCCTCACAGACCTCATGACAATCAGAGCTCTAAAGGGTCATTTTGATGGTCTTACAATTGGTCTTTGCGGTGATTTAAAATTCGGACGTACGGTTCATTCTCTTATCAATTCCCTTGTAAGGTACAACAACATTCACTTTATTCTCATCTCCCCTAAGGAGCTTCGTGTGCCTGACTATATCCGTGAGGATGTTCTCACTGCCAAGGGCATTGAATTCGAGGAGGTTACAAGTCTTGACGAGGTTATGCCTAAGCTTGACATACTCTACATGACCCGTGTCCAGAAGGAGCGTTTCTTCAATGAGGAGGAATACCTCAGAATGAAGGACTACTATATACTCACCCGCGAAAAGATGGCTCTTGCCAAGGAGGATATGATTGTACTTCACCCACTTCCAAGAGTTAATGAGATATCCGTTGAGGTAGACGATGATCCAAGGGCAGCCTATTTTAAGCAGGCCCAATACGGCGTATATGTGAGAATGGCTCTCATCATGTACCTTTTGGATATGATTCCGGATTCAGCAAACTAACATCAAAATCTGTGCCGCAGCCATGCGGCAGAATGGAGAATAATCATGTTAAACGTAGGAAAACTCACAGAAGGTTTCGTTCTCGACCACATTCAGGCAGGACGCTGTATGGATATCTACCAGTCCCTCGGACTTGACAAGCTTGACTGCTGTGTAGCCATAATCAAGAATGCCAAGAGCAAAAAGATGGGCAAGAAGGATATCATAAAAATAGACGGCGGCTTAGACCTTGTTGACCTCGATATTCTTGGATTTATCGACCACAATATCACTGTCAACATAATCAAAAACGGCGGAATCGTTGAAAAGAAGGAGCTCACACTCCCTAAGACTGTTACCAACATCATAAAGTGCAAGAACCCAAGATGTATAACCTCCATTGAACAGGAGCTTGATCAGGTATTCTACCTCACCGATGAGGAGAAGCAGGTATACCGCTGCAAGTATTGTGAAGAAAAATATACTAAGCTTTAACAACAACTCATTCACGAACAGAGAGTTTAACAGCTGCATTTATGCAGTATAAAAAATGCTGTCTAAAGAATACTTCTTTAGACAGCATTTTTTGTGGAGCAGCACTCAGAAGACATTATATTACTTCTTAAGTGCACCATATATCACCTCCGACAACATTGTCAGGTAATCTATCTCCACACTGCTCCACTTATGCTTCTCTCCAAGCATATAAAACACAAAAATATATTCCGTGCCTGTGTTATCCGAAAGAAAAACACTCACATACGAGCGGCAGCCTGCATCGTACAATTTTCTGTAAACAGCCTTGTCCTCGCGCTCTATACTATCGAGATTATTTATCACAATAACATTGTCAACCGCCACAAGAGCCTTATATGAAGCATTTCCCATAAACTTAACAGACATCAGTCCCTGCGGGAAGTCCTTAGTATATGTAATAGCATTATAGTCCGATGTGTCATACACCGCTGCCGCTCCAAGTCCAAAGGCAGACCTTATCTCCTCTAAAAGCTCCTCAACCTCTGTTGATTTCCCGATGGCAATATCTTTTATCACCTTCTTAAGTGTCTTTATATATGCCGGAAAAACACCTGACTCTGTCTGCCTTCCGACAATATCCACCGAATCGTGAAGCTCCGGCCTGTATATGATATATCTGTTCTTGCCCTTATCCTTTGCAATATACAGTGCCTTGTCTGCCAGCATAAACAAATCTTCAAATTTTCTTCCTGCTTCCGGATATTGTGATATGCCCATCGACAGGGTGAACCTCATGCTGCCAAGCTTGAGAGACTCGTTATACCGCAGCTTCGACAGCATAGCCTTCAGGAAAAGCCTTAGCTGCTGTTCATCCGGTATATCCTCGGTAAGTACGAAAAATTCATCGCCGCCGAATCTTCCCACAACTCCTCTTCCATCAAGCGTCTCGATAAGCGATTCCGCAAGCACAATAACGGCCTTATCTCCCATAAGATGACCATGTGTATCATTGATACTCTTGAAATCATCAATGTCTATAAGAATCATATAATACTTCTTGGTCGAAGCAGTCCCTAACGTATCATTGGTGTATTCAATGAGTGCTCTCTTATTGAGCAGTCCCGTAGCGGCATCCTTGCCCGCTGCCGTCAGATAGTAGGGAATATCATCCTGTGTTATGTCCCTTCTCTTTACAATCCCGACTATTACATCCGCATTATGCCTCGATATATACCTTGCATCGATTGAAAGAGTCTCAGGAATACGATTGGCATTCATAAAGCCTGTCCTTACAGTACAGTTAAACTGGCTGTCAAGGTTGACAAGGCTCTCATACCACTGTTCTATCTCAAAGCTGTTATTATCAATATCAACGGCAAATGTCTTTACATCCTCATGCCATTTCTCAATGTTATTCTCATAGAGAATATGTGATTTTCTGAGCATGTAGTCATAAAATACTATTCTCCCTGTATCAGGCCAGAATTCCATATATACAACACCGCTGATTTCCATGAACATTCTGTACTTGTCCATCTTCTGCTGGCTGGTCAGGAATGAAGTCTCAATCCTGTCTATGCTGTATATGTCGGCAGTATAAAACCAGTCTCCATTCTCGAACAGCCTTGACTTGCTGATATGTATGTCAACCGGATGATAATTGTCATTCTTATCACGCAGAAACGTGATAATACTGTATGTATCGCCCGGACTCATACTGCTGCACGCAAAAAGAAATTCTTCCTCGCAGTCAGGTCTTATGAGCTTATTGAAAAAAGAGGCGGAGTTCTTCCCCAGGAAATCATAAAGGGGTTCCTCCGCATTCAAAATCACAAAATCCTTCTGTAAAACTGCCTTGGCAAATTTCAACTTGTAATCAGGGTCTTGTGAATCACAAATACGATTATACATTAAGAGAATCTCCTATTGTAATATGTCGAAAACAATTACCAGTCAGCCTGTAAGCCGGGTTATGTCGTGAATAATCATCTATCTAGACCTGCTGTTGCCAACAGGCTCAAGCGACCTACCTGAGACTGGCGGGCCACGTCTCTGCCTCTTATTCGGTCTTGCTTCGGATGGAGTTTACATGTGCCCTGTCTGTTACCAGACAGGCGGTAGTCTCTTACACTGCCCTTCCGCCCTTACCACGTCCTTGCGGAGCCTCGGCATCAGCCTGTGGCGGTATATTTCTGTTGCACTGGTCTTAGGGTCACCCCCACCGGACGTTATCCGGCATCCTGCCCTATGAAGCCCGGACTTTCCTCACCTGCGGTCTTTCGACACCTGCAGCCGCGATTATTCAGCCAACTGGCAATCAATATTTTAACATTTCTTTATCAAAAAGTAAACAAATTTAAAAGGATTTAACTATTTTTTTATACTTTGAAGCAGCTTCCGCCTACAAATTCCCTTATAATCGAGTTTTTAGGAAGCTCATCACTTCCAACCGCAAGAAAATAATCAAGAAACTTAAGAATACGCTTTGCCTCCTCATATTCCGGCTCCCCCGGTCTTATCCCGAAAAGTGCCGGCTCAGCATACGGCTTCAATACCGCAAGCTCATACAGAAGTGCCGAATTGAACATCGCATCCGCCGTTTCCTGATATGGGAATATGTTCTGCTCCTCACCCTTGCGCACCGATTCCCACATCGCTATGGTTCCCTTTGCGTTGGTTCCCCTCGTTCTGGCATCTCTCACCATACGTCTTATAAGTCTTCCATCAGTTGTAGGTATTCTGTTGTGTTCATCTACATTCAACTGTGTGAGCGCACTTATATATATCTTATACTTATTCTTTTTGTCAAGTGAATATGAAAGCTTATCATTAAGTCCGTGAATGCCTTCTATGACAAGAATATCATCCGGTCCTAATTTCTTAAAATTACCCTTGTATTCCCTGCGTCCTGTCTTAAAGTTAAATGTCGGAAGCTCCACCTCCTCACCGGCAAGAAGTCTTGTCATATCCTCATTGAACTGTTCAACATCAATCGCCTCAAGACATTCAAAATTATAATTGCCGTTCTCATCCTTCGGGGTATGCTCCCTGTCAACAAAATAATCATCCAGTCCTATAGGATGAGGCTTAAGTCCCTGTGTCCTGAGCTGAATTGACAGTCTGTGTGAAAATGTTGTCTTTCCCGATGATGATGGTCCGGCTATCATTACGAACTTCACTTCCGGTCTTGAAGCAATATCCTCGGCTATATCCGCTATGTTCTTCTCCTGCAGTGCCTCCTGCACAAGAATAAGCTCACTTATCTCACCGCTGGCAACCGCATCATTTAAATCACCGACATTCCCTATCCCAAGCTTCTGGGCAAGCCTCATGGACTCATCAAGAACATGAAAAAGCTTGTTCTGAGGCCTGAATTCCGGCAGAAGCTCCGGTGCACTCTTATCCGGCAGCTGTAAGACGAAGCCCTTATCATAGAGAAATAGCTGCCATACAGTCAGATAGCCCGTATCCGGCACCATGTAGCCATAGAAATAATCCCTATAGCCATCAAGCTCATACAGGTTCACCTTTGAGGCGCGGCGGTATCTGAACAGCTTCTCCTTGTCATACATCTCTTCCTCATGGAATATTCTTATAGCCTCATCAAGTCCGACAGTGAACTTAGTAAAAGGAAGAGCACTGTCCACCAGCTCTCTCATACGCTCAGACACCTTCTCAATGAAGCTCTCATCAACCTTCACAGCACCTGATACACCGCAATAATATCCTTTGCTCAGCGAATATTCCACGCACACCTTCACCTTCCTGCCATACACATCCCTCACTGCCTTCAGCATGAGAAGCGTCGCACTTCTTCTGTAGGTCTGCATTCCGGATATATCAGCGGTTGTCACCCACTCATACTTACATGTATCTTCAACAAAAATATTTCCTGAAAGTTCGCAGAGCTTACCATCCACTCTTGCAAGTACAATCCTGTGGGGATATGCACTCTGTGCCTCCAGGGCTGCTTCTAAAAGCTTCATCTGTTACACCTCCGCTATTTTTTTCAATACTCTCCTCAGAACGGCTTCCTTTTCATCGAATTCAGCCAGTTTCTCCTTAGCTGTAGTTCCCCCATTATTCAGAAGGTTCTCCCTAATCTTACCGCATGTATCAAGTTCTTTTCTTAAATAGTCCACAAGAACCGTATGTTTCTTTCTTATAAGAACCGGTCCGTAACAGAGTTCATCCCGAAACTGTTCATCCTGCAATGCAACTGAAGCGTCACCGCACTGTGAGCCGGCTTTGCCGTTATCCCCAGCTTTTGAAGGAACAACCTTTATTACAACATAATACTTTCCATCCTCCTTAAGCATATCCTCGTCCGTGATGGTATACCCGTTGTCGTACAAAAACCTCCTGACATCATACCATTCGGAATGCGGAGACAGAATAAGCTCCTTCGCGTTCCTGGCAGCTTCCGCCCCCTCACTTAGTATCCTGCATATAAGGCTTCCGCCCATTCCCGCAATAACTATAGCCTCAGGTATATTGTCTTTAATATTCTTAAGTCCCTTAAGTCCATCAGACAAGACAGTCTGTACCCTGTCACCCACATTGTACAGACTGACATTATCTCTCGCCCTGCCAAGCGGTCCCTCCGCGACATCGCACGCGTATGCATATCCTGCCCTTCCGGTGAGCACCTCATATATCGGAATATATCCATGATCCGTACCGATGTCGGCAACTATGCACCCCGGAGTTATCATATCGGCAACCCTATGTAATCTGGATGACATTTTTACAGGACTTTTCCGTAAATCCATATTAATCCAGATAATCCTTAAGCTTGCGGCTTCTGCTTGGGTGACGCAGCTTTCTGAGTGCCTTTGCCTCAATCTGTCTGATACGCTCTCTTGTTACCTTGAACTCCTTTCCAACCTCCTCAAGGGTTCTGGCCCTGCCATCCTCAAGACCGAATCTGAGCCTTAATACCTTCTGCTCACGGTCTGTCAGTGTGGAAAGCACCTCATCAAGCTGCTCCTTAAGGAGTGTAAATGCCGCTGCCTCAGCAGGTGCCGGAACATTGTCATCCTCGATGAAATCTCCAAGATGGCTGTCCTCCTCCTCACCGATAGGTGTCTCCATGGAAACAGGCTCCTGTGATATCTTTAATATCTCTCTTACACGTTCAACAGGCATATCCATCTCTGCTGCAATCTCCTCAGGGGATGGCTCTCTTCCGAGCTCCTGCAGGAGCTGTCTTGATACACGTATAAGCTTATTGATTGTCTCAACCATGTGAACCGGTATTCTTATGGTTCTTGCCTGGTCTGCAATCGCTCTTGTGATAGCCTGACGAATCCACCATGTTGCGTACGTTGAGAACTTATAGCCCTTGCGGTAATCGAACTTCTCAACAGCCTTGATAAGACCTAAGTTTCCCTCCTGAATAAGGTCAAGGAAAAGCATGCCTCGTCCCACATATCTCTTAGCTATACTTACAACAAGACGAAGATTCGCCTCTGCAAGTCTCTTCTTGGCATTCTGGTCGCCATTCTCCATTCTCTTGGCAAGTTCAATCTCCTCCTCGGCAGAAAGGAGCGGCACCTTACCGATTTCCTTAAGATACATTCTTACAGGATCCTCGATGCTTACTCCCTCAGGTATTGACAAATCTATCTTCTCGATATCTATATCATCATCGCCATCTAAAAGAATAGGCTCATCGTCCATATCATCATCCGTGGTACGGATAATATCTATATTGCTTGCCTCAAGGAAATCGAAGATTTTATCCATCTTGTCCGGATCAAGGTCTATGTCTGCAAATGCATCCATAATCTCCTGATAGTCAAGTGTATTCTTCTTTTTCTTTGCAGACGCAAGAAGTTCCTTTAATTTTTCATCGAATTTTAACATGTTCTCATCCATCGTCATGTCCGTCCTTCCATAATTAATCTTATTTTTCCCTTAGTTTATTGAAATATGCAGTGTTTTAACTGCATTTTGCTGCTGCATCAGCTGCTGCGCCTCATTTAAGTCATCGACCGTCTTAAGCCTTACTTCAAGACTGTTCTTCACTATCCTCATCACAATATCATCAAGTGCCTTATTTTTATCCCGGGTGTCCATATCCTGCGGCAGCTCCGTGTTGAAAAGTCTCGCAACCTCCTTATGGCTCTCCTCATCGGTAAAGCTCGATATTATCTTTGCGGGATTGAGTTCACCCTTTTCGAACTGGTCAAACAGCATAAGTGCAACCCTATAATACAGTTCCTCTGTAAAATCATCCGGTTTTACATACTTCGCAACCGGCTTATACAGCTTCGGCTCCTCAATAAGCCATGTAAGAAGAAGTCTCTGCGCCTTCTTTACACCACTGTCCTTCTCCTTTTTCCGGCTGCCCTGAGCACCTGTATTCTCCTGCGGCTGTGTGTTCACCTGCGGCATATCCGCAGCAGGCTGTCTGTTGTTAAGCTTCCTGCCTGATGTAAGCTCATAGGCTGCCCATTTTCCTACAAGTCTTGTAAGGCTGTCCGTACCTATATGATATTCTGAGGCAACCGTTGCTATATAATTATTCCTCTCTACCTCATCCGAAAAATCCACAAGCTTTTTTGCAGCCTCATTTAAGAAAGCCGTCCTGCCGTCCGGATCCTGCAGATCATAGTCTCTCTCAAGAACCGAAAGCTCGAACATAAAGCTGTTTCTGGCGTTGTCTATTCTCTCCTGAAAAGCATCCGCACCCAGATTTTTTATAAATTCATCCGGATCCTTGTACGGCTTCATATTGATAACCCTGGTCCTAAGCCCCGCATTTCTCAAAAGTCCTATAGCCCTTATCGCCGCCTTCGTTCCGGCTCCGTCACTGTCATAGCAGACTAATACATCATTCGTGTACCTCTTCATGAGCGATGCATGTCCCGGTGTGAGTGCCGTTCCAAGTGAGGCTACCGCCTGGTCAAACCCCGCCTGATGCATGGCTATGACATCCATATACCCCTCGCAGATAATCATGTTCTTCTTTCTAGAGCTTCTGGCAAAGTTAAGTCCGAACAGATTTCTTCCTTTATCGAATATCTTTGTTTCAGGTGAATTGAGGTACTTAGGTTCCCCCTCTCCCATGACTCTTCCGCCGAATCCGATAACCTTATTGGATATATTCATTATGGGAAACATTGCTCTGTTAAAGAACCTGTCCCTCACTTCGCGCTCATTATAGATAAAAAGTCCTGTCTCTCTCAAAAGCTCATCACTGTACCCCCTGTTTTTCATATACCGGTACAGTTCATCCTTGTAAGTTCCTGAGGCTCCCAGCCCGAAATGGACTATCGTCTCGTCGGACAGGACACGCTTATTTTTAAAATAATCATAGGCTCTCTGTCCTCCGGGTGACTTCAAAAGCTTATAGTAGAACAGTGCTGCTTCCTTATTGATATCATAAAGCTGTGCCTTCATATCCTGCTGTCTGCGTTCATCAGAGGTCATGGAAACCTCCGGGAGCTGCACTCCCGCCCTGTCTGCAAGCAGCTTGACCGCCTCCGGGAATGTATAATTCTCATATTTCATGATAAAAGAAAAAACATTTCCTCCCTCTCCACAGCCGAAACAATAAAACATCTGTTTCGACCCCGACACGGAAAATGAAGGTGATTTTTCATTATGAAACGGGCACAACCCAAAATAGGAGCTGCCCTTTCTGGTCAGCCGGACGTACCCCGATATGACATCCACTATGTCACTCCGTCCACGGACTTCCTCAATTATATCATCAGAATAAACCACTTTTTCCTCCCTATTCCTTGTAAGACCATGAATGTGGGACATATATCTCTTCAAACCTGTGAACCACGTACTGGTCACTCATACCTGCAATATAGTCGCATACCACAATATTAACCGGATCTTTCTTCTCCCATATCAGATTAATATAGTTCTCCGGCAGTGCTTCTATATGCTCCTTATAATACTCATACAGCTCACGCAGAAGCTTCTTAGCCTTGACCTCCTCACTCTTGGCGGTAGGATTGGTATATACGCTCCTGAACATAAAGCTTCTTAAGCCTGTCATTGCACAGTACATATCATCGGACATCACAACATCAGCCTTCCCATTACTGCTGTATATTACGTCATGTATAAGAGCGTCAAGCCTTTCTGACGTCGTTGTACCTAAGATATCCGTATACTCACGCGGGATATCATCCTCAGACAGTATATGTGCCCTTATGGCATCATCTATATCATGGTTGATATACGCTATCTTGTCCGAAAATCTGACAATCCTGCCTTCTAAGGTTGCAGGCATTCTGTCCGTGCCATGATTCAGTATGCCGTCACGCACTTCCCTGGTCAGGTTAAGACCTTTCCCATCCTTCTCAAGCTTCTCAACTACCCTGAGACTCTGGACATAATGCTTGAAGCCCTCCTCAAAGCCATCCGCCTTAAGCGCATCGCTCAGCGCCGCCTCACCTGCATGTCCGTAAGGCGTATGCCCTAAATCATGTCCAAGCGCTATCGCCTCGGTGAGATCCTCATTGAGCCTTAGTGCCCGCGCTATGGTACGCGCAATCTGCGCAACCTCAAGTGTGTGCGTGAGTCTCGTCCTGTAGTGATCACCCTCAGGAGCTAAAAAGACCTGTGTCTTGTGCTTAAGTCTTCTAAAGGACTTACAATGAAGAATCCTGTCCCTGTCGCGCTGGTACACAGTACGCATATCGCACTCCTGTTCAGGTACATCCCTTCCCGCACTGTTCTTCGAGAGGGACGCATAGGGACTTAGATATTCTTCTTCAAAGCTCTCCTGCTGTTCTCTAATATTCATCCTTTTCCTTTCTGTTATTCAATATAAACATCCGCTGATACGCACTCAATGCTCCATTCAAAAATAGTCTCTAATTCTATATACTTCACTGAACCCGGAAAATCCTTTTTTTATTTTTTTTAATTGTACAAAAAATTGACACAGCAAAACAGCAGGGTGCCCTATTCCCTGCTGCTTTTAGAAGAATTATGTATGTTATGTACGTGGTTAGTTATCACTAACAATATGTATTGTAATCTAACTCTCCTTTTTTGTCAATACCTTTTAAGACTTTTTTATTTTTTACTTCGGTACAGCATCACCCTAACACTCCGCCTACTGTTCCCGCCGCAATACATATAACCGCGCACCGCGCAAGTCTTCCCGCATCCGCATGAAGTCCCATTCCCGATATAATGGAAATAAGCACAATTATCGCAAAATACACAGCCCCGGCACACACACCCCAGAGCAGCCTTCTGCCTTTCTTTATTCTTCCCATACCTAATCCTGCTATAAATGCACCAACCGCATATATAGCCACAGCAAAAAGTGACATCTGTGCATCCGAAAGCCTGAGCTTATATGCGATTAAAGCCCCAGACAAAATAAGCACTATTGATACTATGACCGCAGCACCCGCAACCTTTAAAACCTGTACAATTCTACCCACAAAGACCTCCACATACTTTTATACTACTAAAAGTATATGGAGGTCCCATGCTTCTCATAACCTGAATATTATATTTATCTGATATTTTCCGATATATCAGCCATCAAATTATGCCTGTTTCTTTTTTCTCTGCGAAGGTCTTTTAACCGGATTTTTCACAAGCACTGCAAATTCCTTTGTTCTCGCCGCAAAATCATCAAGGTTCTTCGCCTTCCACTCCCAGTTAGGTGAGCCGAGCGTTCCCGGAAGATTGAGTCTCGTCTTAGCGCCAAGGTCACACACATCCTGATAAGGAAGAATTGCCATATAACAGTCCTGGGACAGTGTAAATGAAACCATTCTCCACGAAACGGCTCCATCCGGTATTCCAGCCTTGTCAAGGAATCTTCTCGTCTGATTCTTCTCCTTTCTTGAGAGAGACTTATACCATCCGTTTATCGTATCATTGTCATGCGTTCCTGTATACAGCACAAGATTGTGTGTATCCGTATACTCGCCATCGGCAACATCATTCTCCGTGAAGCAGAACTGCACAATTCTCATTCCCTTGAACTCGTAATGGTCGCGAAGCTCCAATACCTCAGGTCTTAAGTCACCAAGATCCTCAACTATAATGTTGATATCAGGCATCACCTTGAATACAGTATCAAAAAGCTTATAGCCCGGCGCATAGTTCCACTCACCGTCAACAGCCGTCTCGCACGTTGCAGGAATCTTCCAATAGCTGTCAAATGCCCTGAAATGGTCTATCCTGATGATATCGAACAGCTTGCTGCTGTAATCCAGCCTGTTAAGCCAGAATTTAAAACCGTCCTTCTCCATGTAATCCCAGTCGTAGATAGGATTTCCCCATCTCTGACCGGTTGCACTGAAATAATCAGGCGGTACTCCTGCGATGAAGGTCGGCTTACCGTCAGCCCCGAGTAAGAAGTTTTCCTGACCCGACCATACGTCAAGCGAGTCTATTCCGACGTAGATTGGAATGTCTCCCATGACCTTTATTCCGTTTTTATTGGCATATTTTTTTAATTCCATCCACTGCTTATAAAACTCATACTGTACGAACATTTCGTACTCGATATCCTCCTTAAGCGGTGTGAGGTCATACTTATGATCCTTTATCCAGTTCTGCTGCTCCACCGGCCACTCATTCCAGGCGACAAGATTGTTCTGCTTCTTGAGTGTGAGGAACACGGCGTAATTATATACCCAGTCCATCTTGGTGAACTTCTTATATCCCGCATCAGGCTTAAAATTCTTAAATGCCTTTTTAAGGTACTTACCCTTGAACTCCCTCACTGCCTGATAATCAATGTGTGTGGCATTGCTGTGAAAATCAGGAACTCTCTTTAAAAGTCCCTCCTCACACAGCTTATCAAGATTAATATAGAGCTCATCACCCGCACAGGATGAATATGGCTGATACGGTGAATTTCCGTATCCCAATGGATTGAGCGGAAGCATCTGCCATATAGCTGCCTTCGCCTCCTTCATCAAATCCACAAAATGATAACTTTCTTTTCCAAAATCACCTATACCATGCCGCCCCGGAAGTGAAGCGACCGGCATAAGCATGCCAACCTTTCTCATAGTCTGCCTCCTTGTGTTTATCTCTGTTTAAGAATACATATCGATTGTGCCGGCATTGTGAGCATGCCATCTTTTAACTTAATCTCCTCATTGTTAAGAGTAAGATAACCGCGAATCTGCATATCTGAGATTTCTGTTCCGCTGATGTCCACGGTAATCACTTCATCAGATGTATTGTATACGATTCCTATCGTGCTTCCATTGTAGCTCTTGGTTATCGCAGCCTGATATCCCTGACACAGACTGTCAATCAGTGTAATCTCACCTCTTGCAATCTCAGGATTCTCATTTCTCAGTCTCAGTGCCCTCTTATAATAATTTAAAATAGAATTTTCATCCTTTAGCTGCTTATCAACCGCATCAAATGCTGAGTTGATGTCCTTATCCGCATCCGCAGGTCCCTTTGTCATTCCGGCTGCAGTCGAATCAGACGACCATAGCATCGCAATCCTCTTATTCTCATCCTTAGAGCCCTTGCTCGCCATTCCGATTTCCTCACCATAATACACAAACGGACTTCCGTTCATCATCATGAGAAGACCTCCTGCCATCTTGATATCATTCTCATCATTCATAAGAACATTGGAAACTCTTCCCATGTCATGGTTAGTCAGAAACGGCGCATCAATATAATCCGGATTAATCTGTGAAAATTCATTCTGGTATCTCACCATCGAGCCGGCTAATGCCGCTGCCTTGAGCGTTCCTCTGGCAGTCTTTATAAGCTTTCCCTCAGTATTTCCCGCATCGAAATTGAACATGCTCGGTGTCATGCTCGCATAATAGTCCCTTACGGTGCTGAAACCTGCCCATACCTCAGACACCATATAGAAATCAGGATTCTTTTCACGGCAGTGTTCATACAGTCCGTTCAGAACCTGCTCATTGAACTCCGGCTGATTCTCCTCAAAGTGCATTGCTGCGTCCATTCTGAAACCGTCCACGCCCATATCCAGCCAGAAATCGGCAGTATTGTACAGCTCCTCTATCAGAGGCTCACACGCCAGGTTCAGATCCGGCATCTCCGACCAGAAGGAGCCTTCATAGAACCAGTCCGTGCCGCTCACCCTGTAATAGGTATCATTGACCTTCTCCCTGGAGAAGTGGTAGTACTCCACATAAGGACATTCTGCCACCTCCGGCTCCTTATCCTTGTCAAGCTTTCTAAGATATGAGCATGCACCAATAAACCACTTATGGCTTGAGGAGGTATGATTGATTACCATATCGATAACTACATTTATGCCTCTCTTATGAGCCTCACCGACAAGATTTTTAAAGTCATCAATCGTTCCATACTTAGGATCAATTTCACAGTAGTTCTTCACATCATACTTGTGGTATGTGTCCGACGGCATTATCGGCATAAGCCATATACCGTTAAAGCCCATATCCTGTATGTAGTCAAGTTTCTGTGTGACACCGTTCAAATCGCCTGTTCCGTCACCGTCCGAATCATAGAACGAATAGACGAAAATCTCGTAATAATTTCTATAGTTATCGTCAATGATATTCAGCTTCTGTTCATACTTATATCCCCTGCCGCTGCAGCCCGCAAGAGCCGTCACACACAGGACAGCCATCAGCACAAGACACAGAAGCCTTCGAAGCACGCAATGCTTAAATATACTATTCTTCTTCATATCAATCTTTTTCTCCAAAATATATCAGATTTTCTGTTTCGGGCAAAAAAACCGCGGCACTAAGCTTAAAATCATATATCTTAGTGCCGCAGCCAAATTTAACCCTTTACAGCTCCTCCGGTTACACCTTCTACATAATACTTCTGTAAGCACAGGAACAATACCGTTACAGGAATCGCTACAAGCACACCGCCTGCACAGAATCTTGTGAAATATCCCTGGAAATCATTTGTCCATACCCAGCGCTGCATGGCAACCGCAACATTGTAGCCGTTGTCATTACCGAATGCAACATAGGAAGCAAATACATAATCGCACCATGGAGCCATGAATGCTGTGAGTGCTGTGTAGATAACCATCGGCTTGGAAAGCGGAATAATCATCTTAACAAATATCTGTGCTCTTGTCGCACCGTCGATTCTTGCCGCCTCGTCGAGAGACTTAGGAATCGTATCAAAGTAGCCCTTGCATACATAGTAGCCCATTCCGGAGCTTGCAACCGAGATAAGGATGAGTCCAGGAACCGCACCTGCCTGTGTAAGACCGAACTGCTTTAACAGGAAGTAGAGACATATCATGGTGAGGAAGCCCGGGAACATTCCAAGGATTAACCAGAATCTCATGAGTAACTCTCTGCCCTTAAAACGCATTCTTGAGAGCGCATAGCTCACACAAAGAACGAATGCAGTCTGACCTATTGATACAAAAAGAGCAATTATAAGTGTATTTCCATACCACTTTAAGAATTTAGTCTCACCGCTGAACAAGAACTTATAGGAGTCAAGTGAAAACTTCTTAGGCAGAAGATAATCAACCATTCCGCCAAGCTCCGTAATGTATGAACGGAAGCTCTGGAGTACCAGACATACAAACGGGAACAGCCATATTATACTTATAAGGACCAATACTATATAAGCAATTGTGTTGCTTACTCTCTTGCGCGTACGCATATTATGTTGTTTAGCCATTATTGGAATCCCTCCTCGTCCTTAACTGATGGAAGCATATTGTATACCACCAATGATACAACAGCAGTTACCACGAATACCATGATACCGATAACAGCCGCCATCTTGTAGTTGGTATCTTCGACAGTCATCTTATAGAGCCATGTTACAAGTAAATCGGTGTAACCTGCACCGCCCGAAAGTGAAAGCGATTGCGGCTTTCCCTGATTGAGCAGGAAAATAATGTTGAAGTTATTTAAGTTGCCCGTAAACGATGTGAGCAGGTAAGGTCCTGTCACGAAAAGCATATACGGAAGTGTAATCTTCCTGAAGGTCTGGAATGCATTCGCACCGTCAATCTTGGCACTCTCGTAAAGCTCCTCCGGTATATTCATAAGAAGTCCTGTCATGATGAGCATTACATAAGGAATACCCACCCAGAGGTTAACCAGGAGAATTGTAATCTTGGCAAGTGTAGGATTCGTCCAGAACGGAATAGGCTGGCTTATCCATCCCCACTTCAGGAGGTACATATTCACAAGTCCGTCATTTGCGAACATCTTTCCCACATAGAGAAGGGAAATGAACTGTGGAATGGCAATCGTCATAACAAGTATTGTTCTCCACAGCTTCTTGAACTTAATGCCCTTCTTGTTGATGAGGATGGCAACCGCCATGCCAAGGAAATAGTTCAAAAAGGTTGCAAAGAATGCCCATATAAGTGTCCATGAAAGAACCGTTCCGAAGGTCTTGCCAAAACCTCCGGTTCCGATAGAGAACAGGTTCTTAAAGTTCGTAAGTCCAACCCATGTGAACAGATTAGTCGGTGACTGATGTGTAGCATCGTAGTTAGTGAATGCTATACAAATCATAAATATAATAGGAAGAAGCACAAACATGAACACACCAATCACCGGCAGAGCGAGGATTGTCTTGTCAAAATGCTCATCAAAAAGTGTTGCAATATCGTCCTTGTTTGAAGGAAGGATAAGCTTATTCTGGTTATTCTTGTTATCCCTTATGTTGAGCCTCCACACGAAGATGAATGCAAAGATAACAAATATGCTCAGAATACTATATAACAGGATAAGAAAGCTGTTATCTCCGTACGTATACACATAGTTAGCATCGTATCCTCCGACCTTTGTTCCGAGTGTTCCTACGTCCTTAAGATATTCTGCCCCGAAGAACACCATATACAGGATAAAAAGAACCTCCGAACCCAAAAATGCTATTCCTCTTACCCACTGCTTTCTGGTAAGTTGACCAAAGCCCATAATCAAAAAGGAAACTCTGGTTTTCCAGTCGCCCTTTGCAAAGGTGGTTCCAATATCCTTTATATCAGCTCCAACCGCCTTAATTGCTCCGGAGACCTTTCCTTTCTTTTTTTGATCAGCCATGTCTGCAATTACCTCCTCAATTCTGGTTTATTACTGCGGTCATTCACGCAGAGCGGACGGCACTCATGTGCCTGTCATAAAAGCACTAATCCAATCATTCCATCCGTGCTGCCTCCTCTGCACAAATGACCTCTCTTATTAAAAGTGCGGGGGGAATTAATTCCCCCCGGCTTCAGATTAAATTCATTAGAATTATTTACTGTGCATAGGACTGCTGACGAGCCTGGAAGTCTTCAAGAACCTTCATAAGTTCATCATCGCTCATATTGTCATACTTGTCTGCAATGACATCATCACCAAGTGATGTAGCGTCTGTCCAGTAATCTCCAGGATACTGACCCTGTGGAATTGTGTAAGCAAGCTGCTCTGCGAGTGCTGATAAAGCTGCATCTGCCTTAACTGCATCACTCTGCTGTGCTACAAGGTTAGATGGTCCCCATGCAACCTCATTGAAACGTGCAAGCTGTGTCTCTTCGTTAGATAAGTACTCAGCGAGTGCGAGACATACAAGCTGCTTGCCCTGCTCTGTCTGAGGCTTAACACCGATAAGCTTAAATCCGCCGAAGCCGCTCATCTGATAGCTCTGTCCGTCAACTGTGAAGCTTGGCAGCTTAGCACATGCATAATTGTCACCGAATACTGCCTTAGCTGCATCTGCATCCCATACACCATCTACGATAGCTGCAAGGTTAGTTGCCTTATCAACTGATGAACCATTCTGGAATGAAGGAGACTTAGCAAGGTTAATTATAGCCTTAAGTGCTGCAACGCCTTCCTTGCTTGCGTATGTAACATCAGAGCCTACGAACGCACCTGATTCATCGGTTGTATACTCAAGCTTACAGCCTGTAGCGAAGAAGAATGATGTCTGATACCAGCCGGAGTTAATCTCCATGTAGATGTTCTTGCCAGCCTTCTCGCAGTCAGCTACGATAGCGTCAAGGCTTGCAGGATCTGTAACTACGCTCTTATCATAATATAAGAAATATCCGTTATCAGATGTGATAGGGAAAGCATATACTGTGTTACCAACCTTAGAAGCGCCTACGGCACCTGCATCATTGCTGGTTGAAACGAAGTTCTCATAATATCCTGTAAGCGGCATGAGTGCACCTGCTGCAACAAGACGTGCTAACTGGTCCTGTGCGAAACCGAAGATATCAGCTCCTGCCTGAACATCTGTTACCATATTGCCGGCTGCATCGCCTTCACCTGTTGCCTGAATCTCTACTGTGTAGCCTGCCATATCAGGGTTAGCCTTGAAGAATTCATCACATTTGGCCTGTGTGAAATCAACAACCTTATCTGCAACCCAGATCTTAATTGTGCCTGAGCCATAATCTGCAAGTGTCGGTCTGTCTGCTGCGGCAGTCTTGGTTGTCTCTGTCTCACCATCTGTTGATGCTGCTGATGAAGATGTTGGTGCTACTGTTGTTGTTGTTGTCTCACCATTACCTGCATTGTTGTTCTTGCTGCACGCTGTAAGTGATGTAAAAGCCATGGCTGTTACGAGTGCAACTGATAATGCTTTTTTGAACTTTCTCATAATAAATTTCCTCTCTTTCTTTTTTCCTCCCGAACTTCGTAAGCTCCTCTTCTAAAACTCTTCTAAAACAGCTGTTACGAAACTTTCGAAAGCTTATGTACTGATAATACTCCCCTGTTTTGCAAAAGTCAATAGCCTTTTGTGCATTTTGCATATTTTTTTTTGCTTATATTATTTGTTTTGGATATTTTGATGTTATTATTTACAATGAAGAAAAAGTGTGCTATCATTTTCGTATAATTTTATGTTTTTGTTTTCGAAAACTTGTGTAGAACAATGAGAAGGAAAGATGATGTATGGTTACTATTAAAGACATTGCCGAAAGACTCGGCATTTCAATAAGTACCGTTTCCAAGGGACTGCATGGCGCAAGTGATATAAGCGAAGAAATGCGCCAACAGGTTTTAGACACCGCTATAGAAATGGGTTATATAATTAAAGAAAAGAAACCAGCCACAAGGCAGAAGGTCTGTATTATTGTAGAAAATATGGAATACGCGAATATCAACCAGTTCGGTTATGAGCTTATCGCCGGTTTCCGGCTTGTAGCAAGCGAAGCCCAGTTTGAAGTTGACATCGTTCCTATTGACCAGTACTTCCAGACATGGCAGACCTATGACAGTCTTATGAAGCAGAATGGTTATTCGGGAGCTTTTTTTCTTGGTCTTGAGCTTAATGAGATATATATGAAGCAGCTTGAAAAGACAACCATTCCCACAGTCCTGTTTGACAACTATATTTCCAATGAACATATAGCTTATGTAGGTACAGATATACACGTCGGATTTTCGACCCTGATAAGATATCTGAAGGAAAACGGTCATAGAAAAATTGCATTTTTGAATGGTTCCAAAAACAGCTACATATCAGCGCTGCGATATCAGGGCTTCATACAGGCTATGAATGAGGCAGAGCTTGACCTTGATATGCAGCTTATAGGGCATACCGTATACTATCCGGATGAGACAGTGGCTGATTTTGTGAAAGGCTTCACAGGCAGAGGAGCTACAGCCATAATGTGTGCCAGTGATCTTATCGCAGCAAGAACCATAAACGAGCTTCACAAGCTCGGGCTTCGTGTGCCGGAGGATGTAAGTGTGACAGGCTTTGACGATCTGCCGGTGGCAAAGTATCTTGCCCCTCCCCTTACCACCATAAGGCAGGAGCGTTTCGCCCTCGGAAAGTCGGCATTCTCACTGTTAAAAGACCTTATGTCCGGTCTGCCTGTCAGCACCATGCTTCTTCACTCAACCGTGGTACTGAGAGAATCCGTTGGAAAAGCACCGAATTAAGCAAATTGGGACAGGGGTCTGACCCCATGTCCCAAAGCAAAAAATGGGACAGGGTGTCAGACCCCTGTCCCAATTTTGTGAAGCGCCGGAAGCGCATTCCCTTCATAATCAAAGAGTGCCTGATTAGCCCACTCGTTTCCGCAAGGCTCCTTCACTCCAAGATACTGTATGGAAGCACTTGTCGCCCATCCTGAGCCAACAACCGGTATCCATGCAGGCTCCCAGTAATAAAAGCCCCGGCACTGCGGATGTCTGCCAATCATCTCTATAAGCTCTTTCATATATTCTGACTGTCCTTCCGGACTTATACTGTACTTGGAATTATCAAGTGCGGAGTTCTTTCCGGCTGCCATTCCCTTTCGTGCATTTTCACCCAGCTTTTCTAAACCGGCGTAATCCTCAGTTGTATATGGCATAGCTGTCTCAACAATACACACATCCTTATTATATTTTTTCGATAGAATCTCTATGTTCTCCTCCAAAGCACTGAGTCCATAGGTCTTTTTATAAGGGAAATAAGAAACTCCGATAATATCATAGTCAAGCCTGCTGCCATATTTATCAAGAAACCCTGTATACACTTCATGCTCCGGCTCTGCGGCTGTATGTAAAATCACCTTGGCAGCCGGAGCGGCCATGCGTATTCCCGATATCGCTGACTGCAAAATAGAGCATGCTGTCCCATACTCAGGAAATCTTCCTTCAGGCCACAGAATACCATTCGATATCTCATTGCCGGGCTGGATCATGTCCGGGCACACTCCGGCAGCGGTCAGATACTCAAGAACCGATACCGTATACCGCTTAACCGCATCACAAAGCTTATCCGTGTCATACCCTCTCCATGCCTTAGGCTTCATCTGCCTGCCCATGTCCGCCCAGAAATCGCTGTAATGGAAATCAAGCAGGAAGCTCATTCCGACAGCCTTACATCTTCGCGCAAGCTCTATGACCGTCACAAGGTCATCGCTCCCACCTCCGTATGCTACACCGTCAATATCAAAAGGGCTGTTCCACAGTCTCAGCCTCACACTGTTGACCCCATGTGATGCCAATATGTCTTCCAGCTTTCCTTCTGCGCCATTATCATAGAATTTTGTCTTTAGTCTCTCAAGTTCAAGTAAGGTAGATATGTCTACACCTTTAATCATAGATTATTTCCTTCCTTGCAAAAGAATTCCACTGCCTGTCATATTTCCCGGTATAAACAAAACCAATAACCCTTCTACTGCTGTCCAAGACAATAATTGATAAACTGCTGTGCGGTTCGTCCTGAGATTCCCCCATGGCTTAATTCCCACTTATTTGCCTCTGTACACAATTGCTCATCTGTCATGTTAACTCCGCTCTTTCTGGCAAGCTCAATGACAATATTAAAATATTCCTTCTGACTAGGCTTAGAGTAATTGATTGTAACACCGAACCTGTTTACAAGCGAAAGCTTCTCCTGCATTGTGTCTGAACGGTGCATTCCATTGTCTGTCTGCACGTCATCCCTGTCATTCCATGTCTCCTTGATAAGATGACGTCTGTTGGAGGTTGCATATATAAGTATATTATCCGGCTTTGTCTCAACACCGCCCTCAATGACTGCCTTTAAGAACTTATACTCTATCTCAAACTCCTCGAATGATAAATCATCCATATAGATGATAAACTTATAATTTCTGTTCTTGATAGCCGCAATCACATTCGACAAATCCTTGAACTGGTGCTTGTAAATCTCAATCATTCTAAGCCCCTGGTCATAGAACTCATTTACGATTGCCTTAATGCTTGTGGACTTACCTGTTCCGCTGTCGCCAAAAAGGAGTACATTGTTAGCCTTCTTTCCATCAACAAACGCCTTGGTGTTATCGACAAGCTTCTTTTTCTGGATTTCGTAGCCGACAAGGTCATTTAACATAACCTTTTCCATGTTGTTGATAGGCTGGAAATTGATATGTCCCTCCGCATCCGATGAGAAACGGAACGCCTTGTTAAGTCCGAACATTCCGACACCGTATGCCTTATAAAAGCCTGTAACCAGCTCAAAAATCTCATCCGCATCCTCAGCCTGGCCAAGCTTGAGGGAAAGCCCTCTGACTTTTTCGCTCACGTTCTTATTGTACATAAGCTCCGGCTTGCCTATAGCCTTATAATTCTCGAGAATGTCAAAGCCGTCTATGCCAAGCCTCTCCTGAAGCCATGAAAAATCATAATGGAACAGCTCATAAAATGCCTTAAAATCATTTTTTGCAAAGATATTGGCACTACCATCCTTGGCACCAACCTTCTCGCAGGTTATACTGAACGGATTCTCATCGGTTATCAATAGAAATGTAAGATAATTATGCCATAGATTGTTGTCAAAGCCGTAGGATGTCGCAAGCACAAGCAGTCTCTTAATCTGTCTGTAAGCCTCAATCACAAGTTCATCCTTAGGTGCATCCATATCCTTAGCTCTTTTTGAGACATCGCACAGCTTCATCAATATGGAATCCGCCGGCATATCCCCGTACATTATCAGTTTAGAAACTATATTTTCCATACTAATCCTCATTTCCGAGCGATTTATCGCGAGGAGGCGATGAGAAATTCGCATAGGCGATTTCTCATCTGCCATCAAAGCAATTTGTTTTTGCTCAAAAACAAATTACATGTGTGAAAAATATGCTATCAAGCTTATTTTTCACACTAAGCCTCATTCCAATATTCTGTATTTCATATTCTTATATATCCAGCTTCTTCACACAGGCAAGTGCCACTGCCCCCGGTCCTATATGGCACGACACACTCAGCGACAGCGGGTTCATCACAATATCATGCTCCGGAAAAAGTGCCTTCACCTCATCATAAAACAGCTTTCCCTCATCAGGCTCTCCGGAATAAGCTATCTCAATATACATATTTTCTCCCTTTTCCGAGCTTCCAAAGCGCTTGACAAAATCATCCGAAACAGCATTTATCATAGTCTGCTTCGCCTGCTTGAGCGTTCGGCACTTAGAAAATGCGTCAAGCTTCTCGCCATGAATCTGGAGAACAGGCTTGAGCTTTAACAATGTGCCAAGCGCCGCTGCAGCAGGTGTTATTCTTCCGCCCTTCTTAAGATAATATAATGTTGAAAGAGTTATATATATACTTGACTCAAACTTAGTCTCCTCAAGCTTATCCTTAATCTGCTTAGCTGTATAGCCCTTTTCAGCCATAGCCATGGCATCTAACACAGACTGTCTCTGTGTTACGGAAATTCTCTGGTTATTTACCACCTGAACCTTCCCGTCATAATCATCTGCAAGCATTATCGCAGTCTGGCATGAGCTGCTTAGACCGCTTGACATAGGAATATGGACAACCTCATCATACTCCTTAAGCAGTCCGTCCCACAGATCTGTCACATCGCCCGGCGATGGCTGTGAGGTCGATATCTCTGCATCCTCGCCCAATGCCTTATAAAACTGCTCCTGTGTAAGATCAATATCCTCATAATAGAGCCTGCCATTTATATAGAAAGGCATAGGAAGCACCGATATTCCCAGTTCCTTTGCACATGCCTGCGTTATTCCACTGTTGCTGTCCGTTACTATCGCTACCTTACTCACTTCAATCCTCCATTTTCAGTGTACTGCTTTTCTACAACCTCGCCCTGCTTTTTATATATGCTGTTCCCGGCAACATAGCCTCTCACGGATGAAAGAGGATAGATATTGCTTCCACGTCCTATCACTGTTCCCGGATTGAGCACTGAACCACATCCAACCTCGACATTATCTCCAAGCATGGCACCGAACTTCTTAAGTCCCGTCTCAATCACCTGTCCGTTACACCTTACCTTGACCAAAGCCTTATCAGACTTCACATTCGAGGTTATTGAGCCTGCTCCCATGTGGGACTTATAGCCCAGGATTGAATCCCCAACATAATTATAATGCGGAACCTGAACCCTGTTAAATAGTACCACATTCTTAAGCTCTGTTGAATTTCCTACAACTGCTCCCTCGCCCACAATCGCATTTCCTCTGATGAATGCGCAATGACGGACTTCTGCATTCTTTCCTATAATACATGGTCCGTTGATGTATGCAGTAGGTGCCACCACAGCGCTCTTGGCAATCCAGACATTTTCCGCTGTCTCATCATATTCCGATTTATCAAGCGTTCTCCCAAGCTTCTTGATAAATTCGCCGATAAGCGGAAGTGCCTGCCACGGATAATCAAGTCCCTCAAAAAGTTCTGCTGCTATCGTCTCACTAAGATTATATAGCTTCTCTATTCTAAGCTCTTCTGACATAATGCAATCTCCTTCAAAAATTCCCTGCAAATTAGAATTATTCTATCACATAAGTTTACCTAAAACAATCTATTTATCCTAATTACTTATAGAATGATGCCGCATAATCAAAATATGGCCTCAGCATATACTGGTTATTCACCTGTTTAACCGCAAGCGTTCTTCTGGTAACATAGCCTTCGAGCTTATCCAAGTATTCCCGGCTTGATATGCTCGAATCGGCAACGCCTGTAAGCCCCTTCTCCCAGCTCGCCGTGAGTGTGGGATCCAGCAGATATTTTATCGACGCTGCCACAACATCATATATCATCTCGCCAAGAAGTGTAGGTGTTATAATCTGTGTTTTGCCGTTGAGCCTGATGTAGCCCTTGTCGATAAGCTTTTTCAATATCTCGGCACGCGTTGCACTCGTTCCGATACCGCTGCCCTTTATCTGTGCCCTAAGCTCCTCATCCTCGATAAGCTGTCCCGCATTCTCCATCGCAAGGATCAGCGAACCGGAATTATATCTCTTAGGCGGTGATGTCTTTCCTTCTTTGACAAAAAATTCTCCTGCCTGTATTATGTCACCCTTCTTCAGCTTCTGTAAAAGCTCAAGCATCGCTGCATCACATTTTACATCCTCTGTCTCATCATCGTTGTTCTTATTTCCCCTGCTCTGCGAAGCAGGTATCCCCGCAACCTTAAGGTAGCCCTCCGATATAAGCACCTTGAAGCTTGAGAAAAGGCTTTCCGTATCCTTTTTCATAATAATCGCAACCTTCTGGTATACAGCAGGCGGATAGAATATCGCAAGGAATCTCTTCACAATGGTGTCATACACCTTGAGAGCCATTGCCGAAAGTCCCCTCACAGCCCCTGTCTGTCCTGTCGGTATAATCGCATAATGGTCGGTAATCTGCTTGTCATTCGTGTACTTCGTCTTAGCTATCGTCTTATAGCTGCCGCCCGAAAGAATCTCCGCTGCATACCCGGCGGCAGGCTCATATCCTCTAAGCCCATTTATATTTTTATATATTTCCTTAGCAACGGCGGTGGATAAAACTCGCGCGTCCGTTCTTGGATATGTGACAAGCTTCTTTTCATACAGCTCCTGAGTTATCCTGAGTGTCTCATCAGGGCTTATCTTAAACAATCTTGAGCACTCATTCTGAAGCTCTGCAAGGTTAAACAGAAGCGGTGCGCTCTTGTTCTCCTTCTTCTTTTCAAGCCCTGTTATAACAAGGTCAGCCGGCGGAACAACGCTCAGATTCCGCGAGGTATCAGGCATTTTCACTTCTGTTATCTGCTCGATAAGCGCCCTTGCGTCCTCCTCCTTATTAAATCCATTCTCCTTGTACAGCTTAGGGGAGGCAAAATATTTTGAGCCCTCCACAGCACGCCACTCAGCCTCAAATACGCTTCCGCCTAAGCTGCACTTAGCCAGTACCCTGTAAAACGGTGTCTCAACGAACTGCCTGATTTCCCTCTCGCGTTTTACTATCATGCCCTGCACACAGGTCATAACGCGTCCGACCGCTATAACGGTTCCTTTCTGAAGCTTCAGGTAATTAGATATAGTATTTCCATATTTCAAGGTCAGGACACGCGAAAAATTGATACCCATAAGGTAATCCTCCTTCGCGCGCAGATATGCGGCGTCCGCAAGGCTGTCATATTCGGATAAATCCTTCGCCTCCCGTATTCCTCTTAAAATCTCCTCCTCAGTCTGTGAGTCTATCCACACGCGTCTTCTTTTCTTGCCCTCAACATGAGCCTGCTGTTCAACAAGTCTGTAGATATATTCTCCCTCACGCCCAGAGTCCGTGCACACATATATTGTATCTACATCAGGACGATTAAGGAGCCCTGAAACAATATCAAACTGCTTTTTTACTCCTTCGATAACCTCATACTTCCACTCAGCCGGAATAAAAGGCAGTGTATCAAGACTCCATCTTTTAAGCGCCGGGTCATAACATTCAGGATAGCTCATTGTGACAAGATGTCCGACACACCATGTCACAACAGCCTCATCCGATTCAACGTAGCCATCGCGGCGCACTGTATTATATTTTAATGCCTTGGCAAATTCCTGTGCCACACTAGGCTTCTCTGCTATAAATAAAGCTTTACCCATTTATTATACTCCAATAAAGACTGCCCCGGCCAGCATCCATACCCATCCCGTATCAAAATAACACCAACGCCGCCTATTTTGACTCATCAAGTGTAAGACCGTATGCCTGAATGAAATGCTCCACAAAAAAGTTGACCTCAGGGAGCTTCATGTCCAAAATTGATTGCAGCGTTGTCTCCTCCGCTTTCAGAAAATCCTGATTTCCCATAGAACGCTCCTCAATGCACTTGACAAGTGCCGACAGCTTATCTGCTGCCTTGACATACAGCCACAGAACCGCCTCCTTCTCTGTATCCTGCAGCACCGGCTCATAGTAAGCTCTCATCTCCTCCGGAAGTCCACCCAAAAGCTCCTCCTTAGCCACGCTCTCAACCTCCTTATACGCATGGCGTATAAGGGGATTATAATATTTTACAGGTGTCGGCATATCTCCCGTGATAATCTCCGTGGCATCATGGTACATTCCCATTATGGCAAGTCTGTCCGCATTCAAGCTGCCACCAAAATACACATTGTTGATTACACCAAGCGCGTGCGCTATCATGGCGACATCGAGACTGTGTTCACATATATTCTCTTTTCTGGTATTTCTCATAAGTCCCCATCGGTTGATATATTTCATTCTTCCCATCAGGGCAAAAAACTGATTCTCTTTCATCTATATATATTCTCTTTCTATTCACCAAATACTTCTCTAGCCGCTGCGACGGTATCCATGGCATCCTTGGCATAGTAATCTGCGCCAATCTGCTTTGCATACTCCGGTGTGAGCACCGCACCGCCAACCACAATCTTGCAGTCGACCTTGTGCTCATGAAGCAGCTCAATCGTCTTTTCCATGCTGACAAGGGTTGTTGTCATAAGTGCGGACAGACCTACAAGCTTAGCCTTGTGCTCTATCGCTGCATTCACAACTGTCATATAGTCGACATCCTTGCCCAGGTCTATAACTGTATAACCGTAATTCTCAAGGATTACCTTCACTATATTCTTTCCTATATCGTGGACATCGCCCTTTACCGTAGCCATGACAATCTTTCCCTTGCTTACAGGAGTCTTGTTATCAGCCGCAAGCTTCTTTTTGATAACCTCGAAGGAAGCCTGCGTAACCTCCGCTGCAAGAATGAGCTGGGGCAGGAACACCTTTCCCTTCTCAAAATTCTTGCCGATACGGTCAAGCGCAGGTATGAGCGTTCCATTGATTATATCAAGAGCTTCCATGTGCTCAAGCATCTGAGCCGTAAGTCTGGCACCATCATTCTTAAGCCCGTTCTCAACAGCGTATGCGAGTGTTCCCTTCTCAGGTGCTCCACTAGTTGATGAATCTGAGGCAGAGTTGCTCTTAGCCGCATTCTCCTGTTTTCCTGCCTTCACAGGGGTATATCCGTTATATGCCCGGATATAGTCCATGGAGTTGCGGTCTATGCCGGTCAGAAGCCTGTATGCGCGCACCGCACCTGTCATCGAAACCACATTAGGGTTGATAATCGGCAGTGTAAGTCCATAGGTGAGCGCCATAGCAAGGAAATTCTGGTTAACAAGCTCTCTGTACGGAAGTCCGAATGAGATATTCGACACTCCGAGAACCGTATTAAGTCCAAGCTCATAATGTACGGCATGAAGCGCATTCAATGTCTCCATGACACCATCCTGCTCTGCGGAGGCGGTGAGAGTTAAACAGTCTATAAACACATTCTCCTTAGGTATTCCGATTGCAAGCGCCCTGTCAAGAATCTTCTTTGCGATGGCAACACGCTCCGGTGCGGTCTTAGGTATTCCGTTCTCATCAAGTGCAAGACCTACCACGCAGGCTCCATACTTCTTGACAAGCGGCAGGACATTGTTTAGGGAATTTTCCTCACCGTTTACTGAATTGACAATCGGCTTACCGCAATATATTCTTAGCCCTGCCTCTAAAACCTCAGGTATAGTACTATCAATCTGCAGAGGAACGTCGCATACGGACTGGATAGCTCTTATGGCATCAACCATCATGCTCCTCTCATCAATCTCCGGAAGTCCTACATTGACATCAAGTATCTCCGCACCGCCATCAATCTGCTCAAGTGCCTGATTCATAATATAATCAAGGTTATGGTCTTTGAGTGCCTGCTTAAACAGCTTCTTTCCGGTAGGATTTATTCTCTCACCGATAATTCTGGGCTGATTAATCACAACTGTATTGCTCGCTGAGCATACCGCAGATGGGATGGCTCTTTCCTCCCGAACAAATTCCGCGCCGTCAAGAGCCTTCTTAAGCTCCGCTATGTATGCAGGACTCGTACCGCAGCAGCCGCCCATTATGGTTACGCCTATCTGAGCCATCTTAGCCATCTTTGCAGCAAATTCCTGCGGAGTTACATTGTATTCATTAGTCACAGGGTCCGGAAGTCCTGCATTAGGCTTTACAACAAGCGGAAGCCTTGTATATCTGCCAAGCTCCTCAACAACCGGGTATAACTCATCCGGTCCTAATGAGCAGTTAACACCCAGTGCATCAACTCCAAGTCCCTCCATAGTGAGTGCCATCGAAGATACCTGGCAGCCCGTGAAGGTTCTCATATTCTGTTCAAAGGTCATTGTACAGATAATAGGAAGCTCTGTATTCTCCTTCGCAGCGAGTACGGCAGCCTTAAGCTCTAACAAATCCGTCATCGTCTCAAACACAATGACATCTGCCTCACGGCCTGCGATTACCTGTTCCTTATATATATCGTATGCTTCCTCGAATTTCAAATCTCCTGTAGGCTCAACAAGTCTTCCGATAGGTCCCAAATCAAGTGCAACTATGCAGTCTGTCCCTTCACATGCCTTTCTGGCATTCTCAATTCCCTTCTTTATGACCTGCTCCACTGTGTAGCCACAGCCCTCAAGCTTATATCTGTTGCCGCCGAAGGTGTTGGTATAGATTATATCCGAACCACTCTCAACGTACTGTCTATGTATTCCGATAAGAAGCTCCTCGTCTGTGAAGGATAACACCTCCGGTATCTGTCCAAGCTTAAGCCCCGATGCCTGAAGCACGGTTCCCATGGCACCATCCAGCAGTATATATTTTTTTTCTGCCTTATTTTTCTTTTCAAGTAATTCCTTAAACTCCACAGTGTTCACCTTTCTTGCGGAATCTGCAGGTGTCCTTCATCATGCACACACTACAGCCACGTCTTTTTCTTTCAATTTCATAATCTGAGACACCTATAACCGCCGTAACAGACTTACAGGGAGTCATAAGTCCACCCCCTGTAATGTTAACTCCTATTCTCTTCTGAGCACACAGCACATTCAAAAAAAGCGCCTGTGTCTCCAGTGGAAAATCACCATACCCCGGACTAAAGCGCCAGGTGGTGTATTTACCGGCAAATTCTTTTATAATCTCCTGCTCCGCAATATCACACACCTGCTCAACCGCTGCCGAAGCCATGCTGTCCGTGATGACAGCAGAAGCCATGCTTCTGACTGACAGCTGCCTTATAAGCCTGTCAACTCCGTCCGACAATGTCGCTGCGAACAGTACCACACCATTACAGCCCTCCAAATGCTCGAAAATCGCTCCTCCGCACAGTCTTAACGATGTACCGTACAGTGCAATACTGCCCGGCTCACTGTCATTTTTATCAATTTCAAAATACTTATATGTATACTTTGCGTCAATAACCTCCAGAAGCTTCCTCTCGCAATCGGCGGCAATCTCCGCCGTCTGCTCATCAGGAGCCGATATACCATAGCCAAGATAGCGGAACGCTTCTTCTGTATTTATCTTATCCAGTCTCATGTGTCCGCCTCCCGGAAATTTACTATCAACGCATTTATATTCCACGCTAATGCTGATTATTTCGAGTTATATCTCGAATATTATAATCTAATAAAGATTATTTTACGGAGAATTTATAAATCGTCACAAAATCAAATGGTACCCCTGCCTTGGCAACCGGCGATTCAAATGCCATGTTGTTCACCGAATCCGGGAAGAACTGGCTCTCAAAGCATACTCCGCTCCTTCTTCCATAGTAGCAGTTATCCTTTCCCCGCACTTTTCCGCTAAGGAAATTGCCTGTATATATCTGGATACCCGGCATCTGGGTAAACACTTCCATGTATCTTCCGCTCCCGCTGTCATAAAGGCTTGCCGCAAGCTCCACCTCGCCCTTGTTGTCAAGAACAAAGTTATGGTCATAGCCACCTGCAAGCACAAGCGGCTCATAATCGGCCTCGATGTCCCGACCTATAGCCTTTGGTTCAGTGAAATCCATAGGTGTTCCCTTTACGCTTCTGTATTCCCCTGTAGGAATAAGACCTGAATCGGAAGGTGTAAATTCCTTCGCCGCAAGCCACATTTCCTGATTATATACCGTGCCGGAAGCGTGTCCTGCCAGATTGAAATATGAGTGGTTGGTAGGATTTACTATGGTATCCTCACCGGCAACTCCTTCATACTCTAAAATTACGCTGTCATCCTCAGTGAGAACATACATAGCCGATATATGAAGCTCACCCGGCATTCCCTGATCCCCATCCGGGCTTATAAGTGAAAATCTTACCGCAAGACCTCTTTCATCCTCAACAATCTCACTGCTCCATTTCCTTGAGCTGTATCCATCCGGACCGCTGTGAAGATTGTTCCTGCCATCATTTATGGCAAGCTGATACTCCTTTCCGTTTATCACGAAATGTCCGTTCTTGATGCGATTGGCATTACGTCCCACAACAGCGCCGAAGTTAGCGCCATTTTCCTTCTCATACTGCTCCACATTGTCAAAGCCAAGGACAACATCTGCAAAATTACCGTCTCTGTCCGCCACCTCAAGCGACTGAAGTGCCGCCCCGATCTCAATGACTCTCATTCTCGTTCCATGCTCATTCGTCACAGTGTATGAGTACACCTTCTCACCATGACTATCATGACCGAATACCTCTTTAATAATTCCCATAACAAAATACCTCCCAATAAAATATTATTTTCTAATCTTACAAATACAATTTATTTCGTAATCTTAGCCTTAACCATTCCCCATAAATATCCAATGCTCCTTCTGTTGAGCACAAGATATATCAGATACGCAATAGCTGTTATCGCAAAAGCAGATCCCGAATGCAGCTTCCAGCACGCATAAGCGCAGATGGTCACCAGCACAAGCTCCTCAGCCATTCCCACGCGTGCACCTGCCTGTCCGGACGCTTCCCCAAGCAGACGTTCAAGATAAAGCTGTGAAATAAAATATCTCACACCTATCGAACATACCATAAACAGAATAATCGAATCTATACTGTGCAGACCATACGCACCCACAATAGACAGTACGATGCTAAGCGCCATGGAAAAGATATTGACATACAGCAGAAATCTCTCTTTTCTCAGTACCTTAAAATATGTCGCACACACAAGGTTCATCTTGCCGTCAAAAATACACATCGGAAGTAAAATTGCCATATACGCAAGACTAGCCTCATACTGCGGAAGCCAGAGCTTAAGTATCTCCTTAGCTGGTATATACACCAGAAAAACGATGGGCAGTATCACATTAAGAACATGCTTGGACATTTCAAAAAGGCTCTTCTGCCTCTTATCATCAATCTGCCTGAGTGCCGGGAACAGTACCATCGAAATCTGGGATACGAACAGTAAAAAGAAATTGGTAAGCGTCAATGAAAACGAAACCTCACCAAAATCCTCTATCCCCCAATATCTGTCTATTATGAATCTTCCCCCGCCAAGTATGAGATTGCCGGCTATGTTGGCAATGGTAAGGTTGATACCTATTCTTATACTGTCCAATGCCTCACGCGCTACTGTACCAAATGCCATTCTCCCGGCAAACACAATCTCACGTCCCTTGTACACACAGTAAAGCATGGCGCACAGCTTAGCTGACATATAAAGCCATACATAGGTCTTGTAATCGCTGCTTTTTACAATGAAAAGAGCAAGAATGGATACCATGAACACAATCTTGTCAATCATAACGGACAAGGAATATAGTCTTGTCTCGTTAGCGGCCTGAAACACACATCCAAGATACAATGTCAGATTGTATAACAGCATATACACGGCAGTCATTATGAATACGAACTCTGTATCGACACCATTTCCCGACAAAACAGTCCACAGCACAATCCCTGTCGCTATGACCGACTGGAATAATGCACCGAACCAGAACTGTCCGCCTAACAGCTTCTTATCCATGTCTTCATACTCTGTTCCGCCAATCTTAAGATATACTCCGTCATTAAGTCCGAAATGGAAAAAGCCTGTATACCCTGTATAAAACAGAAAGAGTGACCAATAGCCATAGTTCGCCTTGTCAAAAAACTTAGGCAGAATAAGTGATGTGAGTATGCTTAAAAGCAGTGATATTCCCTGCGCAGCAAAAGCATATATAATATTTCTTAGAATTCTTCGTTCCTGCTTCATTTTAACTGGTTTTTCTTTTCCTTAAGGGTAATCTCAACCTCAAGTCCGATGCTGTCGGCAACACGTACAATCATATCAAGAGTAGGATTGTACTTGCCACTCTCAAGACGGCTTATATTAGGTCTCTGGATTCCTGTGTTATCTGAAATATCTGCCTGTGTAATCTTCTTGGCCTTGCGGTAACTGATGAGCTGCTCAATAAGCTGCTTCCTCGTCTCAAGCTGTACGCTCTCAACCTGCTTCTTATTGGTATTCCTGATTTCCCTGCTCTTCTCTGTCTCATTAGCTGTATTCTTAGCCATATTTTCCTCCGTTTTTGTGCCGGGCTTTCTGCCTGCGACAAATAATTTTCCGTATCATTTAGGATTGAATAATATTATCATAATAGAAACCTGTTGTCAATGTACTATTGGCAAATATTTAGCAGCTGTACCCGCTTTAATACCGTACAGATGATTGCAAAACCCGGTGTATGACCGTCGCACCTTGTACGATTCTGCCGGCAAAATTGAGTTTCGCAATTATCTATGCATTACAAACTTGAAATAATCACGGTATTAGAATATAATAGCAGACAGTATTGTTAATTAAAACCGCGGCTTACATAATTTCATACCCGGATTTTACAATCATCCTTAATAAATATTAGTAACAAAGTAACAGAAATGAGGTTTTTATGGGAGAGCATTCAATATCAAGTATAAAAAAAGCTGCCAAAAGAATATTAGGTTCATATTTTTTCCGCTGCATACTTGCAAGCTTTATAACAGGAACAGGAATACTTCTTATATTTAATTACATATTGGACGGCAGCATGCAGGTCAGCAATGCATTCGATACAGAAGCATTTTATCAATCATTAATGTCCGCCTCCTCCGTAGATGAATTATATTCCACAATATATAACCGCATATCATCATTGGTACAGTCCGTAGGATATGATACATATTCGATAATGCTACGACGCTTCGCCATCGCAAGCATAGTCTCCTACCTTATCAGGCTTATGTACAATTTTCTTGTGGTATATCCATTTGAGGTGGGTAATTGCAGCTTTTACATGGAAGGACATTATAAGGAGCCGAAATTCCGCACACTTATCACTGCCTTTGAAAAAAATTATCTCAACACAGTGCTTATCCAGTTTTTGAGACATTTAAAGATTTTCTTATGGTCGCTTTTATTTATAATTCCGGGAGTGATAAAAAGCTATGAAACATTCATGGTTCCATATCTCCTCGCAGAAAATCCGGACATCGACCGCAGGGAGATTTTCGTATTGAGCCGCAGGATGATGGACGGGAACAAGATGAACTTATTCATTCTTAACCTTTCCTTCATCGGATGGATATTCCTGTCAATGCTTACAAGCGGTCTTGCCTACATCTTCTTTGTAGGTCCATACTATGACGCTTCACTTGCCAACATGGCAATGCGTATAAAAGCGCAGTACAATAACCTGACAGAAGACACCGCGTTTTAATTTAAACTAAAATATTTACAAATTTTGTTCCGGGTGTTACACTTTCAACAGCTTGATTTATCAAATAATCTATTTTCAGCAATTGAGGGAGAGAAATAATGGGATTAATAATATTTTTTGTAATCTGGTACTTCGCGTACGCGCGCAACAATCCAAAAATTTTCAGTAAGCTGAAAAAAAAGAAGGGACTCATAATTTTCATACTTATCGCCCTCTTCTTTTCAAATGCTTCCGGAAGTCTTTTCAGTCTTTCATTCGGACTTGGTTCACTTCTTATTCCGGCTTATGTTATTTACCGGATTATTAAGTCAATCTCTGCTCCCGATGAAACAGCTAAAAATAAGGAATTTAAAAAAGAGGCAAAAGAGGTACGAAACAGCACAATTCCTAAGTCTGAGCAGCTTCCGAACGCAGTTCCGAAGAGAATCAGGATTGTAGAAAAATTCAATGATAAATACAATCTCACCCTGACCCCATCCCAGATTCAGACCATCGTCGATGCCTCTTATGTATCGACCGACTGGGAATATCTCATACTGTCAATGCAGAAGGAATACCAGACGATACACCAGTGGTACAAGGCACCTATCGGCGGCTGGCTCCGTGTCTACCTGAAGGTATTTGACGTCCAGACTGTCTCATCTGATATGGCCCAGCAGAAGCGTATCTGCATCGACTCCTTCGACCAGATATTCCGCTCAATTGATTTGACATCCTACAACACACCTGCATGGGATATCAGCAGAATCAACAATACTTACATGACCAACTTTGATGACATATCATTCATGATGGCATACCGCTTTCTCGAAGCAAATGGACGCAAGTACACCCTCGGTGAAGTCGAAATCCTGCACACCGATGATGAACTCTCAGACCTCAAGAAAAAGTATGACGCTGAGACTGCCGGAGCAGGTGTCGGAGCACACTGAGTATTATATTTTAGTGCCATAATTCTCCTTCCGGTGTACATCCCGCAGGTTTTTGAAATAAAAGACCCCATAATTGCATTTTGTTTCAATGCAATTATGGGGTTTTTCTATATTTTTCTATAATTCTTCCGTTACTTTTTCTGTATCAGCATTATCATTTTCTTTATCGGAAAGCTTCGCAATCATCTGTATGTCCTCGTCGCTGAATTTATACTCATATTGTGTAAAATGCTGATTATCAGCCTGCATCACATTTTCACTTTTATCTGATTCATTCTTATACGCAGCATTCACTTCACCACTAGAGCTATCCGGATTTTCCTGTTTCACATCTTCGCCACCAGCTTGCCCCCTCTCAACAAACTTATGGGTAGCAAGCCACCTTATTCCATGATATATACCGCGAATCACCGCAAAGACTGCGAACATCACAATAAATCCCATTACACCAAACATTATATCAGCAAATTCCATGTTGCCGGTATTGCTTATTTTCTGACCGATTTCGATTGCAAATGTGATTACAATAATAAGAGTAAATACATATATCCACGCAATCACCATAACATGCTTCTTGCCGGCAAGCCATTTAAACAGCGGATACACAACAAAAATCATCAGCATGCCCAGTATTCCTATAACCAGAAAATGTAAATCCTTGTCCGAAAAATCATATTCAAACCGGTCATTCACATGCATTATGTAATTATGTATTCTGGCGATCATCTCCGTAATGCCATATAATAGCTCTCTCATAAATACTTCCCCCCTTATCCTGTGGCATACAAAATAATATTTACTCGGTGAATATTTTACCATAGTTGGTGAGATTGTACAATATGCAAGAAAGTATGTTGTTATTGTAAAACACCGAATTTTTATATACAGTTTATTTTACATATTTAATAAATTTCCAAGACAAAAAAATACATTAGTGATATAATTAAAAAAAGAAACGAAAGGAACCTGGCTATGAGTTTTTTGAATGATTTAAAAAACATATTCACAAACGGTGAGCCCATATTTACACCCATTGAAATGTGGAATAAACCAAGAGGAACTCTTGGAGAATTCAGAACAGACTATGTACTGAATAATGAAGCATTAAAAGAGCTTAGCTATATACGAACTATTAGTAATGTATATGTAGAAAATAACGGAAAAACAGCAACACATAGATAGAATAAAAGGATACACAAATGGAGATATTTGTCCTTACTGCATGAAGCCTCTGAGATTAATTGATGGTCCTTACGGCAGATTCTACGGCTGTACAGGGTATCCAGATTGTAAATTTAAAAGAAAGGCTTAATCAGGAAATATATTGAATGACTGGTTGCCTTAATATGCCCTAACATGTAAAACATTTATTAAAATTATGCTTTAGTGTGATTATTATAAAAAGCAAATGTAAGCTAAACGATAAGAAAAACGTAAAAATAATCCACCATAATAATATCGAAAGGAAGTAATTCTATGCCCGCAACACAACCACAAGTTAGTTCAATAACTCTAGCACAGTACGAAGCTCTCCCGGAAGATAAGAGAGTGGAAGTTTTCGATGGTGTTATCTATGATATGGCAAGCCCATTACAGGCTCACCAGACAATATCAATGGAACTATCAACGCTTATAAATACCTATATTAAGGAGAAAAAAAGCTCCTGTCGTGTATTTACTGCTCCATTCGATGTAAAATTATCCGACCACCCTCTTACCATTGTTCAGCCGGACATCATGGTCATCTGTGATAAAAATAAGCTGGACGGAAAAAGATGCAACGGTGCTCCTGATTTCATCATTGAGCTTGCGTTGCCTTCTATGGATATTACTCTCATCTGTCCTTCTCCCAGATAATATGTATTATTCTATCTGAGTTTATAATCTCATTTATATATTTCTTTATAAAAGAAGGCTTTATATCGCTGTCCGGAATATCCTCCATAGGAATCCAAATGAGTTCCTCTCCCACATCTGTTTGCTTTTTACAGACTGCTGCATTATCCTCCTGAATTTTCATAAGATAATAAAACTCAATCGTGTGACAGTCAAAGCCGTCTTCCACTCCTCCAGCACCCTTAAAGAAATTCTCACATACAACTGCCAGACGCTCTGCTTGTACCTTTAGCCCTGCTTCTTCTAAAATCTCGCGTTCAACACATTTTTCCGTTGTTTCTCCTAAGTGCACTGCCCCTCCAATCATATAATAATAATTTCCGATACTGCTTTTTACGAAAAGCATTTTATTATCTTTTATAATAATTCCACCTGTGCGAAATCTAAATCTATGATTTTCTTTTGCAAATCCACAATCGTACATCTTTTTTCACCTCGCTGTTTGCTTTATGTTATCACTAAGCAGAATTATACCATAGCCGCCATTATTTTAATATATTCTTTTTTTATTGCGCAAAATAAAAATGAGGTTCACAAACACTTGTAAGAAGTGATTGGTATAAGGTAAATAACTCGCAAATGGCACAGCCTGCCAAAAGTTGAGATAATGTAAAAAGTTCAAAACATTTTACACTTTTTCAACCTAAGGAGGATTTTGCCATGCCTGATGTTCAGTCAACAAAAAAACAACTTCATATGCAGCAATGGGCTGCTATCATTGAAGACCGGATTGCATCCGGGTTAAAGATCGACGAATACTGTGAAAAGAATCAACTCAGTCGCAATTCTTATTTTTACTGGCTGCGAAAGATCAGGGAAGAGATGTCAACCTCAGTTCTTCCTGACCACAATGATTTATTACCTGCATCCGTATCCACAAAAGCTCTGGTTGAGCTGGTTCCAAGTTCAAACCATAATGATGCAATCCCCAAAATCGAAATCCCGGATGAAAAACCGGAAAGTTTTGGCTTTTCCGTTAATGGAATCAGCATTGCTGTCGGTCACGATATATCGGAAGAGCTGCTTTCCAAAATCATGAGGGCTGCCCGCGATGCTTAAGGATGCTGAATGCTTTACTCATATATACTTACGAACCGGCCGAACGGATATGCGGCTTGGTATTGATGGCCTGCTGGCAGTTATCGGAGGGCAGATGGAACTTGATCCCACAGAACCCGGCAGCATCTTTTTGTTTTGCGGTCATAAAAAAGACCGTATCAAAGCCCTGATTTTTGAGGGAGATGGATGGCTATTGTGTTATAAACGCCTTACCGGAGACTGTTCCTACCAGTGGCCACGGGATGCCATGCTCCTGACACCAGACATCGACTTTCATATCAGAGGGACGATTCTGGCAGTCCCTGATCTGGTCGGCCCACTGCTGTAGGCGGAGCTGTTCTGCAACTAAACTGGTTTGAGTGTTCATAGTCTGACCTCCTGACGCTGGTCAAAAAAGTTGAGTGCTGAACTTTTTTGACTGTGTGTAGTATAGACTATTATGACAGATAGGCGAGGCTATTGAAAGGTACTTGCTATGGAGCATTTACATAATAACTCCTACTATCGTGCTAATCTTATTTGCTAACTTGCTCATTTTAAGACCCCCTTAATATGTTTAGGGTAGTCTCAATGACTACCCCTGATGAATGCAATTTATATATCTTCCACTGCTACCTGAATATCTTCGCTCATAGTCTGTATACTTTCGCTTTGAGCTGAAATTTCTTCCGCAGTGGCTGCTATATTTGTAACCTTACTACTCATTGTCTCAATGCTCTCAAGTAACTCTGTGATTGACCTTACACTAATCTCAATCTTCGGAATTGTATCCGCCGACTGAACTTTATTTTGCTCAATTAACTTCTTTGTGTTATCTGAAAGCTCTCTAATATTAGATGCTACCACTGCAAAACCTCTACCTGCATCCCCTGCACGTGCTGCCTCAATAGAAGCGTTTAGGCTTAATAAATTGGTCTGACTAGCTATATCTGCTATTTCTTCGTTACTGTTATTATAGTCTTTAATAAAGTCTGAAAAGACTTCAAGGCTACCCCTGATAGCATTGCATTTTTCACTAATGTCTGATACTACCTGAGTAATATTTGTTGCATCTTCAGCTGTGATTTCATTGGCTTTAGCTAAATCAATTATACTGGAATTAAGAAGATTAAACTGCTCAACTACCCCTGAAAGCTTTTGATTATGTACTTCCTGTTCATCAAGGTTTTTCTGGTGTAACTCTGCTACTTCCTGCTTTTCTAAATCAGCTACCTTTTTGTTATAATAGATGCAGTTTTCTTTATTGTTTACACCGTTATGAATGGCTTCTACCATCATCTTACAGGTGCTATAGCCACAACAGCCACAATCAATACATCTATCCCGTGTGGTTTCTTTAAGCAAACTATTAAAGATTTCATTTTCCTCAACCTTGCTAGGAATACTCACTTTTACAGATTTATCCTCATAATTTCTACTGAAATCTTCAAGTTTTAAATCTAAGAACTGCTGTTTAAAAGCAGACCATCTTTCCTCATAAGATAAAGTATTATTCCAAGGATTAACTACCCCTAATTTATGAAAAATACCTTTTTTGATTGGCTTACTTACAATCAAGTCCTTAGCCTTTCCAATAGTTAACTCAACAGTTACATCATCAATATTTTCATCAACTGCTGTACCTCGTAAGCAACCTTTACTACAATTCAATATATCTACTAAAAATGGTTTCTCACCCTTTCTATCAACATAAGTATCAAGGAACTTATATGCTTCTGATGTTCCTTCTACCTGTAATACTGGTACATTGCCAAGAAAGAAATTAATGTTTTCTCTAAGACCACCTGGGTGTGGATATAGGCTACCTAAGCCATAATCAATCACATCATTGTAAGCTTTGGCTGAATGATAGCTACCCCCTATTACACTTAATAATTTTTTAAATGTCACATTATACTTAATCAAACCTTTAGTATTCTTATCATGTATCTCATCACCTTTGGCTATACATGGACTGATAAAAACCAAATCCTCAGATACATGCTTATATTCCTTGAGATAAATTGCTTCACACATCATAGGACTTTGCAATGGAATTAAGCTTCTAATTAACTCTGGTTTGTATTTCTCAATGTATGAAACAATTGCTGGGCAAGGTTGAGATATAAGACCTGTCTTACCTGTTTTCTTTATATATTCAATGTAAGCCCATGTGCAAATATCAGCACCATGAGAAACACTAAAGATGTTAACTACCCCTAAAGATTTAAGGTAACCATAAATCTGCTTATAATCGTTAGGATAATTAGCTACAAAAGCTGGGGCTACTAAAATACTTATTTTCTTACCAGCTTTCAAATCTGCTAGAAATTGCTCTGTATCATCTTCATAATCTCTAGCCCTATGCTGACAAGCTTTAAAACAAGCTCCACATTTGATGCAAGCTTCATCATTGACATCAATAGAACTATCGCTTGATTTGTTTGCAGTTAAAACTGGACAATCTCTTATACATTTATTACAACTGATACAATTTTCATTAGTGACTATCATATGGACACTCCTTCCAAAAGACATATTTTTTGCCGTCACAGAGGTTATACTGAGATTGTGGTATAAGGTAAATAACTCGCAAATGGCACAGCCTGCCAAAAGTTGAGATAATG